>MWVV01000467.1_pt1 | contig 14651 bp, 22 predicted proteins | sample 1047281 | NCBI WGS metagenome assembly MWVV01 (sample SAMN06349986, study PRJNA376086) | soil metagenome | isolation source: PT-2 sample Antarctic (ecotone) soil | place: Antarctica | collected 2015-01-13 | reverse complement strand
TTGGCAATTTCTCCGCATGGACACGCACAAATCTTGCCCGCTCTGTTCGCACGGCGATTATTAGTCTGAGAAAAGAAAGATCAAAAGTTACTCAAGAGGCCGTTGCCAATAAATTAAAAGAGGCGCAGGGCGACATCGCGCCCAAGAGTGGCGAGGCTTTGGGGGCGCTCTTGATAAGGAATAAATTGAAGTGGAATGAGCTAAAAAACCGACAGTGATTTTTAGCTTTTCACTGTCGGTTAGATCAATATTTTTTTAGGTTTTTTGGTTTAGCCAATAGTGACTTGTGCTAAACTCCGACGCATTGACAAGGTAATAAACGAAACGGGCGCGACGCCTCAAGTTTTCCACGACCTCGGCACAGCACCCGTTAGCTTCGTTTTGAACGCTCGGATTAGGAGCGGGAGCAGATGGTAGCACGCGGCAGATCGCCCGTCTAGCCTCTTGTTAGTCCCGCCCTTCAAAATTTCCAGAGCAACAAATAGCTTCGCGGTTCTGTTACCCGCAGCCCTATGAGTTTTCTCGCGTGCCGCCGTCCGCGCCGTGAGAATTAAAAGCCCGGTCTTCGGTAACAGGAAGACCGGGCTTTGCTATATGCGCTGTGCATGTAGTGAAAAAGCGAAACCCCGCGCTGTGACAAGCAGCGCAGGGTTTCTAGTTCTAAACGGATCGGACTAGCGGAAGGACTCTAACAATGGAAAGATACCCGAAATCCCAACCTGATAGCAAGCCTCTTGAACACGTCGAGGTCGTGCGAAGCGCGCACGGTCGCGCCGATCAAACATTCGTTACGGTCGCATCCTTTGTCGTCTCATCTACTGGCGCGCGGCTCTTGACCGGACGCACGATCACGAAACGGGCAGCATCCGCGCTCGAAAGAAACGCCGAAGCGCACGCCCGCTCTCAAGTTGTGCGCCAGTTTCCACAACGCCCACGCCCCACGTCGCCGACGAACACGCGAAGGGAGGCTGCTTAAATGGCCGCCCTTGCTCTACTACGCCCGCAACCTACTGAGACTCCCGGCCATCTTGATCTCGTCCCGCGCGAGTTCGAGACTTTAGACCGTGACGACTCGCTCGCCTCTTTTCTTGACTCCCTACCCGATCCCGCGACGACGCGGCTCTATCCAAAATTCATCGGCGACGACGTACTGAACGACGCGATCCTGAATTGCGCGTTCGAGTATTTTTCGCTCGTCGAACGCGACGCCGTAAAGGTCGCGGAGGTCTGCGAAGGATTCACGCCCACGCGCCTGCACACGCTCGGCCTGCGCTCCGCACCCGGCGAAGTGGCGCGCATCATGGCCGCGTCTGCCGTCCGCTCCCGCTTCTGCGATCAATCGGGCTTCGTCGCGCCGCTCTGGAATGACGGCGACGGCATGAAGATTTACACGCCCGCGCACGGTTTAATCTTCCCGGTCAGGCGCAAGGGACTCACGCGCGCGTGGGTGCACTACAAACAGCCGTCAGACCGCGCGCCGCGTTGGGTGTCGAGTAGCCACTTGCCGAAGGGGTGCAAGGTGCAGCCGTCTATCCATGTGGCGAAAGCTGAATACGCGATGCGCTCCGGCGTCTGCCTACTCGTCAGCCACGCGCTCGAAGCGGAAGAGGCAGCGGCAGGCGCGTTCGTCTCCACTGTCGGCTTGAACGGCGTCACGCCCTCGGCTCTCGTCTCACAATTACAAGACGAATGGCCGGAGCTTCGCGGCATCACACTCGCACTTGATGAGGTTTCCGATTTCCTAACACGCGCGCTCCAAAATGCGGGCTTGAAAGTGAGGTTCGCATGAGTAGCAGAAAGTGGGCGCACGTCCACGCAGAGGCCGCAGAACTCGCCGCAGAGGTGAGACGCGAGCCGTTAGACCAAACCGCCCGCGTCGCCTCTCTGGAGAAGCGCAGACGCAAGCAGGATGAACCGGCGCGGCGTGCCTATGCGAATCAATCGCTCGCCCTTCGTCTCTTCATCGAGGCCGTTGGCTACAGCCCCGAAGTTAAAGACACTTTGAACGCGGCTATCGAAGCGGCTGCCGGGTTAGACCACGCGATCACGCGGCCTGATTGGGAGATGGGTTGTTACTTGCGCGGCGTGTCGCGCGGCGAGATGGAAAGGATTCGCGCGCTGCCCGCCCGCCATACCGACAAGAGCACAATGGCGAAGGCATGGGTGCGCGCCTTCGCCGAATATGAGGCCGAAGAAAAGCGCACCGGGATCGTCGCCCTGCGTCGCATCCCCGGCTCGAAGGACTTCAAGACCGGACAAAAGAGAGCGTCGCAGATTCACGCCCTCTGCGCCCAGGACATCGCCGAGATCGCAACAGCCGCGATGAAGATACACGGCAAGCGGTTTGAGAGATTCGCGGAAGCCGTCGCTGCGCACGTCGCCATTTTGCGCGACAATCCGGCGCGGCGGGCGCACACGAAAGAAGAGACGGAGACGAAGCCCCGGCGCATCAAGCAGGAGGATACGCCCGCCCTTGCTGTCGTGCGCTTCCTGAAGAGACTGGAAAAAGCAGTTGATGAGTTAATCCGAGATGTGCCAGCGGAACTCAAAGCAGAGGCGCGGGCGCACGCCGAATCCCTACTTGCGCAGAAGTTCAACGAAAGCGAAGGCACTCAAGACGGGGAAGCGCAGCAGGGCGATGCCCGTGTCCACCCTGATCTAAGAATAGAAAGGTGGACAAAATCAGACGATCCCGCTCTGGCCTCCGAAATCAAAAGCGCAGACACCGAAAACACAGAAGCCAATAAACATGCGGGTGAAAGTGATGGGGTACTGGACAATTTGTCCAACACCCCCCCTGCGAAAACCGCGCCGCCCGCCATCTTTGAAACCTATCAGAAAGCTATCAAGTTCGCGCTCGCCGAGCGTGTGCGCTCGGGCATCCCTTTCCACGTCGCAGCCGCCGAAGTCGAGGAAGAGTTCGGGGATGAAAGCGGCTGGCGTGCGCGCATGGAGTCTTATGGGAGCCGCGCCGTTTCCCACACTTGCCCTAGCCCGGACGTTGAACCGGAGTTGATAGCCGAGCGGGTTTACATCATGTGCGAGGCGGGCGACGTTTCCGAGACAGAGGCCGCGCAAACGGCACGGCGCGACTTGTGCGAGGTCTGCACCGAAGCGGCGAAGATCGCACGGCGGGCGCACGTGCCAGAGTTCGAGTATGCACCGGGCAAGTATATGTAAGGGTTTATGTCTCAAACGATGTCCCAAAAATGTCCTAAAAAAAGCACACCCTTCGAGCCGATTGAGCACTACGAACGCTTGATTAAACTGCGTGCGGAGTCATCCGATCAATTCCTTTTGCGCACGTCAGAATCCACACGGCGGGCGCTCGGCTACTACGAGAAGGCGCGGGGCGAATGTCTCACGCGAACGGCTCATAAAAGTTAGCTTTTGAAAAATAAAAAGCCCCTATAAGTGAGCAAGTTTATGGGATTCGATGAAGTTTGCAGACGCGCGGGGCTATGAAATCAAGTTTCATTGGCAAGAAGGCGCGCGGCTCAGATGAGAAACCTTGAGATTTTCGGCCTCTCAAAAGTAACGAGTATCAGCGAGAAATAACGACTAATAGCAATGAAACATTAGAGAGAAAAGCAGGGGAAAAAATAACGACTAAACGGCACAAGATAACGAGTAAGTGACGGGGAAAACGAGGGCTGCAATATGGGGCGCGCAAACATCGCGGAATGCGGTCGAAGGTTCACGAGTGAATATCAACCGGCGGGGCGCGGTCGCCCGAAGGGATCGCTAAACCGTCAGACAATCCTTCGCGCCTTTCTCGAAGCGCAGGAGCCGCGCACACCGGAAGAGGTGATCGGGGCGATTCTTGATCACGTGTTCGGGCGCAAGCGGCGAAAGAAAGCCAAGCCCCGCCACCGCATCGTGATCGGATGAATTGAAATTAAAGACAGAGAGGAAAATTAAAGATGAGCGAACAAACTCAAGAGGCGAATCAGCCAACATCGGCGGCGGTCGGCGTCCCGGCATAGTCAACCGTGATGCTCTTATACTCAAATCTGGCGCGAGTCGGCGCGGGCTGAAATGTCCAACCGGCGATGAGCAGCACGGCCACGATGAGCAAGCCTGCGAGCGTTAATCTCTTCATATTGATCGATCCTTTCCAGTGTGTATGATTCGCGCGTCCGAGAACGGGTGAAGTGTCGCGTCTCAATTTCAACAATCCAAATATGCGCCCTTTATGCATGATCTGAGCATGATCGGGGCATCCTCTCATCCAGCAAATTAGAAGTTTCCCGCCCACCATTTTCATTATCAATTCCGAGAAGCAAAGTTATGCGTCCCTCGGAAATTGACCGTGATCGGACGCGCGAACAGTACACTAAAACAGATTGCATATAAGCCCCTGTGAGACGTTTTTATGATGGGGCAATCAACGGCCTTGTCCGGTGCGCTCCGGCTTGTCAGGTGTGAGATATGAATAACTGGCGGGGTCTGTAGCGGGTGGGTTTCACTCCTACCATGCAGGGATACAAACGTCGCATTGGGGAAATTCAAGGTACTTTTCAAGGTGCGGAAAATGATAGGAAAGTGGGAGATTTTAAGTGATCGCCGTGGCCGTCTCCTGCTGCGATAACTCTTGAGAGCGGAATGGGTAAGCCCATGCGGGCAGCAGACCGCGAAGCTGTAAAGACTACCACGCAGCAAGCCGCCAAGTTGACAACTTTGACACCTAAAAAAAGCGAGATAATGTGAGGGGCTACTGCGGAATTTGCGGAGACTATAAAAAAGCGTGCATGGGGAAGTTTTAAAACAATTCAAAACTAATCTTCGAGGCAATTTGTTTGCGGAATAAAGTCGGTTTTACCGTGTCTTAAACCCTAAAAAGGACGCGGGGCGTGATTCATACATATTCATACATTCAGAACTTTGCATATAAGCCTCTCAGACGGCTCGCAAGTTTAGGCGATTGTGGACTAGCAAAAGCTAGCATTCGAGACCGCATATTTTCACTCTCATCATGTAGGGATGCGCGAAACTGAAAAACTGATTTATACTTCGAGAGAACTTTCAGTCCGCACGAATGTGCGGATAGAGTAAAAACTCCCGAATTTCATTCGCATTATCTTTCAGTCCGCACGAACGTGCGGATAAGCAACCTATGCACTTTCAGTGCATAGTGGTTGAGTTATCAGTTTTGCGCGGCTTGATATTTTGATTGATCAATCAAGTTTTGAGGGGTGCGAATGTTTCGAGAAAGCAGAGAAAGAGCAGAGAAAGGCGGGGCGCGGGGATTGAATAATCAATCTTTTTTCAATCCCCGCAAACACGCGACGGCGCGAGCATTCGGGGGGTGGGGTGGCGGATATGCGCGCGGGGAAGAAGATTGCATACAAGCCCCTGTGAGCGTTCGCAGATGTAGCCCTAGCATCGCCCTGTCCGGTCGTTTGCGGCTCGTCAGGCGTGAGATGTGCGAAGGTGGCGGGTGGCCATATTGTGGCTGGCTATGACATGGCCGGTCTTGCTGGCTGTATAGCCAGCTGGCTTGCCAAACGGGGTAGCCCAAGCGGTAGATTATTGACGCGGGATGCCCGCTCGTATATTGTCTCGCTCGCACTTCACAACAGCTGTCCGGCAATAGATTGGGATTTGATAGCTACGCAGCGCCGCCTACTGTTAGAATCACGTGGAAAACATGCCAGCACTAAAACGCCCAGATTCGAAGACAGACCTCTACGGGGGAGAAGACCCCCGAGAGATGCCCGCGTACACGTTCCACAACGCAGCCTTCTACCTCGGCGTGCCGCTGGCCACGCTGCGCTCGTGGCTCAAGGGAAGGCATTACCCGACCAAGAGCGGGCGGAAGTTCTTCAAGCCTGTGTTCTCCCAGCCCGATCCAGACAAGCCGCTTCTCTCGTTTACCAATCTGGTTGAAGTTCATGTCCTCAACGGCATCCGCACCAAGTACAACGTCGATCTGCAAAAGGTGCGTAAGACCGTCGCGTATATTCAAGACCATTTCAGCTACCAGCACCCGCTCGCAGACCAGCGTTTCGAGACGGACGGGATTAACCTTTTCATCCACCACTACGGCGACCTGATCAACGTGTCGCAGGACGGACAGCTGGCTATGCGGGTCGTGTTGGAAGAGCACCTCAACCGCGTCGAACACACGCCTGACGGCAAGGCGGCGCGGCTCTACCCCTTCCTCCGCGCGAGCGGGCATCGTGGTAACAAGTCCGTCGTCATTGACCCTTACGTGTCCTTCGGCAATCCGGTTATTAACGGAACCGGCATCCCCACCTCGATAATCGCCAGCCGCTTTCTCGCCGGTGATTCAGTCACTGATATAGCGAGAGACTATGGCCGCCAAACCTTCGAGATCGAAGAGGCGATCCGGTACGAGCGAGCCGCCTGACGTTCCCCTCTTCCTCGACCGCGCCCTTGATTTCGACACTCTCTACAACGCACTGGTAAAAGCTGGCGCTACGGTGATCCGCCACCGCGACCACTTTGAAGACGACGCCTTAGACCCGGAGTGGCTGCCTGTAGTCGGTCATCAAGGCTGGGCTGTCCTGACCAAAGATAAGGCGATGCAGCGCAGCGAGATCGAAAAGGCTGCTATCATGAACGCGCGGGTGCGGGTCTTCATCCTCGTCAGGAGTGATCTGTCGGGAGACGAGATAGCCTCCATCTTCGTCAAAGCCTTGCCTTCCATTGTTAAATTCCTGCGCAACCATGCACCGCCATTCATTGTCAAAATTTACCGGGATGGTTCTATAAGCCAGAGCAGTGTGATCTAGCGCCGCAGCCCGACACGCCACTCTCGGTATATAGCGCGACTGTGCATACAAAGTATTTCCCACATGATGAATCTGGCACTGAAATTCAAAGCCAGGAAATAGATACGTAGGCTTCTGGGGACACTCCCTTGTCGGTCAAACTTCGCATAAAATTGACCTGTAGCGCGCCGGACGTTTTGGGCTGGCAAACGCTTGTCCGGTGCAATCCGGCCCGCCCTGCGCCGTGTGGCGTTAAATGGCGGGGTCTGTGGCGCGAGATTTAGATTGATCTTGAATCCGCGTTGCAATATAACCGTCCTCGCATGGCGGGTTTCCTCAAATCCCCGTCGCCGCACAGGTCGGGATTCCTGTGCGACCTCACGATCCTCAAAGAATCGTGTGATGTGCGGCGGGGTCGTCATCACCTCGCCGCTTTCACTTTTACAGAGGTGAGAATTTAGATTGATCTGAGAGTCGAGTTTGAGATATAAGGCGCGGCAACAAGGGCGGGTGCTGAATGTACCCGCCAACGCGCTCGTCTGTGAGGAACGGGCGCACGTCCTCACGATTCCTCTAAAGTTTCGTGAGACGGGAGAGCGGCGGTGTTGTGAGGACGCCGCCGCTTTTAATTTGTGCCGACGAAAAGAGGGGCAAGGTTGATTCCCTGCCCCTCTCAAGTTTTCACGCTGGCGTGAAAGTTTAGACCTCGCCCCTCTCAAGTCGCTGGTAGAAGTCGCGGCGCGTATTCTTCTCTTCCCCATTGGCTTCAACATAGCGATCAATGAAGGGGCGCACGGCCTGCATGGCTCCCTCAACGCCCTTCCCTGCTTCGATAGCGTCAAAGGTCGCACGCGCGCCATCTAGCCCAACGATGCGCACGAAGGCTTTCAGCGTGCGCCGGGTGACGCGCTTGACGGGGCGACGCTTGCGGTTGGTGGTGGTTTTCTTCGTCGTCATTAGCCGATCCTCCGTTCCATCACAGCAACCGTTAAAGTCAACTCTTCGAGCGTGCGCAAAGTGGCGTGTAGTGTGCGCTGCATGGCGTCTGCCGTCTCGAAGTCGAGCACGCGCCCCTCTGTGGTCTGCACGTCGCGTGAGACGTTGCGCAGGGCGACGCGCGCCCGCTCCAGCTTCTGTGTCGCCGGGGTGGTGGTGGTGGCCTCTTGTGCCTCTAGCTGCCGTTTCGTTAAACTCATAATTGATCCTTTCTCATGGTCTGAGGTTGGGTTAAATGCGCGGGGCTTACGCGGGTGCTTAGAACACTCACGTAAGCCCTTCGTGTTAGTGGCTCGTCTGCTCGTAGTAGCGTTTGACGATGCGGGCGGCGGCGCGGTGGACGCAGGGATATTTGCCCTTCTCCCAAGCCTTGCACTGGCAGCTTCCGTTGGCGCGATAGATTTGATTCGACTCCGGCGACAAGATGAGCAAGGCGTCGCCGTCAAAGTGCATGTAGGGATTCGTCTCAAGCTGCTGCTTCGCTTTGGCGATGGCGACGCCCCATCTTTTCGCATCCTTGCCTCCGCTCGTCGTCGCGGCGTCGAAAGCTGCCTGGATAACTGTCTCAAGGATGGTCGGGTTCAAGTTCATCATGGCGGTGTATCTCCTTCGCGGGTTGGTGTCTGACCAAGGAGTAATGTAGCATAGTTGCTACTTTAATGCAAGAGAATAATAGAGGGTATGCTACTTTTTTCTTCCTTTTTTCAAGCTGCCGTGCTATCTTTCCGCGCATGGTTAATGAACTGACAGCCGCGCAGGTCGCGGAACGTCTTGGCATGGGGCGCTCGACGGTTAATAAATGGTGTCGGTTGGGTAAGTTTTCGGGCGCGCGTCAAGTCACCTCTCCAGTTGGTGACTACTGGCTAATTCCTGAGAAGTCGCTTGATGGAGTCCAGCCGCCGCCGCTCGGCAGACCAACGAAAGCGCAAACCGCTCCGGCGAAGCCCAAAGCGAACGGCGCGGCGAAGCAACCGGCGGCGAAGAAAGGTAGTAAGAAATGACCAGGGCGGCTACCGCACAGAGTTATGAGGCGCGTCCGATCCTGCACTCGAAACTTCTGATTGACGATCATCCTCTACAAGTCTTGCCTGATCTGGCGGTCGCAGTCGGGTTGAATGAGGCGATTGTGTTGCAGCAACTCCACTACTGGATACGCCGGTCATCAAACATTATCGAGGGACATCATTGGGTCTATAACACCTATGAAGAATGGCAAGCGCAGTTTCCCTTTTGGAGCGTGAGTACCATCCAGCGCATCTTTACAAGTCTTGAAAAGGGCGGCGTGCTGATCGCCAAAAAGCACAACATCCAGAACTGGGATCAGCGCAAGTGGTATCGGATTGACTACGATGTCCTGAACGACAAGGGCGTGAGTTTGGCGAAGTGACCGGATACGGCATTTCCGCAACCGACATGTATATTTCTTTGATATTAAGATGCACAAAGCAAGATTGTGGAAACACAAGGTAGCAAGTTGACACCTTCGATCATAGCAACTTGACATGATCGATCACGCCAGTTTGAGATCATCGAAGATAGCAGGTTGATATGTTCTCTTACAGAGACTACACCCAAGAGAGTACGTGCAGAGACAACGGGCAGAGATTCCGCCTTAACAGGCGGGCGCTACGCTACGCTTCGCGCCTCCCCCTCCCTCCCTTCGGGTGATGAAACATAGCCACAGGACACTCTTGCGCCAGTGGAGGCGCACAACGGATCGGAGATTGAAATGCAAGCAATAGGAAATCACGAAGAACATAAACAGGCGGGCATCGTCCAGATCGGGTGTGTCGAATGTCAGGGTGGCAAGCGACTTCACGCCGAAGCGATTACTAAAACCAAAGACTTTGCGGCTCTCGGCGGCAACATATACGAATCGGAAGAGGGACGGAACGCTCCGAAGTTTCTGGCCTTTGATGCGCATAGGAAAGGCGCGGACTACGACATCATCACAACGGCGCTGGCTGACTTGAAAGGCCAATGGCAACACTGGGGCGATGTAATGTTGTTCGTCAAAGACGGAGTATCCGACGATCAAACTGTGGCAATCCTTCAAGACCTGATTTCTCGAATTAAGCAAGACGGTTTGCAGCACATCTATCAAGACGCGGCCTGTCGAATTGAGGACAATATAATCGTGGCCTTGTCGCCCTCTGATGATCCTGACGACGATTTTCCCTTTTAGATGTCGTTCCCTTGTCAGGCGTGATTTGACGATGCTACAGGCACGGCGAAGGCGACGAAGAAAGCGAAGGCCAAGAAATGACACCCGACGAACGCATTGACCGTCTAGAGCGCGTGATGAAGCTGGTCGTCAGGGCGGGCTTGCGCGAACGCAGAGACACCCGCACGAAGATTGACGCCCTGATTGATTCGCACATCAAGCTGACGGACGCGCTCGCCCGCCTCGCCGACGCCCAGACGCACACTGACAAGCGGCTCGACGCCCTGATTGACATCGTTAAAGACGGGCGCGAAGGCTCCGGCCAGCCGTGACCACTCAAGGCGCGCCGCCGCGAGCATCCCTTAATCGCCTCTTTGCAGGTGGCGGATAATTACTCGACTTCCCTGCGGCGGGAGTCTCGCGGGCGCATCTACTGAGCAACGGCGTGCGGTGCGTCATCATCGGGCGGCACGGACACAGAACGGGCGAAGCTAATCAGATTCTTAAATCCTTCTGTCAGTCCGTCCTTATGGTTTTAAGAGTTTGTCGGACTGTCTTTGTAATCGGCGTATGCCGAGACCTGAACTGGCGCGGATGCGCCTACGCTTTAGCGTGAATTTGTCTTTGACTTAGACGAAGAAAGGCGGGAAGAACTAAACCACTCTGCACTGAAAGTGCAGAGGTTTGACGAGGACTGAAAGTCCTACTCTTCCAGTATGAAGTTGTCCGTCTCCTTATTTGATGGGTGACGGTGGTGTTCCAGATACTCTTGCACCATCTCTTCGGTGAGGTTGCCCGTGCTCCATGCGCCGTACCCTATCGCCCAGAAGTGCCGCCCCCAGTATTGCTTTTGCAATGCCGGGTGCTCTTGTTGCAAGAGTCGGGAAGTTCGACCTTTGAACCTTTTCACCAAGTCCGAGAGCGCCTTCGAGGGCGGGTACTCAAGGTGCATGTGGACGTGGTCTTTGCTCACGACGCCCTTGAGTATCCTGACATCTTCGGCGTCACAGATTTGGATGATTAGCTCCCGACATCTGCGCTGGATGTCACCTTTGAGCACCGGGTAGCGATACTTCGTCACCCACACGATGTGTGCCGTCAATCTGGTGACTGAATGGCTGCCGTATCGGTTCTCTTTCATGTTGCCGCACTTCTAACATTCAAAAGAAGTGTGTAGCAACTAAAGTCTTGCACTAAAGTGCATAGTTTCGACTAGCGTGCTGAAACAATGAACAAGGAACAAGCCGAGTTGGACAAGGCGCGGGAACTCGTCTCCGAGGTGGTCGCTCACAATAAGGAGACGGTGGCGAACACCGTCTCTGACGACACCGGCGACCTTGACCCGCGGTTCGCCCTGTGGCGCGCCTTCTGCACCGGGCATGGGGTGCCGGTAGAGACTCTGCCGGGCGACCTCAACGAGCAGCTGAGGGGGAAATGGGAGGGATTTAAGGAAGAAGAAATTCACAAACCCGAGGAAGGCAGAACTTAAACGCAGAACGCGATGCAAACAAAACCTCCCGTACAAGCAGTAGTTGTAATCCTTAAATCCTTAATTCCTTAAAACCTTAAATGATCATTTCCTTACTCAATCAAAAAGGTGGCGTCGGCAAGACTACGCTCGCAGTTCACCTCGCGGGCGCGTTCGCCAAACGGGGGCAGCGCGTGATGCTTGTAGACGCGGACCCGCAAGGCAGCGCCCTCGATTGGGCAGAGTTGCGAGAGGATAAGGATGCTTTTCCCGTCGTCGGATTACCGAAGCCGACGCTGCACAAGGAACTGCCGAAGCTCGCAGCGAACTACGACATGATCATCGTTGACGGAGCGCCTCGTGTGTATGACGTTGCCCGCTCGGCGATCATGGCGAGCGATATAGTCTTGATTCCCGTGCAGCCTTCCCCGTATGACGTGTGGGCTGCAAAAGAGATTGTTGATCTGCTAATCGAGGTAAAAGAATTTAAGGAAAACCTTAAACGCGCCTTCGTCATAAACCGGAAGATCGTCAACACGGCCATCGGGCGCGACGTGACGGAGGCCCTGACAGAGTACGATCTGCCGGTGCTCGGGTCGCAAATATGCCAGCGCGTGAGTTTCGCCGAGAGCGCAGGCCAGGGGAAGACCGTACTGGAGACGGAGCCGGGAAGCACCGCCGCCAAAGAGATCGAAGCGTTAACGAGTGAAGTGCTGGAGATGGTGAAGTGATGGCGAAGAAAGTCACCATCCAGCCCAAGCCCACCAAGACCGCCGCGCCGTCATTAACCGGGGATGAGTGGGTCGCGCGGGGCCGCACACCGACAGAGGCAGCCCAGGGCGAGCCATCCAAAGATGCGCCAACCAAGATAGAGAAGATCAAAACCACTCGCTACACCATAGACATCCCGACCACACTCCATCAACAGATCAAGAGTAAGTGCGCAGCCAAAGGTTTGAAGATGAACGAAGAGGTTATCAGGCTTCTGAGAAAAGCCTTCGGCGATTGAGTTTAAGGATTTAAGGATTTAAGGATTTCCGCTTTTAAGGATTTAAGTTATTGCGTATTAAGGACTTAACTCGAAATAAGTTATTGATCTATTCGCTTTTTTAGTGTAGTGATCGCTCGTCTATCACGGCGGGCGTTTTTAACATCGGCTCGCCTTACTCGCGTTTAGCTGACGCGGGGAAGCATCGCATCCCTTGTGCGACTGGCGAGCCGATAACAAACAAGGGAGAGGCTATCAAGGGAGGCCACACGATGAAGCGGGAAGAGTTGATCGGGGAACTTGCGGAAAAGATGCTTGCGACTTTTCTCGGCATGATTAGAGATAAGCCGCGCGCTTTCTTTCGTGTGCCAGAGGATGAGCCGAACGCTATTGAGTGCGGATTTCAAACAGACGTTGGAATCGTCAAGATGCGCTTCTATCCGAATAAAACTTTTTCAACGTGGGCACAGGGGCAAGCACAGATTCTTGTTGATGGGATGCTGGACGGCTACACGCTCAAAAGTCAGTACGGCTCGGTCGTTCTCCGCGACGCGGAGAATAAAGAGGTGGCGAAGGAATGGGTTGAACCTTTGGCTGCGAGCCTCATGGTCAGTTTCTTTGAAGCATTAAGCATAAACCTTGCGGCTTCACTAAAGAGCACTACAGACGATGCGGTAGCTTTGACTCTGCAAAAGATACAACGGGGCATGTTGCGCGAGGCTATTGAAACCATCGAAGGCATACGATCAATTGAGACGAACGGCGTCGAGGAACAGTGGGCGGAAGCCAACGCGCGGGCAACTCGGAATAGAGAAGAGGCTTTTGCCGTCGTGCTCAAACAGATTTCACATGAGGCGCGGCTTGACCAAATCGCCACATATTACGAGGAGCTATATCCTATCTGGCGCGACGCTCTAAAAATATTTCAAAGCAACGACAACGCCGATTGGCGCGGCATGGTGAGACTCAAATATCAGGGCGTTAAGATCGCAGCGCATGATCTTAGGTTTGACGATGTCTTGCTCGCGCGCCTTGCCGGTGAATTGGATAAGGTCTCAGAGGTCTTACAGACCCGCATAAACGAGCAAGGCGGCGATCACACGCCGGGAACTATCGCAATTGAACACGCGGCGCGGCTGTGCGGCGCGTATCCATATCAATTTCATGTAAGCAAGCTACTGAGGGAGCGCCGCAACAACGAAGAAAGCGGCGAATAGGAATTTACTTTCACGCGGCAGGCGATCCGTGAAAGTAAATCGGGCAATTTACTTTCACGGATCGCTCGTCGGTTGTCCTTTACAAGCAAGGTAAGATGGTTTTGTAAGAGTTGAAAAGTTATTTGATTTGAAAAGCAAGAGGGGCGCGCGTCAGTCACCACAACATCATCGCACCCCGTCTAGCTTCGTTTGAAACGCTCTGATTCGAGCGGGTGCGAATGTTAGCACGTGGCAGATCGCCCGTCCAGACTTCGATAGAATCCCGCCCTTCAAAAAATCCAGAGCACAAATAGTTTCTAGCCGTCCGTAACCGGCGACACGTCTTGATCTCTCGCGCGCCGCCCGCGTGTGAGAACGCGCACGCCCCGCAAAAAGTGTTACGGCTTTTTGCGGGGCGTTGCTATATGCAGGCGCATGTAGTGAAAAGGCGAAACCCCCGCGTGTATTCAGCACGCGAGGGCTTCATGTTTTTAACGAATTGGATTGGACAAGAAAGGCACTAACAAAATGAGTTTAGCTAAAAACCTACCCGAAAGCAATACGCCAAGCGCACAATTTGAGCGCGTCGCAATTGTCCGATCTGCGCATGGCCGTAGCGATGGGACTTACTGCACGTCGGCCAGCTTCATCGTCTCATCCGATGGGGCGCGACTCTTGGCTGGCAGGCATATCACGAAAAGAGCGGCCAGCGCCTTAACTCGCAATGCCGAAACGCACGAACGGGCTACGTCGAACGTCAGGCCATTCCCACAACGCCCGCGCCCCACGTCGCCGACGAACACGCGAAGGGAGGCTGCTTAAATGGCCGCCCTTGCTCTACTACGCCCGCAACCTACTGAGACTCCCGGTCATCTTGATCTCGTCCCGCGCGAGTTCGAGACTTTAGACCGTGACGACTCGCTTGCATCTTTTCTTGACTCCCTACCCGATCCCGCGACGACGCGGCTCTATCCGAAATTCATCGGCGACGACGTACTGAACGACGCGATCCTGAATTGCGCGTTCGAGTATTTTTCGCTCGTCGAACGCGACGCCGTAAAGGTCGCGGAGGTCTGCGAAGGATTCACGCCCACGCGCCTGC
>MWVV01000466.1_pt1 | contig 14677 bp, 11 predicted proteins | sample 1047281 | NCBI WGS metagenome assembly MWVV01 (sample SAMN06349986, study PRJNA376086) | soil metagenome | isolation source: PT-2 sample Antarctic (ecotone) soil | place: Antarctica | collected 2015-01-13 | reverse complement strand
TTTTTTTGCAGGGGGACTGCTTCATCGTTCCTCTTCGCAGTGACGAATAATTTTGTCTTCGAAACAAATTGCCAGCAACGATAGGATAATCAACTTACAGTTAGCACACTATGTCTTTTCCTTCTGTAAAGAACCCTTAACATCGTAGGTAAAACTATCAGCAGCAAAGGCAATGCTATTATAAATCCGCCAATAACTGCAATTGCCAGCGGCTGATGCAACTGAGCTCCTGTTCCTATTCCTAATGCTAAGGGAAATAACGCAATGATAGCACCTAAGGCAGTCATTAATTTTGGACGAAGCCTTGTAGAAATAGAAAAAATGATTGACTCATCAACATTCCGGCTATTTAAAGCTTCCCGAAATTGCAGGAACGTAAAAATGGCATTTTCACCTATAATGCCTACAATCATAATAAGCCCCGTATAGCTGCCAACATTTAAGGCAGTATGCGTTAAGAACAAACCCAGATAACTGCCTGAAATACCTAATACAGCAATACCTATTATTATTGAAGCGACCAAAAAATCTTTAAATAAAAAAAGGATAACGCCAAAAACAAGCAGGCTCGATGTTATCAGGATCATTAACAATTCATGAAACGATTTTTGCTGTTCGGCGTATTCGCCGCCGTATTCGATATGGTAGCCTTGAGGCAATGTTATTTGAGATGAAATATTTTTTTGAATGTCTTTAATAGTGCTTCCTAAATCACGGTTTTCCAAACGTGCGCTTATTACACCCATCGATTGCAGGTTTTCCCTTTCTATTTCTGCATCACCTGCATTTAATTTTATCGCAGCCAGATCGGTAATAGATTTTAATTGGCCCGATGGTATAAATATCTGCAGGTGTTTTACTCCTTCAATACTTTGGATTCGGCTGTTAGGATACAATAATCTTACCGTTGATAATTGCTCCTTCTCTAAAATATTTCCGACCACTGCACCCTCCAACGATAACTGCACCTGCGATTGAAAAGCTGCGGGTGTTAATCCAAACTGTGCAAGTTTTCCATTGTCGGGTATAATGCTAACGGAAGGACCTGCAATCACAATTCCGTTAAACACATCGGCGGTGCCTTCAACCTTTTCAACTATTTCGCCTATCTGTTTTGAAAAGTCGCGCAGTTTATTAATGTTATCGCCAAATACTTTTATTTCAATAGGCTGAACTGATGTCATTAAATCTCCCAGCATATCTCCTATCACTTGTCCGAAATCAATTACTAAAGCCGGTTGTGATGACTCTACTCTCTTTCGTATATCCGCAATCACCTCGTCTGTAGTTCGGTCTCTTTTCTTCTTCAACTGAATAAGGTAATCGCCCCTGTTAGGTTCTGTAATAAAGAAACCCATTTGTGTGCCTGTTCTTCTTGAATAAGCCTGCACTTCGGGTATCGTATGAATTATCTTTTCAACTTCGTGCAGCAGCCTGTCTGTTTCTGCCAGCGAAGTTCCGGGGGGAGAACTATAATCAAGTACAATACTGCCTTCATCCATTTCCGGCAAAAAACCGGTTTCCAACTGTGGAAGAATTAAGTATATAGCAACAGCAAGCGCTGCAATAATTATAAAACTTATATAGGGTTTGGTGATGAAGAATGAAACCCATTTTTGTTTTTTTACTTCGTGCGGCTTCTCAACTTTTCTCACTTTAATATTCTTTTTACTACGGGTTAGAAACAGGTAAATAACAGGTAAGAAGATCCATGTTACAAAAAACGAACAGACAAGTGTAATGATCATTGTATTGGTCATTACTTTAAAGTAAGCGCCTGCCACGCCGCTCATCATCTCGAAAGGAATGAAGATGACTATGGTGCTGATGGACGAACCAAGCATAGCAGGAAACAGGTAATGAATTGCCTTTTGTACTACCACATTATTTGGCTCATCAGGATGTTCTTCGTGCGACCGGTGGATTTGTTCTACCACAACGATCGCATCATCTATAATTAAACCTATGGCTGCTGCAACGGCGCCGAGCGTCATAATGTTTAAGGTGTAGCCTGCAGCATACATCGCTACTATCGAAAGGCAAATGGTAATGGGTATGGTTATAAGTATAGTTGCACTGGCCTTTATACTCCGTAAAAAAATGATGGCAACAATTATCGCTAACAGCAAACCAATCCATAAACTATCGGTAACACTTTTAATAGAGTCGTTTACAAAATCGGCTTGCACATAATAAGGTCTTATGCTGATGCCCGAAGGAAGTATTTTCTTCAACTGAATAATCTTTGTTTGCATCTCGTTCGAAAGATCAATCAGGTTAGAATTGGGTTGTTTTATAACTGCCACCAGCAATCCTTCCCTTCCATTCGCATTGATCTTTGTGTACTCTACGCCTTCATTAATATTTATATCGGCTATATCTTTTAGCTGAACAATTCTTTTATTGTTTGATACAATAACATTTTTTAATTCATCCAGCGAATGAACTGTTGCATCGGTTACAGTAAGATAGAGCAGTTTATAATCTGATAAATATCCGTTCGACTGGATGAAGTTGGTTTGATTAAGTGCATTGGTTAAAGCCTCGGGTGTAATTGAAAGTGAGCTCATTTTTTGAACATTAAGCGTAAGCCAGTACTCTTTTTGCTTGCCACCGATAATGCGCACTTCAGCAACTCCCGGTACCTGCGATAAAAATGGCTTAACCGTGTACAGGGCTATCTGCTTCATATCGATAGGCGTACGGCTGCTGCTGTTTGTTTCTAAAGTATAACCGATTACAGGCAGAATAGATGGGTTCATCTTTTCAACAGTAAGTTGTACACCAGGTGGCAGATCGTTTCTTATCTCTGCAATTTTCGATTCGATGCGTTGCTGGCTGAGGTCGATATTCGCATCCCAATTCATAAAGGCTGATATTTCGCAACTGCCGCGACTGGTAGTGCTGCGTATATCAGCGAGATCAGGAATTTGCTTGACAGCATTTTCCAGTGGCTTGGTTACCGTGATCATCATTTTATCTACCGGTTGCAAACCTGCATCAGCAATAATTTTTATCTTGGGAAAAGTGATTTCGGGGAATAATGAAGTCTGCAGCCTGCTGTAAGCGAACATACCTCCGGCTATTATCAGTACAATGATAACTGTAAGGGGATTTTTGTATGATATGAAGAAGTTGTTCATTACTTACGTGTTCTTATTTATCGGTCAATTGTCCATCATCCATCGTCAATCGAATAACGACCTTGGACCTAATTCTTTTTTCCCTTGAACGTTGTTTATTGAGAATTGATTGTTGAATATTAATGCTCACCAGTCAAATCTCAATGTTCCATTCTCAATCAATTCCTCAATGATGCAAATCACCACTGCCCCCCAATGACTAATGACCCGATGACTTAAGACCAAATGACTTAATGACCCGACGAGTTAATGACCCAACGCCTCAATGACTATTGACTATTCTACAATCTTCACCTTTGCCGTATCGGGCAAACCATAATTACCCGTAAGCAATATTTTATCGGTTGCAGAAAAAACAGGTCTTACGATCTCTACCCTGTCACCGGTTTCCATCCCTTTAACCACCGGCACTTTTACTGCTGTGGCAGAGTCTATCATCTTCATTACCCAGAAATTGGTTTGAGCTTCATCGGTTAACACTGCTTCTTTAGGCAAAGAAGGAGAGTTACTTCGGGCGTTTTTAATTATCCTAACCTTTGCAATTAAGTTCTGCGGGATGGATGAAGACGCATTTACTTTTATTAAAACTGCCTGCGTTTGCGAAACGGAATCAACGGTCGGCATTACATGAGCAACTGTGCCTTTTAAATGCGTTTTATCGGGCAGCTCAATATCTATTGATTTGTTGTTTAGTAAGTATGGCCGCAGCTCATAAGGAAGGTTTAATAAAAAACCAAAGCTTTTAGAATCGCTTAAAACTGCTAACTGCTCTCCGTCCTGCACGTAATCGCCCACCTGGTGATCTACTGCTGTTATGTATCCTGTTTGTGTAGCATTAATTTTTATTAGTCCGGAGAATTTAAAAGAAGGATCAAGTTCATTTATCGTGTTTCCCAAGGCCCTTGCTTCTTTCGTCTGCATTACAAAAGCAACCTGTCCGGCATGTATAAATTGTCCCAATTTTACGTTAGAAGATTTTACGTAACCATTTGCAGTCGCCTTAATAAAACTGCTTTGCAAAAAAGATGACATCGCATTCAGCTCTACATATTCCGTTAATGGTTCTGCGCCTATAGTTGTGACCGTAACCGGGGTTTGAACCTCTTCGGTTGATGTCTCCTCTTCCTTTTCCTCTTTCTTGCCAGCGCACGAAAACAAAAGAAGTGTTGCAAAACAAAATGATATAATTAAAAATGTTCTCATTAATGTTATTTTCGGTTATCTCAAAGTTTCTTTCACAGCGTTATGTTGTTTCTTAAAAACTTTACCTGTTCCAATAATTTATCTGGTTCACAATCCTTAGGCGGTTAATAAAATTCAGGTTTAATAAATTTTTGGCATTGATATAATTTGTTATAGCAAGTACATAATCTGATATTTTAATGTCGCCTGTTTCTAACAATTTTGCATTTGCACTCAGCAATGCATTAATGTACTTGATCTGTTCGTTTATTGTTTTGACCAGCAAATCGCTTGCATGCAGTTGCTGGTTAAGCTGGGCGATTTGTTGTTTGTATTGACTAACAAAAAAACTTTTATTATTAAGGCGGGTGCGTTCCCTTATATCTACCTGGCTAAGCCGCAGTTCCTTTTGATGTGCATTATAAATGGGCACAGTAAGGCTAAAGCCGAAGCTTACTCCAAAATTTTTATAAGGTGTGGTAAGAAGGGACGAGTTATATCCGGCGTCAGTATAAGCGCCGATGCGTGGCTTATATTCATAATTGATTAGCGCTTTCTCGGTTTCAAGTCTTAAGCTGTCTGTAATAAACCGCCGGTAAAAAACAGAGTTATAAAAATCGAACTGCATAGTATCGTTAAGATTTGGACGTTCGATGCGGTCGATGGTAGTATCAACAACTCCTGTCAGGTAATTTAAAGTGAGGTAATCGGTATTATATTGAATTTGAGATTGCAAATAAACAAACTGCTGCTGCTGAAGTGTTACATAAAAAGCAAGATAGTCTGCCTGCTTATATACACTTGCCTGCGTAAGCTTCTTTAAAATAACTTCCTCTTTTTTTAGCAGATCATAAATTTCCTGGTTAAAATCCATAACCACTAAATCTCCATAAGCAGTTATATATTGCTCTGCTACTGCCCTTACCAGGTCCTGTTCAGAAATTCTTATCGTATCTAAAAGCGCCTGGCTTTGCAGCCGTATAGCAGCAAGCTGAGCCGCTACATTATTCTTTGTAAGAAAATTACGGTTTGCCTGAACTACTGCCGAGATATTAGCATTGTTGGTTATAGCTTCATCATAACCATATCCTTTAATAATTGGAGCATAGCTGTTGCTGGTAATAAAATTAACCTGGGTTTTTAATGAAGCCCTTAGTATTAAGCTATCAATCCTGTTTGATAATATTTGGTTATTGTAGTCTTTAATTAAAGGGCTATTCTCTTTAGCTTGCGTAATAAAATAATCGAGTGTATGGTTTTGGCCGTAACAGCAGTAAGTGATGAAAACAATAATAACAATAAAAATATACTTCATTCCTTATGCTAAGTAATTTACAAGCATGCCTGTTTTCTTAGAGGCTGTTTATAGTTATTGTTTCCCTTTTTTGCCTTCTTTGTCTTCATCCTCTTTTTCTTCTTTTTGATTTTTCATCACCTGGCCGTTTGCATCAAACATAAGCTCTTTTCGGTTTACATTAGCTTCATAATTAACCTCGCCATTTGGTTTTACTACTTTGGCTGCAGCCGTAATTTTTGCCCCTTTAAAACGTTGCTTTAAATAAGACTGTATATTCTGCGGAAGCTCATTTGCTGAAAGATCAGTTTCAGTTTCAAGAATAGAACCTTTCTTATCAATTAGCGAAGACATGGTTTTGCCATCCTGTTTAAAAACTGCTTCGTAGTTACCATCTTCCTTTTCCCATTGAGCGGTGGTGTTGGGATGTTCTTTCATAAAGGCTGATTTTACAACCGCAGGAATTTGAGATTCTTTAAGTTTCTGCGCAGAGGCAGACAACGAACATGCAGCAGCCACCACTAAAACAATAAGTACCTTTTCCATAATTAATGTTTTTTTATTTTGAACAAAGGATAAAGTTGACATGAAAATCTGTTTGAAATTTGTAGAGACTAATAATAGAAACTACTAAAAAGGAGAAAGCATGAATATAAATATTTCTGGCGAATCGAAGTTATGATGAACCGGTAATAGCCATGTTTTTATTAAAGCCTATAAAACCTGACCGAAGAAATAAGAGTGGCAGAATTACTGTAATGCGTTTCCCTAAAATCTACGACTAATTTTATTGCTTATGCATTGCCGAGTCGGGCTTATTTGAGATAATGAATTGCCTGATCTCTCCTTTTTCCCACGCATTTGCCATAACATCTATATTTGGCATCGGTATATTGGCCCGGTTCTTTTTCTTTTCCGGTGCAGAGATGTTGAAACGTTTGTCACGTTCTGCTAACATTGTTGGGTTAATCTGGCCGTCTTTAGTAAACCCCATCATTATCATTGGGGACCCGACAGGCAAGGTTCGTTGCTGATCCGTATGCCATGTATGAATGGTTTTTCCGTAGGTACTTACTAATTTCTCCATTAGTTCATGTTCTGCAACTTCGGGAATGCCGGGCGCAATTAATTCACCTGATTTTACTTCGTAATGGTGGGAGTGCCATAGTTTTTTTTCTTCTTCAGGTAAGGTTTTAAATAAGCGTTCTGAAATAATATATTCAACCCCCATAATTTTGGCATCTTCACCATTTCCATCAAAAATAATAGCCTGGTGTACATCTTCATTCAATTGGCTTACATAATGGTGCGCTTCCATTTGGGCGTGCATATTTCCATTATAAAAATGAAAGCCATCTAAATATGCATTGAACTTCTTTAACGGAGATTTGCTCTGTAGTATATCGGCACCAGCTTCCAATGTTTTACTTTTTGCATCTTTATCTGCACCCGGAGCTTCTACATTTGATTTTGTATTGTTACCGCCGCAGGATGATATACTTATTGCAAGTACTATTATTAACATCTGTTTCATGTATATTAAATATATAAAAAGTAAGAGATTCAAAATATAAAATAAAAAAGCCGTAAGGCTTATATGTGTTTCTTACACTTGCCACACAGCTTTTATATCTATAATAAAATGAATTGTCCTACGCTAACCTTACTCAAAAATGAAGGTATTACAATAAAAATCAGTTCTTGGATTTTGGTAAATATTAAAATCAAAATTTTGTAAAGGGACGCGGATAGTATCTAAAATGAAAAAGCCCTTATAATCCAACAATTTCAGAAACTCAAAGGTCGCTATAATGTTACGTCGTCCTGCCAACCTTTCTTCACATTCAATCATCACTTTTGGCTTATACTTCTTTAAAACTGCTGCGGCACCTTGCAGTACTTCTAATTGATTTCTCGATAAATTAATTTTTATAAAATCCGGCTTAATATTTTGACATGCACAATAATCATCTAATGCATGTACACTTTCCTTATAAGATTTTCTCTCGTTAATATAAATTACGGCTGCGCCTTTTGTAATATCTCTTTTAGGAGAATGTGCATTAATCGAATTATCTGGTAATTGAAGCGGTTCAATAACAATATTCATCCATTCCATCCGTTGAATCAATTGCTGAAGATGATCGCATGCTATTGTTTTAGGTGCAAACAATATTAATTTTCCCAATGAACCGGCAACTTTACGAAGTAAGAACAAATGCGCTTCCTGCTGACAACCTATACATAAAATAGTCTGACCTTTTGTTATAGAATTTTGAATGCAATTAAAGGTGCCTCTGTTCTCCTTCATCCTGTTTATTCGCAGGGATATTTTACATGACTCATAAAACTTAATGCTTAAAGCAAAAATTTCAGAAATAATTGACGGGTATTGTAAAGATTGCATTACGGATCTTTTAGAGATTTAGAAAAAGGTCTTGCATGCTTTTGTTTTTAGAAAAGCACAGCAAGACCTTGTGAACATTAAACCGAGGGAAAAATTTTTACCTGACAACAGCCGCTCTTACAAACGTACCTGACGCATCAAACTCTACGGCATATTTGGTAGCATTTGCATCAATGAAAGCAACATATCCCTGTACAGTAGTGCCATTCATTATTTTAAAGCCATGTTTAAATACATAGTTAGGATAAGTTGTGGTTAAATATGATTGAGCTTTAGCCGGCAAAGCGCTTAATTCAATGGAATTTGGTCTGCCTTCATGCGCAGGTAATTGCGACCTTTTAATAAAGGTTCCTGCTGCAGTAAATGCAGTTGCAAACAACCCGTTATTTGAACTAAGAACAATAATACTGCTGTCCCTGTTTTTGAAGGCTCGTACTAAAGTATCCTTTGCATAATTGGTAGTATAGTAAGATTTTATAACAGCAGGTAAAGCGCTTAAAGCAATCGTATCACGTTTTGAACCACCTCTGTCATCGAAGTGACCACCAGGGTGAAATCCGCGTCCATGAAAATCATGTCCTTCGCGTTGCTCTAATACTCTCACGAAAGCCCCTGTAGCATCGAATTGTACGCCTACAGGTTTGCCATTGAATTGAATGATGGCAACGTATGCTTTTACTGTGCCTGAAGAGTCTTTGTTTACATAAGCTTTTTGAGAAGTGTACCCGGCATAATTAGCGGTAAGGTAAGAAGCGGCAGCAGCAGGAAGGCCACTGAAAGCTATACTATCCCTGCGCATATTTTTGTCGCATGCACCAATTACATAAAGACTATCCCTTGAACCGTTTGCTGCAGATGAAACTGCAATGGCGCCCATATCCGCAACTGCTGCCTGAGTTACAGAAGCAGTAGTATCATCAGCTACAGAGCTTTCCTTTTTGCAAGACACCGCGATAACTGCAACGGTTGCAACTAAAATTGTTTTTACTGAAAAAACTTTTACCATAGTTGTAAGATTTAATTTTTGAAATTTTATTGTTTATTATGTTTTAAAAAAGTCTATTCATTTTCAAAGTGGTTACTCATAAATTGCATTAGCTATCGTTTATTATGCGTGGTTTTAATACCATTAATAATTTTGCTTCTTCGATTTTCAATAAGTTTTCAAATCTCATTTTCCTGCTGGTTTATTTATGTATGTATTTATAAATACTCTTTGCTTATACCATTCTTTAATAAAGAATCTTTAAAGTGTATGTTGATGAATGGTGATATATAAACTATCCTTTTCAGAAGATTATAAAAATCTTGTTACCCTCTTTGTATAGAAAGATGTAGCATGAAATTTTTTAGTTGGGTCTTTTTGAAAAAAATTTAAGCCAGCTAATACTTCCCCAAAAAGTGACAGCATTAAAAAGTTTATCTGATTTTATGGTTAGAACTGCAAAAAATTCTAAGAAGAATAAATTAGGCTATTGAACAAAGGATTAAAAATAAAGAAGAGACATGTATAAATTTACTGGTTGTTCCGTTTCAGGTAAAAACAATAACTTGCTTAATAAGAATTCAAACACCAAAGCTTTTGCCTTGTAACTGCTCAAACTTTTAAAGGATTATAAATACCTGAATGTATAATTACTAATTTGCTGGTTCTAAGCCATAATGTTTTTTATTATTTTACTAACTCATAATTTAACATGGAAAAAACTAACTCAACCATTTCTGCAACTCCTGGTATTAAAGCTGATGTGAGAAAAACATCTGATAGCCAAAAAGCCATGATCATTATCGGCGCTCTTTTCTTTGTTTTTGGCTTTGTTACCTGGCTTAACGGAACATTGATTCCTTTTCTTAAACTTGCCTGTCAACTTGAAACAGATATACAAGCTTTCTTTGTAACCTTTGCTTTTTATATGGCTTACTTTTTTCTTGCCATACCTTCTTCTTACATACTAAACCGAACAGGTTATAAAAACGGAATGGCATTAGGCTTATTGATAATGGCAGTTGGCTCTCTCATTTTTGTACCTGCTGCCAACAGCCGAAGTTTTGCTTTGTTTTTAACCGGATTATTTATACAAGGCACAGGACTGGCGTTATTACAAACTGCTTCTAACCCATATATAAGTATTGTAGGCCCTATTGAAAGCGCTGCAAAACGAATAAGCATTATGGGGTTATGTAATAAGATTGCCGGCGCTTTAAGCCCGTTAATTTTAGGTGCTATCGTTTTGAAAGGGGCAGGACAATTAGAAGCCAACATTAATGCTGCAACTAACCCTGTTGAAAAAGAAGCGTTGTTAGACCAACTTGCATCCCGCGTTATTACTCCTTATATTGTTATTGCCGTTTTGCTCGTCGTGCTGGCGTTTGTTATTAAAAAATCCACATTGCCCGAAATCGAAGCAGAAGAAGACGAAGCATCGATATCAGCTTCAAAAACAAAAACAAGTGTATTTCAATTCAGGCATTTATTGTTGGGCGTGTTATGCCTTTTTTTATATGTGGGAGTTGAGGTAATGGCCGGCGATGCTATAGGCATTTATGGCAGAACTATTGGTATTACTTTAGACAAGACAAAATACTTTACTACGTTCACTTTAATAGCTATGTTGGCAGGTTATGTGGCAGGAATTTTTACAATACCAAAAATTATCTCTCAACAAACAGGTTTAAAAATTTCAGCCATTTTAGGAATTATTTTTTCCCTTTGTGTATTTGCAAGCAGCGGCTACACAGCTATAACCTTTATCGCTTTAATGGGTTTGGCAAATGCTTTAATGTGGCCTGCTATTTTTCCACTGGCAATTGGCGGTTTAGGTAAGTTTACTAAAATAGGTTCGGCATTGCTTATTATGGGTATTGCAGGTGGTGCATTAATTCCCTTGCTCTATGGATCATTAAAAGAAAAACCTGCTATTGGTAACAGCCTTGCTTTTTTAATTTGTATGCTGCCCTGCTACATATATATATTATATTATTCCATTGCCGGGTATAAGGCTGGAAAATAATTACAACTGTCATGAACTTCTATCAATCATTCTTTCAGTACAAACTTTACTCTTAAAGCTTATAGTTTATACATTGCTAAAATATATTCTTATGAAGGAGTTGTCATTCAGCTTAAAATATATCTTTCTATTAGTCATTCTCGCTTCCGGCAATTGCGCTTTTGCATCATTTGAAAAAAAATGTGTTTACTCGAAAATAGATTCAGCAACTGCACCTTCGAATTTTATAGATACAGGTTACATAGAGAATAAGTTGGTTGTGAATGGTGGGGAGCATAAAATAAAAAAAGCTAAAAAAGGGGGAGTTGCCTTAGTGGTAATTTCAGGAGTTTTATTAGCCGTAACTCTCGCCTTTTTTGTATTTATTGCTGCATGGGGAGGAGCATCTTCAGCACTATTAACAGTTATTGGGATTGTCGGTTTGGCATTAATTATATTTGGAGCAACAAGAATAATAAGAAGAATAAAAAGAAAACGGGCAACAGAACATGGGACGCAATAGAAAACTAATCGACTTTTACTTTAATGCAGCATGACACTAAAAAGCAGTGTACAAATAATTGGTGATTTGGTGTAAGCTCCGAAATGAACGAGTTTTGCCAATAAGGATGTATTATATTATTCCCATCGTTAAGTATTACTAATTCAAGTTAAATTAGCAGCATTAAAAAAGAGCTTTTTTACAAGCTCTTTTCAATTTTAAATAGAAAAATTAGTTAGTAAGACCAGAGGTCTTGTTCATAATTAAATATTTTCTCCTTAATATTTTCTCCTTCCCATAATCTAAACAATGGATCTTTTATATAAGCAGAAAGGCTTTGATCAAAAACATTATCCATTGTAGATTTAGTGATACGGCTGGCAAAGAAACGGCTTTCGAAAAGATCTTCCCAGGTCATGCGGCCTGCGTAGTTCTTTCCATTGTACACCTCATGCTTTGCTAATGTTGGTCTAAGATCGGGATAGTAAGCCCAGAACAAAGTTTGATCTCCTATCGGAATACCTGTTGAAGTGTACTTCATCATTACGGGAGCAATCCCTAATATCCTTACAAACATTCTCGAAGATTCTTTATCAAATACCCATTCCTCTTTAATTCGGAAACGATAAATAGAGTCAGGTTCAATTTGCTTCGATCTTACTTCATATTTCACTATATCACCATTCAAATCCGTTACAGGTACAGTATCATTACTACCACCCATTATAGCTGATGCTACCTGCTCTTTGGTAAGAGGCGTAGTAAAGCGATCATCATCGCCACTAAATGCCGTTACATCTCCTGATTGAATTGTATTGAATAAGATAGAAATGAAACGCTGGTTACCATTATCTTCATCTGCAGCATAACGGAAAGGCAGGTTCATCTTCTCACGTGTGTCAATTTCTCTCCAAACCCTTTGCTTGTAAACAGCGTCATCTTCTCTAATATGTTCATAAGCTAAAGTAGTTCTGTCTTTTATTGGTTGCCGCTCAATTATATTATCTGTGCGCAAAGAAGGGCGAACAGAATCTCCAAGACCTCCCCCGCCACTACCTTTTACAACTTCTATTGGTAGGTTACCATTAATGGGCTGAGGAGTATTCGGATTAGCGGCATTAGTATTAGCTGGATTACCATAGCCAGTTGAATAACCACTTGAATTTGTCGCAGTAGTATTCCTCTTTTTTGTAGTATCTCTCGCCGCAGGTTTATTAGTAGTATAACCACTACTATATCCACTGCTATAGCCGCTCGAAGGACGGCTGCGTGCATTACGTGTGCCACTTGGCTTTGGCCTATTCTGAGCATTTACTTCAGCCACAATCAGTGACGCTGATAATGCAAAAACAACTATTTTAAACCATCTCGTATTCATAGTACAAACTTTATTAAAATAAGTTAAAAACTATTGGTGGCAATTTTCTTGCACCGCCATCAGGACCTCTTGCTGTAATGTCATCAATGATTAAAGAAGATCCTGGTCTTAATTTGTCAAGTATTCCTTTTGACTGACCATTAAAATACGGTCCGCCATTTGGAGAAATACCAGGTTGCTCTTCAAATCCTCTTCCTGTTCCAATAACCGTGTAGCCAACAATATCAAATTTTACTCCTTCAAACACAAAGTCTTTTAAATCGGCTCTTACACCTTGCTGTGCCTTAACTGCATTTGCAGTTACTCTTCCCCCCGTGTTCGTACCTACCATCGCTATAGGATCAGGAATACGCTTAACTCTAAATTCAAAAGGTGTGCTTTTACCTTCCACTGTTACAGTAATGGTTGCCTTACCTGGGGAGCTTACCCGTGCACTATATTTTCCACCACCTTTACTGGTAAGATTTCCAACATCCATACGGGCAGATGTTTTTTCCGCTCCTGCAGTGCCACCCGTAATTGTAAGTGGATTGTCTAATCCGATATATAAAACTTTTACCGCATCAGCACTAACACTTGCGCCAGTTGGTGATCCTACTGTATATTCAACTTTTTTAGCAACATTGGCAGTTGTTCCGTCAGGCTTTAAAAATCTAATATTTACTGTTTTGGTGTAGCTACCAGGCCCTCCCACTTTTGTTTTATATTCTGCAACTCCTTCTGTATTTAACCCTACACCTGCTCCATCAACTGAAATATTTGGTTTTGCAGCCTTACTAAAAGCCCCTACTCCGGCTGTAATCACTAATTCCTGTCCCGGCATTAGATACTGTGAATTGGTACCGGCAAAAGCCTGGAATTCATTGTAAATTACTTCTACTTCTCCTACTTTTCTGTGGCAATAATCAACCACCTGTGCTTCGCTGTTCTTTACATCGTTTTGAAACTTACTTAGCATAGTAATAGAAGCGATAGTTGGAGTCATACGAAAGTAAGCTGACGACCAATCACTATTACCCTGACTGTAGGTTTTTGGAGTACTCAAATCAATAGGCAAAGTCTTGTCGAACTCCCTTTTAATCTCCGGATCAATGTTCAACAGGTTATTTCTATACTGTGTTAGTTTTTGAAAAAGATCTTTTCCCCGCCCCCCTTCTACCAATACCCGGGTTGGCGCATCAATATTATCTTCCTTATATTCTCCGCCTGGTGTTTCCTGTCCTGAGGCTTTCATCAAATCTCCTTTAAGTGATTCTAAATAATTGTACAGGTTATCAGCAAAGGTTTTTGCCTGAGATGCCTTATCATTCCAAATCTTTGCTTTTTCGGCTGTTTTTGGATCAGACATCTTCTTTTCAAAAGATTGAAACAGACTCTGATTTTTTGTTTCTATAATATTATTGGCATTAGCCAAACTGTTATTAACTGTTCTAAAGGCATTAAGGATTTCTGCAGATACATTTAGTGCCAGCAATGCTGTAAGCACTAAATACATTAGGTTAATCATCTTCTGCCTGGGCTCTTTGGGTAGAGACATGACGTCTTAAAAATTTTATAAGTGTTACTATTTAATGTCTAAATTAATGCTTCAATTATCGGCCTTGCATTGCACTTAGCATATTTCCATAAACAGAGTTTAATCTGCCAAGATTATTAGCTAACAAAGTGATTTGGGTCTTTGCTTTCTCAGCATCTTCAACCGTTCCTGACATTGCATTCGAGGCTTGGGCAAGCTTCCCATAAAAATTATTTAAAGCTTTTAAATGGTTATTGCTTTCCTG
>MWVV01000465.1_pt1 | contig 14713 bp, 13 predicted proteins | sample 1047281 | NCBI WGS metagenome assembly MWVV01 (sample SAMN06349986, study PRJNA376086) | soil metagenome | isolation source: PT-2 sample Antarctic (ecotone) soil | place: Antarctica | collected 2015-01-13 | reverse complement strand
TTTGAGCTATCAAATATACGGCGCTTTAAAAAGTCAAAAACTCGCTAAAATGCTTTATTCCGAATTTTGCACCTACGCACCGCAAGCAAGACATTTTACTTGGGAACAGGTGAAAAAGCAGATGTATAAGCTCCATAAACCTCATCTTGAAAGTGGGTATATCGAGTCAATCAGTTACGAGCAAATGCGAGACGAGGATGGAAGTTTAGACTGGTTGTTTAGCTACACGCCCGGACGAAAAGCAAAAGGGGAGCACACTTTTGCAACTACTAGAAAACCTTTGCCGCGAGCGAAAGAAATTAAGTCTAATCCAATTCAACCTAAACTCATTCTGGACGAGCTAACCACTGCGCTAGTTCCTGAAGTTAAACTTTCGTTTTCTGAAGCGGAAGAAAAACTTGTTTCAAAGATGCGAGAGTTTGGACTAGCAGAGAGCAAAGCGAGAAGTCTCGTTAAAAGCCACAGGGAAGCCGCAGAGCGCGAAATACCCGTCTTCCCGTACCGATTATTAGGAGGGACGATCAAAAACGTCTCAGGGCTGTTTATTAAAGCCGTCGAAGAAGGTTATGAAACTCCGCAAAGTTATCTTGATTCTTTGAAGGAGATCGAATCAAAAAAACGGTTTGAAGCCGAGCGAAAAAAAAGCGAAGAAAAAGAGAAGAAAAAAAGGGAAGAAGCAGAAGTCTGGGAACGAGCAAACGAGCGATTAAATAATTTACCAGAAGCCAAGCGTCAAGAGTTTTGGGAAGCGACCAGAATTAAAATTCTTTCATCGCCAAAATACAAAGATGCGACCCCGCAGCAATTAAAAATTTTAGAGTATGTAATGGACAGTTCGATTCGTTCGGAAATTATCGAGATTTTTATTCAAGAGGAAGAGCAAAAAATCGGCAAGCAAAACTGAATCTTAAAACAAAAACTCTCCACGAATTTACCTTTAATTTCGTCAGCCTTCTTATAAAAGTTGACGAAACCAAAAAATCCCAGTTAAAATAACATGAACTTCTCCTTAAGGGACGGACAGGAGGGAACATGCGATAAGACCTAACAGAACTATCTGACCGGAAATGCCTGCATTGCCGATTCATATTCTTCCGCCACATCCGCCAAAGCCAGATCTCGATAAATTGCCAGGCTTTTTTCTTCCGAATGCCCGCTTAACAGTTGCAGTTTTGGGCTGATGATTCCTTTTCTCGTCAAATAAGTGATTATTTGATGGCGGAAAAGATGCGGATAGACTCGTTTTTCCAGTCCGGCGGCATCGGCGTATTCTTTGATTATTTGACGAATTCTTCTGGTTGAGAAAGAACTCAAGCGGTTTGACTCAAACAGGAATGTCGCTCCTCCGCGTTTTTGATTTTCGATGTATTGAGCCAGTTCGCCGCGAAATGACAGCGGAAACAGAACATAACGGTCTTTTTTACCTTTGCCCTGCTCGATGCGAACGGTGCAGCCCGTCAGGTCAACATCTTTAATTCGCACGTTGGTTAGTTCGGCATTACGAATTCCCGTGTAGATAAGGAGTTTAATCATCACCAGATGATTGGCGTTACGCGCGTTCCAGACCGCTTCATAAAAGGCTATCAGTTCTTTATCGGTCAATAGTTCGGGCAATCGCTTACGGCTTTTTTCCGATGTTATCCCAAGCATCTGCCGGACGTGGCGGAACACTTGTTTGAGATACAAATAGTCAGGACGATTAGGTCGCGCCAGGCGGACAATTTTTTTAGCTATTTCTTTAGGCGGAACGCGTTCGGTTTTAATTTGTTCCCATTCCGCATCTGAAAATGAATCGAATTCATTGATCTCGGAATCCTCAATCTCGACATCTTCGACATATTTTTTGACAGCTTTTCCGGGCAGTTTATTTTTCATTCTAAACCGCCTCCCGTGCCAGAAATGACTGCCGGTTAAGGTCAATTTCAAAGACACCATATGGATTGATATGTTCGTAAAAAAGCGGTGAAAGGGCGCGTAAGTCTTCGATACTCAGGCGATTCATCAGGTTTTCCTTTTCGATGGTTCTTTCGACCAGAATCGTGTTGATGAGCATCAGGCAGTTTTGCAGCAGTTGCAGTGCGAGAGTCGAGATTTCCTGATGTTCGCGGCTGTTGGTGGCAAACACACCTTGTTTTCCGTAACGGATAAAGTCATTGACTCCGTTCCACCGCTCGACGACATTCAAACCTTCGCCTACTTCATATCGCACATTTATATCGGATAAGTATTCACACAAGAAAATCGTCTTTTCGGCTTTACCGAATTCGGCGAAGGCTTTGTAGGTCGGGTGCGTCGTATTGTAGGAATTAAAACGTCTTAAGATAGATTCTGCCGAAGCCGTGCCGAGTTTGAGAGCGACCGCGTGTTTAATCATTTCGTCATACTGCGATTCGATTAAATTCCAGCGAATCGGACGGGTTAAAACCGCGCTCAGATTTTCAAATTCACCGCTCAAACCTTTGTCGGGTAGATAAAGTTTTTCATATTTAATTCGTTTCAGACGCGGCATCAGGCGAAAACCGAGCAGTTTACAAAAAGCGAAAGCGACTTCCGATTGCCCGTGCGAATCAACGAAATTCTTCTCGACCCGCATTTCGGTATCGTGGCGAATCAAGCCTTCGATCATTGCCGCCACTTCCGACGAGGAAAAGGATTTCAGTTGTGAATATAAACAAATGGCATTGGTTTGAACGTGCCAGTAAATCAATACGCCGTTGCCTTTGTAACGATTGCGCCATTCGGAAAGCAGATTATTATTCCAACTTTCAAATCGTTTACCGTCCGACGCGCAAGCGCGAGTTTCGCCCCATAAAGTCGGATTACGCAGTTCGAGCAGTTTATTGACGACCCGGATATTTGCCGCCCGCAGAGCTTCAACCGAAAAATAATGTTTGCGGACATAGAGCAATTCATCGTACTTATAAATATGATTGGCTTGGGCGATGCGTTTGATGCCGGTGTTTGTTCCTTCAGCAAACAGATTCAATAATATCAGCGGTCTGAGCCGGTCGCGGACGCGCACTTGTTTGGTTCCCGAATGACAAAAACTGCTCGTAAAATCGGCTAAATCATCAGCTTCGACAAAAACATCCAACAAATCGAGAATGCCGTATTCACGTCCGATGACGTGTTTTAAATGTTCGATATTCTGCGGTTCGTCTTGTGCTTCTAAACGACCGACGGAAAATAATCCCTTATCGCTCGTGTCATTCGGCGGATAGATTTTAACAAAAGGGTTGCGCGGCAAATTCAGATTGAAATTGTGAAGAGCGTCGCGCATTTTCTCTTTGAGCGCGGCGATGAACTTTTCGGCTCGCGGATTCTGATTTAATTTTTGATAATAATTTAATCGGAGAGTTTCCCAATCGGGCGGCAAATCATCATTCGGGTTACGAAACGCGCGCGCTCCTTCAATCCATACTTCCTTGCACTTGAGAGCCTTTTCAAGTTTATCCAGAACGCACAACTCATAACCTTTGCGATTTATTTTAGTTTCGCCGCCGCTCTCTTCAAAGACCGTTGCTTTCCACGACGGCGAAACAATTTCCAACGGCACCTCTTCGGGCAGATATTGATAGTTGGTGCCGACGTATTTCTTGATTTTCTTTAACGCCTCGATGACCGGCTGCCGGCGATTGCTGCTGCCAAAAGTCAGGTGTTCCAGCAAAATCGGTAAAATCCGCTGGTAATGCCGCACATACTTATTTTTCAAGAAATAGCGTTGACGAATTTTATAGTGATTCGTGTCCGATTCATACTCGACGACAATATCGCGGAAAACTTCCTCTTTGACGCATTTGAAAATTACGTCCGCCACTTTCCCATCCGGTTCTTCAATGGCGGCACACGCCACGCGATACAAAATCTGCGGTTTGCCGTTGACCTGTTTGAAATCCCGGACAATTTCCCGATCAACCTGTTTTTCAGTGCTTCGTTCGAGTTTGCGGAGAATTTCAATAAACATCTGCACCATCTCATCGGTGATCTCCATCGCCCGCGACAGCAGAAAACAACTCATCAGCGTGTAGCGAATCACGGACGGGTGATTCCGCATCTCACCGGCTTTTTCGTTTCTTGCCCGCCGGCTCAGAATTCGTAAAACCTTCGGTGGAATTTCAGATAAGAGTTCGTTTGATAAACCGAGCGCGCGGATTTGGTTGAGTTTGGCAGCTTCTTTGACCAGATTTTCTACGCCCGGTTTTGACGCAACTGATTTTAATTTGTCGAAGTTTGAAAAAGATTCCTGCTCGACTACTATCAGTAAATCATCCAATTGTTGTTTTTGCTTGATGCTTAGCTGCTCTTCGGTTTTGTGGTAAATGTTTTGGAAAAATCCGTTCCACGCGGCGGTCGTTAGTTTTTGCAGTTCTTTTTCGCTAGGCAGTTCAATTTTCAAATTTTTCAATCTTTTAATTGCCGCTTCAAATAATTCTTCTTCCGAACCGACATCTTTCATTGCCGAATTTCTCAACCAGCTTTCGAGTGCGGCTTTGTCCGCATAAATCGGAAAACGCCATCCGGCAAACTCCCTAATCTGCGACAGATGTTTAGCTTTAGTGCTGCTCTCCCAAAGATAATTCGGAGTGTAATCCCATAATAAGTTGAACTGATTGACAATAAAAATCCGCACCTGTTCGGGAACTTGCTCAAGACTTGCAGGAAAAACTCCGAGATATTCCAAACTTTTCAATAAAACAGCCACGGTCTGCTTGTTTACTTCGCTGCGAAAACTTTCAACAAACTCAATTTCTTCGGAATGCAGCCAAAAATGCTCCACCAATTCTTCGTGTGTATATTCAGTCTGAAAACTTGGATAATAACTCATTGATAAATTCCTCCAAAACCAATTTATAAAATTTCCGCAAATGGCAGGAAACGGAAATAATTTGCCCGAAATAATCTAAAAACAAAGTGATTTACCAGCAATGTATCACAATAGTGCCGTATCTAAAAAGCAAAACGGAAATAACTAAACAAAAAAAATGACCTAACAATTCCTTGTTAGGTCACATCGCTCATTCCCTCCCGTCTGTCCGTAACTGGACGGCGAATATTGGTCAGGACGATTCCGACCAATTTACTATCGGAATCGTGGTCAGCAATTACTACAGCCGAAATGTCTCTACTGACAACGCGGTGGTAACGGTTTCCAAACCTTTGGGAACAAACTTCATCACGGGCGGCGGTTATTTAGTGTTAAACGGCAGTTCAGCAGGACAATACGCCGGCGGTTCGGGCTTGAAGACCAACTTCGGCTTCAACGTCAAATACAACAACAGCGGTCAAAACCTGAAAGGCAAGGTGAATGTTATCGTGCGAGCAGCGGACGGCAAGGTTTACCAGATCAAAGCTAATTCGATGGACACTTTGACGGTCAATAACGCTAATCCGCTCGCGCGGACGGCAGTTTTCACATCCAAAGTCAGTGTTACGGATATAACTGACCCGTTTGCGCCGGTTTCGCTCGGCGGTGGACACGCATTCAAGATGAACTTGACCGACAAGGGCGAACCGGGCAGCACGGACACCATCGGCATCACCTTGTATGCCAACGGCAGCGGAGCGTTGTTGTTCTCAAGCAATTGGGACGGGACGCGCACCGTCGAACAAACTTTGGGCGGCGGCAACCTGCAAGTCCGTTAACTTTTAACCCGACAATCTTTTGGTTGTTTTACGAAAAAAGAAGCTGTGGACAAAGGGCGCATCCACAGCTTCTTTTTTCAGCAACGCGCTGTCTTTGAGAACGTAGAGTTTTGCTTGTTTCATTTCCGCACCACAGATTGTTTTTCTGATTTGCGGCTGGCTCTTCTCGTCGGGTGAAAAATTCATTTCAGGATTTTTCGGCTTTGATGCTTTTTCAATGTTCTAATTAGGCGGGCTTTGTTTATCTGCGCTCGATGAGAAGAGTACCAGAAACGCCAGTTTTCGGTGCTTTTGAAACTCTTCCGTAAAAGAGGTAGAAATGGTTAAAAGTCTCCAAAGGGTAAAAATGTTTCATAGGATTTTGACCGCATTTCGCTTGAGGCTGTTTTTCTTGAGCCAGTTGTGGAGATTGGCTTCGGTCGTGCCGTAATGCCCGGCGATGAACTTTTGCGTCGAGCCGTTTTGCATCAGGGCTTCGATTTCCGGGCGATATTGGTCAAGCTTTGATTTCCCCGGTCCGGGCGGTCTGCCGAGTTTGATGCCCTGTTCTTTTTTATAACGCAAGGCTTCTTTGGTGCGCTGCGAAATCAAATCACGTTCAATTTCCGATGCCATCGAGAAAGCCATCGCCACGATCTTGCTTTGAATCGAATTGTCCAAAGTCCAGTTTCCTTTGACGGCGTAAACTCGCACGCCTTTTTCGACTGCTACTGAAAGAATTTCCATACATTCGAGCATACTTCTTCCCAAGCGGGATAATTCGCTGACAATCAATGTGTCGCCTTTTTTGAATTCTTCGATGATGTCGGCGATCTTGCGCTTTTTCCACGAGACTTTTCCCGAGACGATTTCTTCGACGAAAACAACTTTTCCCAAATTCAGGTGATTTGCCAGGTGCAGAATGTCCGACTTATTCTTTTCCAATTCCTGATCCCCGGTCGAAACTCTCAAGTAACCAATGGTTTTAATATTTGAAGCGCAAGTTTTAGTCTTGACTGATTTTGTTGATGATTTCGGCGGCATTTTTAAGTATTCGATGAAAAGATTTGATTGTTAGTTATATTGTAATAACAGTTATTGTAATATCAGTGAGTTGTATTTAACAATAACCAATTTATAAACGGACGTTTATTCTGTAATTTGTTTCTACTTTTATGTCGCTTTTAAAATTCTAAACGACTCCGAAATTGCCGGATTCGCTGCCTGTTTTCAATCACGAAGATCGAAAAAAGTTTCTCAATCTGCCGAATATAAAAAGAAGATGCGAAGCCGACTGCTCCGCATCTTCTTTTTCCCGAAAACAATCCTTCGACTGTCGTTTTCTTACTTTAGCGGACTTGCAGATTGCCGCCGCAGCAGCGCACAAACAAAGGCAGAAACACACTAACAATTTCTTCGATAAACCAATCACAAATTTTACAGCGCCAAAGAAAAATCAAATTTTGCGGACGAATTGCACTCAAATTTAACTTGCAGACAAATAATTGACAAGTTTATAAAATAAATAAAATTTAAGGACGCCGTAAATATATTTTCCTGAGTGAGAAACTTTTGAGGTATCCTGCGAATATGAAACAAGTCCTTTTTTCAGCAATCGTCTTAGTTTTGTTTATAGTCCCAATTGAGGCACAAAAATCTGTGTCTACAGATAAAAGCATAACCGCTAAACAGCCGGCAATTTCTAAAGATGAAAATTCTAATCTTTTGACAGAAGAGTTTTCTTTCCTGATTCAAGACTTCAAGATGAATCATCAGTCGGAGGTAAATAATCTCAACATTAAAATTCGCCTTCAGTATGAAAATGGCATATCGGAGAGTAAATATCCTGACTTCCGAGCAATAGCCAAAGATATTGAAGATTTTCTCGACAATTACCCGAACAAGGTAGATTATTGGGAAATTCTCAACAAAAAGTTAACGCTTTTGGTGCTGAAAAAACATTCGATGATTGAAAACATAACGAGTGAAATACAAGTTTTCCCGTCACAAAAAGTCTCTTATTTGCGCTCAAGCATCGTTACCCGCAGCCGGTCAAAAAGAGTAAGAGCAAACTAATGAATAAACGCGCAGAAAGCGAGCCATTAAACATTTACAGATTTATGCGAACAAACACGCGGCAGAAATCACTGAATTAAAAATCTGTCTCAGAAACAACTCTTTTGTATAAACAACTTCTTTCCGTCGCGCGTTTCCCGAAACCCGAAAATCGAAATAGAAGAAATCCAGTAAAAGATTATTAAAGGACAATTAGAGAAAACAATGCAGAAACATTTTTGAAGATGCCCAGGTTTAACTCGCGTCCGATAAAAATCAAGGTTTTGCGGCTAAATCTTTTTCGTCCTTTCTTCTACAATTTTCAAAAACTTGATTGGCTCAGTCACCTTTAATGATTTAAATCTCTGCCGAAATTCTTTACTGTCATCATCGAAACCGGTCATTAAATCCAATAAGTCATTATCACGAGTAACGATATAATCAGCTTTGCTTTCAATTGCTAAGTAGTTGAGCAAAAATAGACTATACTATTTTGCACGATGGGTAAAACGAAAATTATTCAGTTGAGCGATGAGCAGCGGCAAGAACTTGAAGCCGGTCGTCGCACCGGCACAAGTCATGCTTTTCGAGAACGCTGTCAAATGATTTTGCTCAAAAGCGAGAAACGTTCGAGCAGCGAAATTGCGCGCTTTTTGGATTGTCATAAAATGACGGTGGGCGAGTGGGTGAAGCGTTTTGAAGCGGAAGGTATCGAGGGTTTGAGAACGCGACCGGGGCGCGGACGACGGGCGATTCTGCAAGTTGCAACCGATTTGAGCCGGGTGCGGGCGGCAGTCGAGCGTTCGCGGCAGCGCATCGGTTTGGCGAAAGCGGAACTGGAAACCGAGCTGCAAAAGCCGTTTTCGGTAACGACGCTCAAACGGTTTCTGAAAAAAACAATTGCCGCTTCAAACGAATTAGAAAGCGACTGAAGAAGAAACCGCTGCCGGAAGTTTACCGGTTAAAGCGCGAGGTGTTGGCAGAAATGGAGCGATTGAGCGAAAGCGGTGCGCTTGATTTATATTACGGCGACGAAGCGGGCGTGGCACTGGAGCCGAACGTGCCGTATGGCTGGCAGTTTGCGGATGAAGCAGTTTCGATGCCGTCCGAAAAAGGTGTCGGCATCAATTGTCTCGGATTGTTTACGCGCTCGAATAAAAGTTGGACGGCGACGAGCGAGAAGACGATTGATGCGGCTTTTGTGGTGGAACAACTGGAGCGGTTTTCATTTTCGCTTGAGAAATTGACCGTCGTCGTTTTGGACAACGCCCGAATTCATACGGGCAAAAAGATGAGTGAACGGATTCAAGCGTGGCGGCAGCGCGGATTATTCGTGTTTTATTTGCCGACATATTCGCCGCACTTGAACATTGCGGAAACGATCTGGCGCAAACTCAAATACGAGTGGTTATCGGCGGAAGATTACGAATCGAGAGGGCATTTGCAGTATGCGGTAAGCCTTGCTCTTTCGGCGTTTGGAAAAAGCCTGAAAATCAAATTCTCAGGCTTCAAACATAGTTCAGTTTAATTGTGAACGACTACTTAATTCCAAATTTGTAAGGCGAAGTTTTTAATCCTTTGGCAGTTTAGACTGTCACCTGATTGTGCTTGTTACGGCGTCGGTCTTTCGATTAAAACAGATTTTATTTACTGAAAGCAGCGTTATTTGGCTGATGCCTGGCAAGTAAATGATGAATCAAGCGCGAATTTCACTTCTTGTTTCGTTAAGAGTGAAATAAATGTTTCATTACAACATTATAGTAAATTAAAAACAACACAAGAGAGAAAAGTCTCGTTTTGTCTAGGAGATAAGTCCTGTTTTATTCATTTAGAGCGTTGGCGAACTCTTCTGCTATGAATGTTGTTCTTTGCTCTAAAGTTAGTTAAAGATTTCATCTGTTGAGCCTGCAATCAAACAAATATGAATGTTTTAGTCTTGAATCAAGTATAAATCTGTCAGAAGGAAATAAACATCCGCGTGTCCACGTAATTTGTCTACGTGGAACTACGTATTTTTGAAGGGAGTTGGTAAATTGTATTTTTATTATGGGATAAATATACTTGACACACCTACCCACTAAATTAACTTCAAAAGAGAGTCATTTGGTTGACTCGCCCTGGAAAACCGGCAATTATTTTGCAGCTTGTCATCCCGCGATTATGTCATAAATGAATCAAGTATAATTACGCCATAATTTTACATCTTCCGTTTGCTCAACAACGAGCAATCAGCTTGTCGGTGTAAAAGCCAATAAGAATTACTGTAAAAACGAAATTATTCGGGTGTCAAAAAACTCCCCTCGCAAACTACTAACAAGACCTTTGTATTCAGGCGATTTTAGATAGTAAATTCTGAGTGTCAGAAAACATTAGTTTTTTGACACTCTTTATTTTCTTATTTATTCTGCATTTATGAGAGTCGGAATTTATGCCCGCGTTTCAACGCACGATCAGCAAACTCTTCCGATGCAGATTGTTCGAATGAAAGAATATATAGAGAACCGCGGCTGGACTTTAGCGGCGGAAGTTGAAGAGATCGGATCGGGAGCGAAAACCAGACCGAAGCGCGAAGAGCTTCTAAAAATGGCGAAGCGGCGTGAAATTGACGTTATCTTAGTTTGGAAACTCGACCGCTTCGGCAGAAGTCTGGCTGATCTGGTAATGACATTGAACGAACTCCGCGAAATCGGAGTTATCTTTGTATCTTTAACCGAATCATTGGACTTTTCCACGCCGTCGGGCAGAGCGATGGCGGGAATGCTTTCGACTTTCGCCGAGTTTGAACGCGACATTATCCGCGAGCGCGTCAAGGCAGGAATCGCCAGTGCCAGAGAAAAAGGCAAAGCGCACGGCAGACCGCCAACCGCCGCGAAGAAAAAAGACGAAGTAAAAAGACTTTATAAAAACGGCGAAGGATTGAACAAATCCGAGATTTCACGAAAGCTGAAAATTAGCCGCGCATCAGTTATTAGTTTCCTGAAATAATTCACAAAAATTAGCTTTTTGTTTAGTTATAGCTATAATAGCTATGAGGGAGACAGAATTTTATGCAAACCGTTAACATAGCCGACTTAAAAAACAATTTGAGCGCGTGGCTTGAACAAGTGAAAAACGGCGAGGAATTGGTAGTAAAAGACCGCAACACGCCGATTGCACGAGTGATGCCGCTTGCAGGCGGCGAGGACTTGGACGCAGAGGAAGAAGCCTTAGTCGCCGCTGGGCTGATGCGCCTGCCGTTGAAAGAAAAGAACGACGATTTCTTAGATTTGCCCGCGCCGGAAGTGTCTTTAGATGCGATTCGCGCTGTTATCCGAGCAGAACGCGATGAAGACTAATAACGGCTTTTGGGATTCAAGCGCGTTAGTGCCGCTTTGCGTCCGGCAGACGGCGAGCCAGAGCTTTCGCCAGCTTTGGCGACAGAGCAGCCGCGTTATTGTCTGGTCAGGTACAACCGTCGAAATACGCAGCGCGTTAGCCCGACTTCACCGCGAAAATGCAATGGATGCAAAAGGCTTGCAGCTTGCGGTTAACCGGCTGGAAGCGATGCGCTGCCAATGGCACGAGATTATCACCGGTGACAAACTCCACTCGATTGCCGTAGAATTGCCGGACACTTACAGCCTGCGGGCGTTAGATTCGTTTCAGCTCGCCGCCGCGCTCGTTTGGTGTAAGGAGAAACCGAAAGGAAGGCTTTTTATTTGCGACGATGCCAGATTGAGCGAAGCCGCGCAGAAAGTAGGTTTTACAATTAAATCATAATCAGATAACCGCATATTCACATAAGCGCTCATGCAAATATACAGTTAGGCAAGCAATCGTATAATTAATTATACGATTGCTTGCCTAATCAGGTTATTATGCTATGATGACCCCGTTATGATAATCACAATTGCAAGTTTCAAAGGCGGCGTAGGAAAAACGACAACCGCCGTGCATCTCGCCGGGTATCTTTCCAAAAAAGGCAACACGCTTTTAGTGGATGGCGACCCGAACCGCAGCAGCAGCGATTGGGCAGCCGCCGGACTTTTACCGTTTTCGGTAATGGACGAAGAACAAGCCGGCACAGAAGCAAGAAATTTTCAGCACGTTATTATTGACACTAAAGCCCGCCCGGATGAATCCGACCTTAAAGAGCTTGCCGCGCATACTGATTTGTTGATTGTGCCGACCACGCCGGACGCACTCGCGCTGAAAGCGACATTGAAAATGCTTGCTACTTTGAAAGGTATTAACGTCAGCAACTACAAATTGCTTTTAACGATGATACCGCCGCCGCCAAGCCACGACGGAGCGGACGCGGTAGAGTTAATCAAAAACAGCAGGTTACCGAGCTTCAAAACGCAGATTAAACGCTATGCGTCTTACAAAAAAGCCGCATTGCAAGGCGTGTTAGTTAGTGAGGTCCGCGACCGGAGCGCAAAAACCGCCGCCGCCGCTTATGAGCAATTAGCTAAGGAGATAATGTAACGTGGGACAATTTACTGAATTATTTAACGGACTCGAAAACACCGAAACAAAATCACAGCAAAAAATGAAAGGCAGTAAAAGCGAGAAGCGCAGCCCGGACAAAAAAGCACCAGCGGCTGCCGCGCCCTTAGCGAAGCCTTTGCAATTTGCCGAAAGCGAGTCAGATGGCAAAAAAACAAGCACCGGCGGCAGAGCCGCCGTGCCTATAGTCGGCAAGCGAAGCGACCCAGATTATAGGCAAGCACCCGCATTTGTTCGTAAGGATACCTATAAAACTGTTAGAATCGCTTTGCTAAATGACGAGCGCGGATTAGATTATTCGGAGTTGGTAGAAGAACTGCTGACAGCTTGGCTTGCAGACAGAAAATAATCATAGAATCGTTTATTCAAATAATCACATAATTGAATAATTGTTTATATGATTATTGAGCAGAGATTAAAATAATGCACAAAGAAGTTGCAAAAAAGGAAAAAACGCAGCAACTGGCAGACATCGAAGCCGTGCCGGAGTCGGGCAAGCGTCTGGACGATTACGAGCGAAGTTACCCTTTGCAGCTATCACTATTTCAGTTACTTGACCTAAAACCCAATGACCAGCCGCGCTACTCAAACACAATAGAGCTTTACGACTTTATGCCCAAATACCACTGGGGGAAAGTTGAGCGTATCGGCGGCGAGTTTTTGCGCATTCTGAAGCGTGAATTTGAGTGCAGAGGCACGAGATATAAAATTGAAGTTGCGCCCGCCGTTATCACTGACCAAGACGGCAAGGAGCGTTATTATTATCCATCGAAACGCGAAGAACTTGTAGAGGACGCTTTGCGCCGACTTGCCACGACTCAAAGAGGCGTTTTTCTCGACGACCGGGCAGGAGTTACATTTACGCTTTATCAGTTGCAGAAAGAGTTAAAGAAAAACGGACATAGTTACGATATAGCTCAACTGAAAGACGCGCTTTTAATCTGCAACCGGACAAATATCACCGTTACGACCGAAGACGGCAAAGGCATTTTAAGCTCAAGTATGTTTGAAACGCTTGGCTTGAATAGCCGCGAGGATTGGAAAGGCACAGGCTCAAAAACAAAAGCCTTTGTGCGGTTCAATAGCCTTGTAACCGAAGGTATTAAAAAAGGCGCGTTCCGGCAACTTGATTACGAAAAGGCGATGAGTTACAGCAGCGTCATCGCCCGCCAGCTTCACAAGCGGATGAGCCACCATTTCACGCAAGCCAGCATTACGACGCGCTACGAAATTAAACTTTCAACTGTTATCCGCGACTTTGGACTAGCCGAATACGCTCGCCCATCGCTTAATCTTTCTTACGTCTTAAAAGCTCTGGATGAGATGAAAGAACAATCCGTGTTGCTTTCCTATGAAGTGCAGAAAACGCTTGACCATTCAAACCGCAATAAACTGCTTGATGCAAAATTTATTCTGACACCGCACCCATTTTTTAGCGGCGAAGCTAGAAAGATAAACGACCGACACGGGCGTATCGGGCAACAGTTACTGAGCGGAGAAAAGTAATAATTACGATTACCGAAATATGTAGTTTTGATTATCGCAAAACGGCAAAAATATGTAGTTTTGATTATCGGAATATGTAGTTTTGATTATCGCAAGCAATTCTGGGCAAAATTTTCACTCGAAAAATTGAGTTTTCCACAGGCAAATATGTAGTTTTGATTATCGGATATGTAGTTTTGATTATCGCAAGGTACTAAAATATGTAGTTTTGATTATCGCAAGGCATCAAAATATGTAGTTTTGATTATCGCAAACAAATCAAAACTGTGAAATATGTAGTTTTGATTATCGCAAAGAGTTTGCAAGAGTCTGATAATAGAAGGCTTGACGATTTTTTAAGCCCCCTATCCTTTTATCCGTTATTTAACCTAATATTTTAACCTTAACCTGTGGAAAACTTCTTTGAGTCTGTAACAGGCAGGAAAAAGCCTTCACCTTGAAACCATTATTATCGGACACGATTATAGACACGGAAAATTTATCGCCCACCAGCATCGTTCATATTCATAAGAAGCCAATTATTTACTACCCCATAATCTAATACACAAAATTTTTACAGAGGAAACTCAAAAACACTCGGAACGTAATGGCATTTCGCCGCGAAAGATCACTTTTTCTAATCAAATATTTAACCGGAAAGAGGAAAAGAGTAGAGCAGTCAAAACTTCTTGTTTGTTGGTTTCGTCAAAAAGAACCTTGCTGGTTTTTTATAGCGATTCTAGCGACCGAATACTTACTACTCATATCAAGTTTTCTTTGTGCAAAATCTCAAAAATTTAAAGACAAAGCATGGGCTTAAGAATAACAAACTATTTTTAGACGAGGGCTACGCTCGGAAGGGTTCAGCAAATTAAGGAAGACAAAAAGCAGTTCTTATAATCTACTCAACTCTACCCAAGCGGATAAGCTCAATAAGGACGGACAGGAGGGAACATGCGATAAGACCTAACAGAACTATCTGACCGGAAATGCCTGCATTGCCGATTCATATTCTTCCGCCACATCCGCCAAAGCCAGATCTCGATAAATTGCCAGGCTTTTT
>MWVV01000464.1_pt1 | contig 14730 bp, 14 predicted proteins | sample 1047281 | NCBI WGS metagenome assembly MWVV01 (sample SAMN06349986, study PRJNA376086) | soil metagenome | isolation source: PT-2 sample Antarctic (ecotone) soil | place: Antarctica | collected 2015-01-13 | reverse complement strand
GATCGAGAACGGGATCGATGAGAGGCCACTTAACAACAGTCGCACTCCGAGGTCACAGATCCCGACTCCCGAGTGTGAAGCCACCGTGGATAGGATACTGACCGATCCGGAGCGCGGAAGAGGTTCGGAGAGTGCCGGTGGAAGCCTACTGCGCATCGTGCCGGCGTCAGGCAGGGAGCAAACCGTGCCTGCTGCCGACCCGGAATTAAAGGCCCTGCTGAAAGAGATGAACCTTCGCCACCGGGAGATAAGGGAGAAGGAAGACCGCGAAGACAACACCCCGGACGCGGCCTGAGTATCACCTGTTGCGAAGCAGGGCATTTAAATAGAAAGAGAGGGCTTCTCAACCTGCCGAACCCGCCCAGTGGAAACAGATTTACTCAGGAGCGCCTGATGAAGGACACAGCATCCAACTCCTTATACCCGGAAATTAACGGTCATCCGGCGAACGCCTCAAGGAAAGGCACTGGGAGCAAACGCGGCCAGGTGAAGATGGACAAACTTCTGGCCGAGGTTGAGCGCTACCGGGCGCGCATCGCCGACAACGAGGAACGGCTGCGCACCGACAAGGCTGCGGACGGGACTCCGCTCACGGACCTCCAACGCACAAATCTCAGGGGGATTATCGCCAGACAGCGCGAGCATCTCCTTGAACTCTCAGGCTGACAGTGACCCGGCTCGGTGTACCCGGCAGTGAAGACCACCCCAGCGGCGGGCGATTCGACCACTTCGCCGATGCCGAGATCGAAAACCGCATCGACCGCGTCGAAATGCGCGACGCCGCAGTCTTCTCCGCGCGCACGGCCTCCACCTCCCGCGCTGACCGCCCCGGGCGCAGCAGCCGTCGCAACAAATCCACGCCACGCCCCTCGGGCAAACGCCGGAGCAGTCGCCCGTCCGCCAACACGGATGAAAATGTGGGTCTATGAGGCTCTGGTCGAGCCGCGCTTTGACGGCGCGCCCGCGATAGTTGAGTTAAAGCGTTCGCACGTGATGCCGGATTTCAAGAGCCTCCCGGAATCAGCCGACATCGCGGTCGAGTTCTACAACGGCGCCGTCACGCTCAAGTTAGACGGGGCAGAGCGGCGCATCTTTATTCGCCGCTTCGACAATCTCTCCTGTGCTTCGGACGCGGAGGCGCGCCACCGGTTTCTGACCCTGTGGCGGGAAGTGGAAATGCTCGACTCGGCAGCGGAAGTGGAGCGCGTGGCAAAGGAGTGGCTGGAGCGGCGCAAGCTAAAGTAAACAGGCACGACCGGTTTTGGGATCGGCCGCGCCTGTCATTAGTCGACGGTCACCGTCCTCACCCCGGCAACCGTCTGGCATTTGGTTACACCGCATGCCTGAGTGGCGCGCATTCTATCTTCTTACCTGTGAGGCTACAACTCTTTTTCCGCTGCTGAAAGTTTCACTGTCCGATGCACTCCGTATATCGTCGTGCCATTTGTGACTCACCCGGCAGTGCCTGCTGGCGTCTGTTGACGAACAGCTATCGTCTCATCGCGATAGCCGCATATACCACGGCATGAATCTGACTTGTAGTTTGTCTGATGCGGCGACAGGGAAGAATTTGATTTCCTCAAACCCCATTCATTAAGTCCACGCCGGAACCGGAGTAGATCATCTACGGCGTGCCGTCATCAAGCGGCCTCTTTATTCTTACTCGCCCATCTTGTTGAGGAGCGCGCGGTACAGACATTTACGTCTCCGTCCGATATGATGTATGTCTCGTCATACGCAGTCACACGGGTCACTTATCTCGATGTGCAGACTCGGAACCCATCTGCGGTCGAACCCGGGTCGTCTCACGGTGGCTCACTCCCGGCGCGATGCCTCTCTGATTAACGGTCAGGTGCGCTCACGCTAATTTCTATAACACCCAAAAAGGAGAGATTGAGATGTCTTATAATCCGCCAGATAAATCGAAGGAATCAGGTAAGCCGGATGCCGACCCGGAAGACGCGTTGCTCCCGGTCGATTCACGCAAACCGGACGCCGACCCGGAGGATGCCCTCTTGCCGGTTGATTCGCGTAAACCCGATGCCGACCCGGAAGACGCGCTCCTGCCGGTCGATTCGAGTAAGTCGGATGCCGACCCCGAAGACGCCCTGCTGCCGGTCAACCGGTAAAGTTTCTCCCGATGAAAAGCTTATCGAAGTCGGAGACGAATCAGTGGGTTCAGTGGATCACCCGCAACAAGCTCAACGGCATCGAAGACGGTGAGCTGGTGATGGTGATGGAGCGGCGTGGCTTTTCCTCGGGAGAAGCCACGCTGCTCATCTCCGACACGAAAGCGAGCCCCGTCTACGGTTGCGCCAGAGCTGTCATGCGCAAAGCCATGAACCTTGAGTCACTCCTCAATGTCCATCTGGCTTTAGCCGAGCAGGTTGAAAATAATTCAATGGTGGAGAGAAGGAGTAGTCTCTCGCGCGAAGATTTTCATGCGCAGTATTATGCGCTGAACCGGCCGGTCGTGATCACGGATTTGATGGATGGCTGGCCCGCTTATAAATATTGGAGCCCGGAGTATTTCAAGCGCGAGTTCGGCGAGATGACGGTCGAGATTCAGGCCGGGAGGAAGACCGACCCGGTCTATGAGGTCTTCCTCAAAGGCCACTCGAAGCGGCTCAAGATGGCCGAGTTTGTCGAGATGGTGCTCGCCGGCGGGGCGACGAACAATTACTACCTGACCGCCAACGATAGATTGTTGGAGCAGGAAGGCGCGGAAAAGATCATCAAAGATTTCTGGCCGTTCCCCGAGTATCTAAACGATGAGACGCGTGAGAGGAAACAGTTTTTGTGGTTCGGGCCGAAAGGCGCGGTCTCTCCCCTGCACCGTGATCGACTCAACGTCTTCATGTCTCAAGTCTATGGCCGCAAGCGGGTCCGGCTCATCTCATCCCATTCATTGCATCTGGTCTATAACTACGAAAGTTTTTTCAGTGAAGTCGATTGCGAACATCCGAACCTCGAAAAATTCCCGTTGTTTGCCCGCGCCGACATGTTGGATGTGGTCTTGCAGCCGGGCGAGGTGCTCTTCATCCCGGTCGGTTGGTGGCATCACATCCGTTCGTTGGAAATAAGCATCAATGTCTCATTCACCAACTTTGTCTTTAATAATGATTTTGAAAAGTGTTATCTGAAAACAGCTGAAAAGGGCTGACTCACCGGAAAGATAACACATGAAGATCAGAGATAAGCAGCCAAGTCATCGCCAAAATTAAATCTTCACTAAATCGAAACTTACAAGATTGGGACACTCATGCGGCCTTTAGTTTTCGCATCATTGCCAGATCAGCGACCGCTTGATTGACTTCCGGCGTGTAGTAAATCTTCGAGAGTTTGTACCGCCACGGAGCGTTCGCCTTGAGATGCCAGACCACATCGCCCACCAGATCACTGAGCTGCGTGCGTTTGTGGTTGCGCGTACATTTGTCATGCACGTCTCCAAACGCCCGTTCAATCGGGTTGGCTTGCGGACAGTAAGTAGGCAACCAGACCAGTTCAAAACGTGGATGCGCGGCGAGCCATTGGACCACCGCTTTGGCACTATGAATGCGATAGTTGTCACAGATCACATAGATGCGCGTAAACTTAGCCGCCGGACACCGGCGGTCAATCAGCTGCAACAAATCAATGAAGAGCCAGCGGTTCTTACGCTCGGCAGTGACCGCGAGCAACTTGCCCGTCAGGTAGTTGAGCGCACCTGCCAAGTAGTGCTTGTGGTTTGTGCCCGGTGTCATGACTTCCGTCTGCGTGCCTTTCTCCATCCATTGATAACCGATCTTGGCGAGCAGGTGAATGTCGAGTTCATCGGCGAAAAACAAGGCTTCCGTGGGCAGCAATCCTTCAATTATCGAGCGAATCCGGGCAAGTTTCGCCACCCGCTCCGGGTCCGAATCACGCGCGCTGTGGCGGGCACGCTTCCAACTGTAGCCCAGTTCATGCAACCACCGCCGGATGGTTTCGCGCGAGACTCGCACGCCGCGCCGCGTGCGGAGTTCCACAGCCAGCGTCGCGCAACTCCATCGTGTCCGGCACCACCCAAAGGCGGAAGGCGCACGCTTGATGATGGCAAGCACCGACCGCTTGAGCGAAGAGATGCCGCGCGGCGTCTCGCTTTCAACCTCGGCCTCAGCCAACCATCGCTCGCCGCGCCTGTAAGCCGCGACCACGCGGTAAATGCTCGACCGCGAGCAGAACAAGAAGGACGCAATCTCGGACGGCGTGCGTCCCTGCGCACACAGCAACAGGATATGCAACGCGAGCAAGTAGCCATAGCGAGCAGCGCGCAACTCCTGCAACATTGCGGCTTGTTCGTCGGCAGCAATCTCAAGTATCGTTTTTCCGGGCACAGACGGGTCACCTCTTCTACATCAGTTTGGTCGCACTTACCGATGTATCAGAAAGTAGCTGTCTGTGCCAATCTCATAAGGTTCGATTTAGCAGAGCGATGCACATCTCAAAATGATAGTCATCCGGCGGTGGATGCACTGATCTCATGGCGGCCTGCCCGCCTGCGCATCTCCCGGTCGAACTGACAAGCACAGTCCATACCTCCATGTCGGTCGATAAAATTCAAATCTCCTGAATAAGTGCGTTACAAGATGAGGTCAGGATGCCGGGTTGAAGAAAGGGGTCGATTACCTCAACCTCATATATTGATCTCATAAATCTCTCGACCGCAATCGTCGCTCCCTGAATAGACAGTATTTTGTTAAGCGACTCGAGTGGATAAAATTATCAGCCTAATACAGACCTGTAAGAACAGCTTCAAGACTTTCGCTGCCGTCGGTCTCATCGTTAGTGATTGCTCATCACCCGATCACCCTTCGTGGTTCTCAATTTTTTTGACATAGGACTTGGTTGCGTATATTGTTCTCAAACCTTTTGACGCCTCATCGCATCAACGGCAGTTCCGAATGGCTTTGCGTTCATGTCCCCTTGCCTATTGTTGTTAGCTTTGCAAGAGCCTCTCGATAAGAAAATCATCGATTATCTTATTGTTGAATACGGCTCAATCAAATAAGTCATCAGGTGCCCGCTCTAGTACTCACTTCCACTGCTGAGGCAATAAACATGTTTGACCTAAAAGATGACCTCGAATCACTTCACAAGTTGAACGAAGTTCGCCGCCGCGCCAAAGATTTGCGCGAACAGGGGCTGCGCTCGCTCAGAGAAATTAAAAGTACGCAAAAACTCAAAGCCAAACCCGGCAAAGATTTTTTCATGCAATGGACTTACAGCGACAATGAAGCTGAAGTTGCCCTCCTGGTCAAAGTACAAAATCACCAGAACATCAGCGAGCGCGAAGAGAACAACGACAAAGCCATCGCTCACCGTGAGCTGACGAAGAGATTGATGTCGATCAGTCTCGAAAAGCTCCTGCCCAAACCCGACACGCAGGATGTTGACGCGACGCTCCCGGTACTGGTCGCCGCTCGCGCCATGCAAGCTTTCACAGATCGTCCCGAGACGGTGTTTTGCAGGGCCTCTATGTTCTGTTATTACCGCATCATTCGTGAACTTTATTATGCTGCCGCGCCGGACTGGACCATCGGTGCAGCCCGCGCGGGAAGAGGTGGGCGCACATCGGCTTTCATCACAAGTGAGTGCATCAGAGCGATCTTAGGTTTTGAGAGTGCCATTAGAAGAACGAGAGAATATTTCGAGCACACGGGCGCTCTGTACAAAAGGTATTTGCAGTTGGAGGCGATGCTCACGGGCTTGGGAATCGAGGTTGGTTCGGATCATCCTTTAAGTAAATGGGCTGATAAAGCAATCGAAAGGATGTGGCTCGACTGGTATATTTCGACAAATCCGCGTAACGGCGCGATTGCGCTCTCCGGTAAAGACGACGCTAATGAAGTCCTCCCCTTTCCGCCCAAGCTGATTGAGCCACCCGACCTCAACATGAAGTCCGTCGGAGCCGCCTTTCCGATCTTGAAAGTGAGTCTCGCCAAGGCTTTGGACATGTCCTACAAAGAGATGTCCAAGGTGCGAAAAGAGATAGCTCAATACAGGGAAAATAAAGAGGTAGATGACACAAAAGATCGCACCGAGAGCGCTTACCGGATAGCGAGTAAAGTTATTGAGGCAACCTACTTGAACGCTTTTAGGCTTCACCGTGAGTATCGTAGGGCGAAGGAGGATACCGACCTTCAAACTCTCCTCGACTATCTGCTCGAAGAATACAAAGCCTTTCCCGCTAAAATACACCGCGTGCTCGAACCGGCTAAAAGATACGTCAGCACGGTGCTGGACCGTGAACTGGCTATCGCCTACTCCAGCAAGGAACTCAAGGAGTTTGACGCCGGGGAGTTGATCTTTGCGGCGACCGCTTTCGGAGCGGCGACGAACTGGCAGGAAAGCGAAAAGCTGAAGCTGGCCTGCGACCTGTTGGTGAAAGCGCTGCCGGAAGGTGGCAGATTCACTACTAACCGCCCCTTTCACGCCACCGTACGCGGCTACAAACTATTACCTATCGGTTGTGAAATGACGCGGAGCTTCTCTAAATTGCTTCACCGCACCCATTACGAGTTCGAGCCGCAATTGGCTGTTAAACTGCTGAGTATTTTTTCAAATAATAAGCAGTTGGTTCAATCCGCACATGGCAATGATAAAAAGCGGGCGGGCTGGAATTTTGAAAACGCCCCCGACGCCGGCAGGCCTTGCGCTTGGGTTACGGCGATCTCAATTCAGGCTCTTGATCGCATCGTGAGAATGCTCAACGACCGGATCAACGAGATAGTCTTCAAACATTTTAAGGTCATCCAGCCCGACAACCCTCACACGAGCCTGACGTTGAACGAACTGATCTACCCTGATTACGGATTAAGCGAGTATTACGTCAAGGATTCTGATACGTCGGCTAAAAAAACTTCAATCGCCGTTCGCCTCGAGCAGATGCGCGCGCACGTGATGCGGGTGTCGCTGCCGGAGAAATACAAAACAGATCAGCACGGTAACCAGGAAAAAGTGTTCTCGGCGATCCTTTACGGACCGCCCGGCACGGGTAAGACCTCACTGCTCGAAGCCCTGGCCTTGAGTAGCAATGTGCCACTGGTCATGCTCTCACCGAGCGACATTATCGTGCAGGGGCAGGAGCAACTTGAAGGGCGCGCGAAAGTCGTGTTCGAAGCGCTTTCAATGTTGAGCCAAGTCGTCATCCTGTTAGATGAGTTTGAGCCGATCCTGCGCCGACGCTCGCCTAAGCTTAACCGGGGAACGGGGCCGGCGCAGGATTTGAGCGAAGTGACGAAGGCGATCAGGGAAGGAGGGGTGTCCATGCTCAAGTTTCTCCTGACGGGCATGCTGCCGAAGTTAATTGGGCTCCATGATGCCGCCGAGAAACAGTCAATGGTTTACTGCCTGGCGACAAATCACTTGGAGGAAATTGATGAGGCTGCAAAACGCGACGGGAGGTTTGATGTGCGTCAACCAATATTCAATCCCGATCCTGTCTCCCGAGCCGGAACCTTCCTTTTCCGACTCCAGCGCCTGGCGGAGAAGTTGAAAAAGGATATTCGCAAGTCCGATCCAAACCAACTGCGTATTTTAGCCGGCATAATATCTGCTACAGCAAACGAGAATGCCGGTGAACTGTCCCGCAAATTCTTCAAGTTACCAACACTGGAGAAGGCTCATGATGGGGCAGTTGTTTTCTCCCATGACAGCAAAAGGCGCTCATTTTTCGCTCCCTTTCTTGGGGAAGGCATAGACCTGCAAGATTTTGAGAAACGGGTAGAAGAGATGAAGTCTAAGAACTTTGAGAAGCTGAAACGAGAGTTTGATGAGGCTAAAATTCGCCTGGATGGCAATGACGAATTGCTCGAACGCGAATGGCTGTTCGGCTTTGAGGCGCACGTAAAAGAGACAGGAATACTGAATGCTCCCGAGAATTTTCTAAAGAAGTTCTTGACTTACATTAAACCTGAAGCGTGGTAAGGCCACCTTGCGCGCTGCTCTCAACCAAAGGGGTGAACCTCAATGTCATGGCGCGGATACAGGGATGGCAACGCTTTGACTCATCGTGAGAAGTAGTCCCGGGTTCAGTATAATAGGACTTTCTCATTTTATGACTGAAGCGATGTAAACCCAGTAGAATGTCGCCATGAAAACGTCGCGGCACATCTATTGTCAATATCTGTTGTCGAGCCAGATCAATTATACCTGCACGAATCTGGCTGACCACACCGACGGTTTAGACCACAACAGTGTCTACCGTTATTTGAAAGGCGAGTGCTTGCGCCCCGCCCTCATCTGGGAGAAGGTCAAAGACCTGATCGTGCAAACGCCGGAGGGCTATCTGCTCTTTGATGACACGGTGCTCGACAAGTCCTACTCCTTTGAGATTGATGGGGTGCGTCGTCAGTACAGCGGCAACGCGCACGGCGGCGTCAAAGGCATCGGCAACCTGGTTTATTACAACGCCGAACGAGACCGCTACTGGATCATTGACTACCGCGTCTTTGACCCGGAGCGTGATGGCAAAACCAAGCTCGCGCATCTCAACGACATGCTTGATTCAGTTCAGCGGCGTGGCATCCAGTATCGCACGGTGCTGATGGATAGAAGGTCGCGCCACCACCCAAATCATGACGCGTTTAATCAAGGAAGAGAAAATCTTTTACTGCCCACTGAAAAAGAACCGACTGGTGGACGAGAGCAAAGGCACGCTGCCTTATCAGGCGGTCGAATCCTTACAGTGGACTCCAAGCGAAGAACAGACGGGCAAAACTATCAAAGTCAAAGGCTTCGCCAAGGATACGTACCTGAAACTGTTCCGAGTAGTGGTCTCAACCGACCGCACGGACTACATCGTGACGAACGATGTCACTCAATCTGACACGACCGCCACTCAACAGGAGAGCGGCCATCGCTGGAAAATTGAGCAGTTTCATCGCGAAGAAAAGCAACTGACCGGCATTGGTGATTGCGAATGTCGGATTAACCGCTCTCAGCGCAATCATCTGTGCTGTGCGATGCTCACATGGGTCTGCTTGAAGAATTTGGCATATGAGACCGGGCAGACCGTGTATCAACTCAAGCACGGCTTGCTGTCGGACGATCTGCGACAGCAACTCAGATGTCCGACCATCGCCTTCAGCTAATTTGAGAAAGTCCTATTCATTTCAGAATCTTTAGAGGATCGTGTGGCGAAAGCTAAAACTTCAACGAATCGCCATTCCTTCGGGAGTAGCCGTAAGGGTGGCGGAGGACACACTCTCATTGACACTATTGGTTTCCGTGGGGCGGTTGTTCCGAAACAGTCGCCAATCCGATGACCCGTCCAAGACCAAGCTCTTCTATCATCACAGAAATCATTCCCATCATATTTTCTGAATCACGGCCACTTGGGATTTGCACGCACACATTCTCCTTGCAAAAGAGGTTTGATGAGAGTACCTTGCAAAGGTACATTTTAACTTCTGCGATTCTCTCACGTCATCTACTAATCGCGGGCACATCTCAAAGGAATTAATGCGATGCAATCCTCTCACCCTAACAATTCACTTAAAATCATTAATAGTGTTCTTCCGGCAGGTTGTATTCCAGCGTAGTAAGAGAATCCAGCCGTTTAAAATTTACAACCCGTTGCTGCTTGCCAGTAGCGAGAGGGCTTTATTAACGCTTACCAGCTTTTGGATAGCATGGCATCCATCATATCGCCGTATCAGGGGCATCGTCTCGCAAACCGCCTCTTAGCGCAAACCGAGATGGCATCTCGACCTCACTTTGAGGAGCAAGCCGACATGATGCATTTCTGCTCATGTCTCACCTCAAAAATTGTTTCATCCACTGCTGTAGAGCATTAGCTATGGCCATAGTCAAGGGCACTCCAAAACAGGCTCCACTATTTACAACTGCGGTCTAATGTCCGACTTGCAAGGGATCTTTGAGTCTCTTTGCACGAGGCTGTTGGGGAAATCCCACAACTGCCTGAGGAATTGCGCCGATTGCATAAAAGTCTGCATTACGCAGTTCGTAAAATGAAGCAAACACTTAGGAGGTGTAACCAGCTATGAGTAAACGCATTGTGCTTCTCTCGATCATTCTCACCAGCACGCTCGCTATTGGAGCCTTCTGGTTAATGACTATCTCACCGGTCCTAGGCCAGACCGATGCACAGCCAAATGCCATTGGTGATGAACTCGGATTTATTCGAATGAATAAAGAGGCTAAAGCAGCCAGAGGAGGCGAAGAAAGTTCTATACGTGAACTATCCGACAGCATCTTCCGCACATTTGGAGTAAACACCGAGCAGATGGGAATGGCGAATCCCTTTGAGGAAAGGCTGATACGTGCCCAAGTCAATTTCCAAAAGGGAGCTAGTAAGGGTGTTTCAGAAATTAACGTAGTCCGGATGGTAAATGGGCTGGCTAAGAAATTTGGCGCTCCTAATTATGCAAAAACCGATATGGGAGAGGTCAGAAATCTGCGCATGGGTATGCTCTCTTACGTGCCAGACCTCTTATACGGTGAAGGTAAACGACCAAAGAAAGAGGTAGGGGCTTCAATCGATAGTGTGATGTCGCCCCTTGAGGCCGCTTACGTCACTGTGTTGCTGCTCAAGCAGAAGCAGTATAACGAAGAGTATCAAAGAACTCCGAAAGAGCGTGCCGCTGCTTTTCATAAAAAGCACAAGGGAAAGCAAGGAATGGCTGTCGCGCAAGAAACCGAGCGGCAGTTAATTCTCGACAAAGGCAGCCCGCGAAAGACGGAAATGGCCCAAGTCATAGCACGTGGATTTTCCACTAAGAGTCCAAGCGAATTAATGGACTTAGCTCATAAATCGTTGGACGTTCTCGGCATTGACCGATAAGAGAGGAGAAACCATGAAAAAGCTAACCTACTTATTCTTCGTCGTAACACTGGCCTTCGTCAGCATGGGAGCTGACTGTGACAGTGGCCCTCCTCCCCCTCCGGCCACTGGCTTCAGCATCCACACTCAGAACAGCATCGACGGCATAATGGTTGGACGCACAATCGTCGACTTCGGCAACGTCGATACGGCAGGAAACGTGATCAACGATATCGGCACCGCCTATGGAAATACCAGAGGCTTTCGTGCATTTACAGACGCCCGTGGATTCTTCAAAGTTAACGATGGGCGAGTACCGGCGCGCTGGCACTTTGCGGAATTCACTGGCCCATGCCGCGGTAAGAGCGTTAACGATGATGTGACAGCCCATAAGGAGCAACTTCTTCTCTGCGTGCTTCCTGATCTACCGTTCGGTTTCTTCACTGCAACGCCGTCATCTGTTGACCTGATGTCACCTCCTGCGAGTTTCACGTTAAGTGGTCAAGGAATTGATACGACCTATGGCATGCCGTTGGTTGAGTATTACAGCGATAGCGGAGTGCTCGTAGCTCAGACAACTGCGACCGCAGTGGCAGGCGATGGGACATGGTTGCAGGCTAATACGCCGAATCTCTCTTCCGTCTACTCCGGCACTTACCTCATTGCGGTGAGAAACGCCACGTGGGAAGGGTTGTATGAGTTCGTGGGAACAACGAGTGTGGATACATGGGGGAGAGACTACGTAGGCTGCGACCCGGACGGCTCTCAGGAACAGTACTGTTGGAACTCTGGGGGAGACTGGGATCCGTATAGTTGTACATGCCAGGCTAATCCCTGCTACATCAATAATGCTTCTCCCGGAGGCAATAACCAGCAAATGATGGAGCAGCCTATGTGCTACTGACTGCTGGATTAAGAGAGGGAGTAGGATAAATCCAGTTAAGGAGTGCCGGTCACGTAGTTTAAGTCGGCCATCCGGAGAATGAGAACACCTTCAGGCAATTGCTGGATGAAGGTGTTCTCATTCCTATGCCTCGCGTCAGCATACTTATCAGCTTGCAGAAAGCGCGTCGAGCAACCCGGCTATTCTAAGTGAATGAGCGCTGTGTTGCGAAGATTTTACAGCCACGTTAAAGGATAGCAATACGAATGATGATGCGAAATCAGACCCCCGTTACTCGTAGCCTTTTTCCTCTATATCTCCGAAACATCACCAGCCTCTTGTTTTTATTTATGATCAGTAATGCTACAGTTCATGCACAAGCATCGGATGTGCCTGAATCAGCGTCTACCAAGGCAACGCATCAAACGATAGATCAAGACCGTTATGCTCTTGAAAGAGGTATGAACGAGTTCGGTATCTGGGGCGGTGGGTCTCCGAAGTCTCCGACGCTGATAGGCACAACTGAAGACGCGAGGCTCGCGATTGTCGGGCTGCGTTATGGGCGAATACTGGCCGCCGGCAATGGCGTTGCATTTGAGTATACAGCTGATTTCATTCCCATAGCCGTCACCTCCTACCCGCATCTAATCTTCACAGTATCAGGTCCCGGACTAAATAACTTTACGGTTGAGAGGTCTAGAAAATCTGTTTACGGCGCAGGTCTCTCGCCGATAGGGTTTCAAGCCATTTTCAGAAGGCGAAAGCGGGTCAAGCCATTTACAAGTATTAGTGGCGGCTTCCTCTACTTCAACGATCCGGTTCCTGATGGACTTGGGACGAAGTTTAATTTCACGTTCGACTTCGGCGGCGGAGTGCAACTTTTTACCCACTCCCGACGGGCAGTGACAATAGGCTATAAATTTCAGCACTTTTCTAATGCCGGGAGAGGGCAGGTTAATCCGGGCTTCGATGCAAATATTTTCTACGCCGGGTTCTCAGTCTTCAAGTGAGAGCATCTGATGAATACTAACGTTAATTCAGATCGTGTGTTTTCAAAGTAGGTCTAAACTCCACATTGTTCCGCTATCCATATGCAGGTACAATGTCTCACAAGTTACACTCTTAAACGTTTGAAGCAAAATTGCTTGGGTAGAACAGCCATGAACAAACTCTTAAGCATGATTCTGTCGCTCCCTTTCTGTTGTCTTCTCATGTATGGGTTTATATGGGAGGAGAAAGGTATGCCTGCTCAGGCACAGACTACTCCGTTACAAGACAAACAGTATCAGGAGCCATTTACGCGCATCGATGAAAGGGCTAAGGCAGTGAGCAGTGATGAAGGTTCAGTGCGCGAATTAGCCGATGCAGTATTCGATACATTGAGCATATCGAATATCTCGCCCGTGTGGGTAAGTCCATTTAAGGAACGTTGCATAAATGCTGAAATAAGCTACAGAAGCGGACGGCGAGAAGGTATCCCGGAGCGGAACATTGTCCGTCTCATCAATGAACTCGTGCAAAAGATTAATGCCCCTGAATATTCTCAGACAAGTGAAGAAGAGGTAAGAAGGCTACGAATGAACATTGCCTATTTGATGCCTCATTTTATTATACAGCAACGTACCGATAAAGAAGCTGCGGCGAAGGAAAGCGGCTTCACAATTAGTCCGATTATGTCACCTCTGGAGGCGATATACATAACAAATACTCTAATCTACCAAAAGAGATACAACAAAGAATTTCAACTCAGTATAAGTGAGCAGGCGAGGCTGGGAAAGACATCAAATCGGCAGCGACAGAGTTCTAAAGAACCTCAATTAACTACAACTTCATCGCCGAGGGTAGAGGAAATGCGACGCGTCTTCAATCAGGTAGCAATGTTAGGCGTACAAGATCAAATTAGTCTTATAAACGACTCATTAAATATTCTTGGGATTGAACCCTAGTGGGTCGTTTGACATGCTTGTCGCCATTGCTGCGTGATCGTTAATCGTCGCCGAAGTGGATGCCTCACGTAAGCTCCTGAGCCACCTAATGCATGTCGCCGTTGCCTGCTCCGCGCTCGTCTTGCTGCTCGCGCTCCACCCCACTCGAATGCGGTCGGCGCTCGATTCCAACCACGCACCGTTGCTTCCAGTAAGTGGATGATCGCGTCGGTTGTTTGCGGATGCTGGCACTCCAACGCCCGCCGCTTGATGATGCGCTGCACCGACTCACACATGTTCAGCCAGGAGCCTGCGAGCGGCGTGTAAAGCGGCATGATCCCCTGCGAGAACATCCACAACACGAACTCCGGCGTCTTGTGCCCTTTGAGATTATCCAGCACGAGCAACATCCGCAGCGGCGGCAACTCTGCCGGCAATGTAATCGGCCACTGTAAACCTACTTGCCAACTCTTCCACTGTTTCTGATTGGCTTCCTGCTCAAGCGTCAGCGCGGGCGGTAAGTTCGCCAAGACTTGTGTCAGCTCTGCTGTGAGCCACGCATGAAGCACCGTGTTCGGACAACTCGTCACGCCCTTGGCTCGTACCTGCCCGGTCGCCGGATGGAACAACGTGAGTAGCTTGGCCGTCCCGTCACGCACATATTCGTGCGGTTGACGCAACGCTCGCCCATCCTCTTGCCAACTGTTTCCCGCACAGGGAATCGTCTGAAATGGCCCGGCCTCATCCTGCGTCCAGACGGCTAAACCCATCTCTTCACCAAGCGTGTAGGCCCGCTCAATCAGCTTTTTTTCGCCTCGGCATCCGGATCAATTACCTTCACCCGCTCGCCGCTCTTGCGCTTGCGTGTCGAGATGCCGGTTTCACACCAAGTACGTGTGCGCGGCCAACTCCAACCGGCCTCTTTCAACACGGCACGAACCGTGTAGGTGCTCACGGCAGGCAGTCCATCCGCAGCTTTGCGCAGTGCGCGACGTAAAGTCATCAGTGACCAACTGGCCGTGCCATCTTGCTCCGGGTCCGGTGGGCGACGCGCTTCTTGCAGAATCCGTTGCCGTGCATCCACCCCGTAAGTCGCAGGGGTTCCGCCACCTTTACGC
>MWVV01000462.1_pt1 | contig 14732 bp, 17 predicted proteins | sample 1047281 | NCBI WGS metagenome assembly MWVV01 (sample SAMN06349986, study PRJNA376086) | soil metagenome | isolation source: PT-2 sample Antarctic (ecotone) soil | place: Antarctica | collected 2015-01-13 | reverse complement strand
GTTTTATCCCTTAACATAAGATTCTTTATACAACACATCTCAGAAAAGTACAATTTACGGCGGGGTAAAAAAAAGGTATAGTTAGGGGTGGTTTATGCCTAACAAAACCTGCTTAGCCCATACCCAGGCTCAACCCGCGTGTTTGCTTCCGCTCGTTCTCGATGCCCTGTTTCTGTTCCTCGGCCAGTTCTAACTCTTGGGCTTCTTCCCGTTGCAGGCGTAACTGCTCGACCTGTCGTAAACTCGCTTCGATCTGCTGCTGGCGGTCCCGCTCGGTGTCATGCAGCTCCAGCGTCATGGCCACCCGTTCTTGGGTCGTACCGTGGCTCATCGTGTTCTGATAGCGGAATGTTTCTTCCAACTCCCGACGGTAGCCCACCTGTTGGTCAAAAGCCGCTTCGCTGCGCTCCTTGAAGGCGACCCGGTTAAACTGGCCAAACTGCTGGCCGTGGGCCTCGCTCTTGCCCTGACCGCGATGATTCGTCATGGGACTTAACAACTTCTGGTTGTAGCTGTCCTTGCGGCTGACGATGATTTGTACGTGCATCTGGTAGCCGGCTTTGGTTTCCCCGCGCTGGCTCTGGCCTTGCTGCACGGCCGGATCAGTCCACTTGTAAGCCCGGTTATACTCGACTTTGCCGTACCACTTCACATCATCCGCCCCTAAACCCTTCTGAAAGTTGGCCGCGTACTCGGCCATCACCGTGCGGGCATACGCTTTGAGCTGCTGGGCGTCATTGCCCATATGGGCTAACTCTTTCTGGGAAGGACTGATATTGACCAGATAGAACTTGGCTTCCTGCTGTTTGAGTTTGGCCGTGTTGGAATCAATGTCCTGGCGTACCTCGTGCGGCCGCAGGTCTTCACGTTGCTGGTTGAACCACAATTCGGCCTTGTGCTCGGCTTTGAGCAGGGCCGCCTGGCGGTTGTTTTCTTTCTCCAGGTACTCGACAAGCTGGCCACAACTGCCCGCGTTGCTGCCGGTGCTGCTGCTGGTGATGTTAACGTGGGGCATGGTTGGAAAGGGAAAGAAGTTTACAAGTTGTCAATCTGGCTGCGGCTGTGTTCCTGCAAGTCCTTCACCGCTCGGCCTTGCGTGAGGGTGTTCAGGGATTCACGCTGCTGAATGTAGCTATCCAGAATAGCCCGAAATTTGGCTTTTAAGGCGTTCTTCCCTTCTCGATGAGCCTTTACCCCATCTTGATACGTTCGCGTCTCTGAGAGCAGTTTTTTGAGCTCTACAACCATTTCCTTCTGCTGTTTCTCCAGTGCCTCCTGTTTTTGGACAAGATCGGTGTTCTCCTTGGCGCGTTCCCGCTGGCTATCGAGATAAAAACCACGGGCAATGTTTTTCGGGTCTATGTTGAAAAAGCGGTGGACCTGCCCCATCAGGAAAGTTAAATTCCGCTGCAACTCGCGCCCATCAGCCATCATCGGCGTTAGGGCTTCTTTCTCCTGGGTTTTGATGAAGGAGATAATTCGGTTGATGCCCTGACCCAATTCTTTCTTGAGCAATTCGTCGTTCAGATCGCCCGGATCTTTCTTGGACTTATAGAAATAATCAACCATTTGGCCGAACAACTCTTGCTTACTGCGGCCCAACTTTTCACTTAACTTACTGAATTTCAGATCAGTATCACCGCCGAACCGCACAGACTTATTAGCTTTCGCTTCCATAATTAAGCATAATAATATACTAAAATATGCTTCTAAATGCTAAAAAAAGGGTTTTTTACCCTAAAATATATTTTTTGCTTACTAACTAATTGTAAATTTTACTAATAACTAACTGGTTATCAATACAGTGACCTCGTAGAGCAAGCAAGAATTATCGCGTAGCGTAATTCCCGCTTGCTCTTTATAAAGACCGCTCCGCGCTTTGTTTTCTCCGCATCGCGCCCTTGTTTTTTGCTTTTCTTTCCCCGTCGTTTTTTCTTCCCTTTTCAACTAATTTTTTAGTTTACCTTTTTATCCCTCTAAGCCGTACCTGTCAAAGCACTTCCTAACGGGCCTTCCCTCGCGTGTGCACGCACATGCCCGCACGCGAGACAAGTGTTTGTGTATTTTCAAATACACTTGTTAAACACTTGTAAGAGCAAAATAGGGCTTACAAGTGTCAGATTTACAGTAGTTTAGACTGTGGATAACTTTAATAAATTAACCTTTGGTTACTAATAAACTAACCTTTGGTCGCACAAACAGACTTAATAAACTAACCTTTGGTTGCACAAACAGACTTAATAAACTAACCTTTGGTTACTATAAATAATACTTTAAATACTAACTTAGTTTTTAAAAAGTAATTTTTTACATTTGCCTGTAAATCAATGTGACATGGGTAAGGCCGTAGAGATTTGGCAGGATAATGTATTAACGGTGGCTCGTTATGAGATGAGCGAAACAGAGAAGAATATTCTCTATATGGTCGTTGCCCAAGTTAAGCCTGGAGACTCCGAACTGAAGAAGTATCAGGTATCGGTTAATCAGATGGCTGAGATCAACAAATCCACTCGATTAAAGATGGAAGCTTACAGACAGGCCACTCGTAAACTGATGACTCGAATATTTGAAACGACGCTGCCTAATGGTGACTTTCTACAGGCTTCTTTCATTACATCCGCTCTTTATAAAAAGGGCACTGACATAATAGAAATAGGTTTATCAACCGAAGTGCGGCCGTTTTATGTTGATCTGAACCAACGGTACACTAAGATTCAACTGGCGGCTGCAATCTCTCTCAACTCAGCTTACGCCAAACGCATTTATGAAGTTCTTTGCATGTATAAGAACATGAAAGACAAAACGTTTCGGCGTGAATTGAATGAATTTAAAACCATGCTCAGCATCATCGACCAAAAGACGGGTAAAGACAGCTACCCTAATTGGACGATATTCAAGCAAAAGATTTTGGACGTTGCTGTTAAAGAAATCAATGGCCACACAGACATCACATTCACTTACAAACCCATTTATGGTGACCGGCCCGGTCGGGGACGTAAGCCCGTTGTAGAAGTCGAGTTTGAGGTTTTCTATCAGGCCAAACCCGAACCGGCCCAAACGTCGAATCTGCACGAGCGGCTGGTCAAACAATTCCGTCTGCGGCCCGATCAGGCCGACGTCGTACTGGCCACTCACTCGGTCGAGGTCGTTACCCGCCAACTCTACGACGTGCAAGTAAAAGTCGCTGATGGTAAGGTTAAGAATGTAGGCAGCTACACCGCCAGGGTATTCGGCTTGGAAACAAAGGGGAAAGAAAAGTAAGGTATACAGTATATCAAACTACCATTTTAACACTTTAATATTACACAGATGCCTGACTTTCAATGGGATACAGGCAATAAGGACCATATTATAAACGACTATCCTATAAGGGCCAACAGTACTGACGAAGTGGAGAGTCTATTTTCAGATTCAGCGTTTGCACCGTTGCCAGATCGGGTAGACGATCTGGGAGAACAACGGTATAAAGCTGTTGCCCGCAGCAACCTAAATCGGATCTTGTACGTTGCTTTTGTGGTTAGAAATGGTCAAATTCGGCCCATCAGTTGCCGACCAGCGAGTCGAAAAGAACGAGAACGTTATGCTCAAAATACCTAAAAACCCGAATAGAAAGTCGGCTCAATCCCCAACACCTAAAATGGTGGCCGTGATTAAGAACGGCATGACCGAACAGGAGATGAAGGAGTCCGGCGAACGATGGGCCACCCATGAAGGACCTTACATGACTTTACAAGAAGTCTTGGATATCGAAGCGGCTAAACAGCGCAAATAAAGTTGGTCGATTGGTCTTACTTCGCTCCACCAAACAGAAACCGCCGAACGCCTTGTAACAAGCCTGGGCTTTGTGTCTGCTGAATGGCGGTCAGGATCTCATTCTTAAAATGATCGAAATCGTCCACACTGACAAACTTGGTAAGGTCTACATCGTCCTGACGGGTAAGAGCCTGGTTCTTTGACTTAATGATCAACTCTTGACAGTGCTCCCGTAAGGTGGTCCCAAAGAACTCCTCCAGCGTTTTATCTTCCCGGCTGGCCGCTTTAGCGATTATCCGGCGTGTCTCGATGTCAACCCGGACAGACCACGGATCAGCCTTGCCGGTTCGTTCTGGTCGGCCCTTTTTCTTTCCTGTATTGTCGTTATTCGTTTCAGTAATACCGTCTTCCATTGCCTGTATGGTCAATATTCGTTGGTAATACTAAAACTATATTTCGGTATTGGCTAAATGACTTATGCCAATACGGTTGCCTTTGCTCAGGTAGTCGATTGGCAATACCTTCGACCATCTGAGTTAGGTGGTCGATCTGGTTTTGGATGTCAACCGGTGCAGCTGGTAATCGAGTCTGGGTAAGCTGGCCTTGAGCGAATCCCCGAACGTCTTCGTTAAGATACTGACCTATGGTCTTACCTACTCGCCCAGCAGCCTTCTCAATTGCGCGCCGGGTATCAGCCTCAACCCCTCGAACCGACCAAGGAACTGGTGCAGCACTTTGACGGGCAGGTCGGCATATCTTGACAGACTTTCCGATAGGTGTAGTGCTCGAAGTACTTTCTGTCATACCGTCCTGAGCATCCATATAGTTTATGTCATACACAATGTATGACACATAAGTACGAAGAAATCGAGCACTAACAAAAAAGTGGTGCAGTGATTATTTTATGTCCTACATCAGAGAGGGTCTAAATTAAACTTTAAAAATCGGATTTTACATCGCAATGAGAAGTATCATTAATATAGTAAGGAGCTTCATAAGGAACACAACCAGATTAGGAAAACCGTTAGTATCATTTCTGACTATAGCAGGAATTATAATAGGTATAATAATAGGTATATTACAATTTCCTGCTCTATGGAGAGATTTTTTCAAGAAATCAGATAATAAAAAAGTAACGAAAGAAAAAACAATATGTGAAGAAGTTTTTAAGGATTCATCAAATTATAGAATTGTAGTATTACCATTCTTTAAAACATGTGAAACGGGAAGAGATATAGGACTTGAAATAAAAAACCGTCTACAACTACTCAAATACAAAGATTCATTAAATATAGAAGTCTGTTACCTGGATACATTCAAACAAAATCCAAATTTTACGAAGGAGCAAGCAGATAAAATAAGAAAAGAAAATAATGCTGATCAAATTATATATGGAGTTAACAGTTCTTTAAATTGTACACCACAAGACACATTATTAGAAGTTTGTGTTAACTATTTAGCTGATGAAAAATATATGGTTAATACTCCTGTACCCATTAGCCAAGTTAAAGCTTCTATCTCAGAAATTAGACAGGGATTTCTACAAGCTGATATAGATTACGTAGTGTATTTCTTTAGTGCAGTTTCTGATTATGAAAAGAGTAGATATAAACAGAGTTTGTATAAATTATCTAAAATAGTCAATAATAATAAAAATGGTGAATATAATTACTTGAAAGGGTTAGTCTTCGAACAACTAGATAACGTCGATTCTGCCTTAGCTAATTACAATTTAGCTATTAAATATGATTTTGATCCTTCATATTTATTAGCACGAGCTAGTCTTTATAGAACAAGCTTCAGTGAATACAAGCTTAGTCTCGAAGATTGTATGAATGTTATTAGAAGCACAAAAGATACCTCTTTAACAACACAAGCGTTATTTGACATCTCAATTAACAAGTATCTTCTCGATGATTTTAAAGGATCTATTAAGGCAGTAGAAACATATAGCCGATACTACAAAAAAACTGAGTCTTTAGATCTATCCTTCATGTATTACATTAAAGGTGTAAGTTTTAAATCTTTAGACAAAAACGATAGTGCATTGGTGTATTATAATAAGGCAATTGAGATTGATAAAAACTTCCTACCACCTATTCACTCCAGAGCCGAATTATTGGTAAATGAATATGATTACGATAAAGCGTTAAAAGATTTTAATTTTTTGATACAAAAGGATTCAATAAACGCTGATTATTATGTTGACCGAGCTAATTTATATTACAAATTACATAATTTAGAAAAATCTAAAAAAGATTATTCTAAAGCGATTCGTATGTCTAAAGATTCAGTGGTCACATATCTTAAAATAGCAGAAGCTAAAAGAGATCAATATAATTATTGGCAGTCTCTATATATATTGAAATATATTTTGAAAAGGCACGAAAACAACTACGCTATTCATCATCACTTAGGCATAACATATTCTGAATTACATGATAACATACAATCAATTAACCACTACAAATTATCATCAAAGTTAAATCCTGGTTTTGATGATAATTTTTACAATATAAGTGTTGTTTGTTACGATGCTGGGAGATATAAGGATGGTATCGCTGAAATAAATAAGTTTTTAAGGTTGCATCCAAGCGATGGGAAGTCCTACTATTGGCGTGGAAGGTTAAAGATGGCTTTAAATGACATAAGCGGTATGAACGATATGAAGAAAGCGTCTTATTATGGCAACCCTAATGCGATTGAATATTTGAAAGCAAGTCAAAGCCGGGAACTTCTTTACTAGTTTTCGAACAGAGAGATTAGCAGAGGTAACCTACAAGCGTTCACGTATATTAAAATAGATATAGATCCTCCTTTTCCAACTACAATCTGGTCTATTTGTATTACTTCCATAGGTGATCGATCTTGTTTTAATCCCTTAACATAATGTACATTTATAAAACTTTTTTAAAGTGGTACTTATTTACTCAATTCCTTGAGTTTATCTCTTAAAATATTGGGAGGTAAGTTCTTGGCTATGATCATGCCTTGAGAGTTAATAAGAACAGATGTTGGGAAGCCCCTAACGCCGTATAGATCAGCTATCTTATTTGTATCATCAGATAAAATTTGGGGCCATCTTATCTGCTCTTTGTCAATAAAAGTTTTTAACTTTTGGGGAGAATCATGACATGCTATACTAATAAACTCGAACTTATCTTTGTCTATATCTTGATATATTTTTTTTAGTGTAGGTATCTCTTCAACACAGCCTTTGCACCATGTTCCCCAAAAATCTATAAACACGTATTTGCCTTTTGTATCACTAATTGTAATAGTCTTACCCGTACTGAATTCTTTGGCTGCAAGAGGACGAAACGGATAACCTACCTGTAGAGAATACTCTTTACCTGTAGTCGGGTCCACTGGGTCAAGTTCAAGCCAATTATTGAAAACATCTATTCCTTTGTTTTTGTATATAACGTTTGCTATTTCTATATTTTCTCCAATTTCAACGAGCTTCTGAGGATCAACTTTACCCGATTTTACTATTGATGATGGCAGGGTGATAACGGACCCTTCGAAATCAAGCCTCGCAAAGCTAGGTGAGATCAGTATCTCGTAGTCTTTGTTATTTTTCTTAAAAGTAGCTGTTGCATATTGAGGAAAGTTGTATAGAAATTGATCACCCATCATCTTAATTACCATCGGTGCATAAGCACTCGAAATGCTTCCTCTTCGATAAATTTCATATCGAATTGTCTGAGCATTCTTAACTTGATCAGGGATAATACCTGTTTTTATTATATCAGGGTAGAGAGCTGTTTCATCACTAAAATCAAGGTCATTATCCGTATCCACCATGACGGCCCACTTATTACGACTTTCATCAAAACCCTTCACGGTGTAGATGTAGCATTTGATAGGCTTGCTTGATAGCTTAGTCGTATCAGGCGTCCATTTCCACTGCTCCTGAAGGTACTGATAATTGGCGGGGGTAATATTACCTAATCTGAAATTTTGATAAACAAGTTGATGGATATCTAACAAAATCCTAGATTTCATCCGACCGCTCCAATTTTTTGGTATACCCTTAATAGGTTGGTATGTTTTTCCCCATAATGCGTCTCCTATATGTTCAGCACTAAGATAACCGAAACTCGGGTAGAAAGGCCCATAGCCTTGTTTGAAGGTTATGGGTAGGCGAGTTAAGGTTATTGATTCGTCAGCTTGAGAATTACATCCAACTGATAAAAAGGCCATTAGTAGAAGTATCAAGTACAGTCGCATATCATTTGATTAAGCGTTATTACCTCTCGTTGACAATCAATCTTAAGCCATTTTCAAGAGACTCATACTCGTACACAGTAGAACACTGAATCTTAGTTTTATCCCTTAACATAAGATTCTTTATACAACACCCATTAGAAAAGTACAATTTATGACGGGGTAAAAACGGGAGAGTGACACCGTATGTCACTCTCCCGTTTTATTTGTACAGTGATACCTAACTATATGCCATTTGGTAGTGCAGATCGGTTTGGCCAGTCACGCCAAAGCCTAGCCTTTCATAGAACTTTTTGGCTCGCTGGTTGACTTTGTACACTTGCAGCTTAACTCGCTTACCTGCGACCTGAGCGCGCTGAATAATGTCTGTCATGATTGCGGTTCCAATACCGTTTTTTTGAGCTGAGTGGTGAATCAGAATACTCTTAACGTAAATGGAGTCAGCGTTTTCGGTCGTACTGAGTAGCCCTATAACCCTATTATCGTCAAGGATGATTTGCGTGGTTTTGGGGTCAAATTCCCGAGTATGAAAACTTAGCTGCACTTGTTCGTCCCATCCCCAAATCGCTTCGACATAGGGCTTTATCGAACCAGATTTGATGTGAAAGGTCAACTCAAAATCGGACAGAGTAGCTTGACGGTAGCTATGCATCACACCGTTGTTTTGTCGATTGATGGCGCTTGTGCTCTAACCTGATTGGCGAACTCAGAACTAGGTTTGAAAAGGGGAACCACATGAGCAGCAATGGTGACCGCCGTGTTTTGGCTGATATTACGCGCTATTTTTGACGCTCGCTGCTTGAGAATGAAGCTCCCAAACGTGCGGATATAAATGGGTTCACCATCGATCAATGCCTCTTTAACAACCTCAAAAAAGGATTCGATTACTGACCGGCTGGTAAGCGTATCAAGGCCAGTTTTCTCACTGACTTGGGTAATTACATCTTGTTTTGTCATACGTAGGTAACTCATTTTGGTCCGGTTAGGGCCGGGCGGCCGTTGCCGTGGTTTATGCCTAAGAAAACCTGCTTAACCTATACCCTGGCTCAACCCGCGTTTTTGCTTCCGCTCGTTCTCGATAGCCTGCTTGTCCTCCTCGGCTAACGCCAACTTCTGGGCTTCTTCCCGTTGCAGGCGCAATTGCTCGACCTGCCGTAGACTCGCTTCGATCTGCTGCTGGCGGTTGTGCTCGGTGTCACGCAGCTCCAGCATCATGGCCGCCCGTTCCTGAGTTGTACCGTTGCTCAGCGTGTTCTGATACCGGAAACTCTCTTCCAACTCCCGACGGTAGCTGGTCTGTCGGTCAAAAGCCGCTTCGCTGCGCTCCTTGAAGGTAACCCGGTTAAACTGGCCGAACTGCTGGCCGTGGGCCTCGCTCTTGCCCTGACCACGATGATTGGTCATCGGGCTTAACAACTTCTGGTTATGGCTGTCCTTGCGGCTGACAATGATTTGTACGTGCATCTGGTGGCCAGCTTTAGTTTCCCCGCGTTGGCTCTGGCCCTGCTGCACGGCCGGATCAGTCCACTTGTAGGCCCGGTTGTACTCGACTTTGCCGTACCACTTCACATCATCGGCCCCTAACCCCTTTTGGAAGTTGGCCGCATACTCGGCCATCACACCACGGGCATACTCTTTGAGCTGCTGGGCGTCATTGCCCATATGGGCTAACTCCTTCTGGGAGGGGCTGATATTGACCAGATAGAACTTAGCTTCCTGCTGTTTGAGCTTGGCCGTGTTGCTGTCGATGTCCTGGCGTACCTCATGCGGCCGTAGGTCGTCGCGCTGCTGGTTGAACCACAATTCGGCCTTGTGCTCGGCTTTGAGCAGGGCCGCCTGGCGGTTATTTTCTTTCTCCAGGTACTCGACAAGCTGGCCACAACTGCCCGCGTTGCTGCCGGTGCTGCTGCTGGTGATGTTCACGTGGGGCATAGTTTTGGAAAGGTCGGACGGCCGAAGCCGAAAAGAAAATTACAAATTCTCCACCTGACTGCGGGCACTCTCCTGCAAGTCTTTTACGGCTCGGCCTTGCGTCAGCGTATTCAGAGCGTCGCGCTGTTGCATATAGCTATCGAGGATGTCCCGAAACTTGGCTTTTAAGGCGTTCTTTCCCACTCGATGAGTCTTTACCCCACTTTGGTACGTTTGTGTCTCTGAGAGCAAGTTTTGCAGCGTCTGAGCCATTGTCTGCTGTTGCTTGTAAAAAGTCGCCTGCTGCTCGCCGATTGCTTTGGCTTCTTTGTGGCGTATCTCCTGGGTATCCAGGTAAAGACCCTCGGCGTACCCGTCTTCATCCAGGCGAAAGAATGAATCAACCTGCTGGTGCAGCGTGGCCAGTGCCCGCTTCAACTCGCCTTGATCAGATAAGATGGGTGTCAGTGCCTCCTTCTCCTGGGTCTTGATGAACGAAATGATGCGGTTGATGCCCTGGCCCAGCTCCTTCTTGAGCAATTCGTCGTTCAGATCGGCGGGATCTTTCTTGGACTTGTAAAAATAGTCGACCATCTGGCCAAACATCTCTTGCTTAGAGCGGCCTAACTTTTCGCTTAACTTACTGAATTTCAGATCAGTATCTGAATTAAACCGGACGGATTTACTGGCTTTCTCCTCCATAAATAGGCGTAACAATATATCAAAAGTAGCTCTGAAATGCTAAAAAAAGGGGTTTTTACCCTAAAATATACTTTTTGCTTACTAACTAATAGTATAAATTAAAGCTAACTAATTGACTATCAGTAAAAAGACCTCGTAGAGCAAGCAAGAATTATCGCACAGCGTAATTCCCGCTTGCTCTTTATAAAGACCGCTCCGCGCTTTGTTTTCCCCGCATCGCGCCCTTGTTTTTTGCTTTTCTTTCCCCATTATTTTTCCTTCCCTTTCCACCTATATTTTTAGTTTACCTTTTTACCTCTCTAAGCCGTACCTGTCAAAGCACTTCCTGATAGCCCTCCCTCGCGCACACACGCCCGCGATCACGCGCGAGACAAGTGATTGTGTATTTTCAAATACACTTGTTAAACACTTGTAAGGGCAAAATAGGGCTTATAACCATCAGATTTACAGATAATTACAGTGTGGATAACTTTAATAAACACAGGTTTAATACTTAATAAACACAGGTTTAATCGGTAAAATAGGGTTAATAAACACAGGTTTAATCGGTAAAATAGGGTTAATAAACACAGGTTTAATACTTATAAAACACTTATTACTAAAACTATTTGTGTTTTATAATAGTGTTTTTATATTTGCCTGTAAATCAGTGATCATGGAAAAAACGGTAGAGATTTGGCAGGATAATGCATTGACTGTAGCTCGATACGAAATGACCGAGACAGAAAAAAATCTTCTTTACATGGTGGTCGCTAATGTCAAGAAAGAAGATCCTCCTACTAAGAAGTATCAAGTGTCTGTTAAGGAAATGGCTGAAGTGACCGGATCTAAAGGATTAATGCTGGAAGCCTATAAACAGGCAACTCGTAAGCTATTGACTCGCGTATTTGAAACAACACTACCGGATGGAGACCTTTTACAGGCCACATTTATTTCATCTGCACGTTACAAAAAAGGCACTGGAATCATTGAAATAGGTCTTTCTGATGAAGTAAGGCCCTTTTATGTACAACTTCACAGTAAGTACACTAAGGTTCAATTAGCTGCAGCAATATCCCTTAATTCAACATACGCCAAGCGTATTTATGAGCTGCTATGTATGTTTAAAAACATGAAGGATAAAACGTTTCGACGCAACCTGACTGACCTTAAGATGATGCTGAGTATAGTAGATTCTAAAACAGGTAAGGATAGCTATCCTGACTGGACTAAGTTTCAGAAGAATGTTTTAGATGTTGCTACCAAGGAAATTAATGGTCATACAGACTTGACATTTGAATACAAACCAATTTATGGTAACCGTCCTGGCCGTGGACGTAAACCCGTTGATCAAGTTGAGTTCGAGGTCTTTTATAAGGCCAAACCTGAACCGGAGTCAACCACACCATTACTCGAACGACTTGTTAAACAGTTTCGGCTTCGGCCCGATCAGGCCGATAAGGTGCTGGAAATGCATTCAGTTGAGGTTATCAATCGTCAACTTTACGACATTCACACTAAAGCCAACGATGGCAAAGTGAAAAATTTGGGTAGCTACACCGCCAAGGTGTTTGGCCTGGAAACTGTTAAAGCGGAAAATAGTGCAATCATCTAATTAAATTCTCATAAAAATGGTCAAAGAACATACCTTATTTTCAGGGGAGACATTCTATGTCAATTCTAATGAAGAAATTCAACAAAATATCTTAGCAGACGCCGAAATAAACGAGAAATATAAAAAAGGAGAAATCAGAATTGTAACAGAGCAAGCCAGATACCCTTTGGACAATATTTCCCCTATGCTCGATAGTGGAAAGTATGACCGAAATCCAGAATATCAAAGAAGAAAAAGATGGGACAATACAAGAAAATCAAGATTAATAGAATCATTTATAATGAACGTTCCTATTCCACCCATTTTTCTTTATGAAGCTGAATATTCAGCATACGAAGTGATGGACGGTCTTCAAAGACTCACTGCTATTGACGATTTTTATAAAGGAAAATACACTTTAGTTGGTTTACAGTACTGGCAAGAACTGAATGGCAGAACTTACCAAAACTTGCCGGATCAGGTAAGAAAAGGTATTGATAGGAGATATCTTTCTTCTATAGTTTTACTCCAAGAAACTGCTAAAAGCCCAGAAGAAGCTGAATTTTTAAAGCAAATTGTATTTGAGAGATTAAATAGTGGTGGAGAGAAACTTACTCCACAGGAGACGAGAAATGCATTGTACAATGGCAGGTTCAATAAACTTTGTATAAGACTTGCCCAAAATGATACTTTTCGTAAAATGTGGAGAATGCCTTTAGAGAGTGAAGGAGAAGAAGAACTTTTGAAAAACGAAGAATACAGAAAAATGCAAGATGTAGAATTAGTCTTACGTTTCTTTGCTTATCGACACATCGAAAAATTGAGCGGAATGACAGTAGAAAAGTTCTTGGATGAATTTCTGAAACAAGCAAACTTATACTCTGAACAAACTATAGCTTCTCTCGAAAAACTCTTCATAGATACTGTTGATTTAATGTACAGTATATTTGACAACACTGCTTTCCTATTGCCATCTTTTAAATTAGTTGAGTATAGGACACCGTCCAAAACAATATATGACCCTATAATGCAGGCTTTTGCTCAGCATATAGACACTAAAGGTATTCTCCAAGATCACGCTAAAGAGATAAGGGAGAATATTTATGACAAAGACAAGTTCTATGATATAAGTAATGGTAAATACATGTTTGATGGCAGATACAACAACAGAAATGATGTGAGAACCAGAATAAGGTTTTACAACGAGTTCTTGGACAATTATGTTCAGTCGTAGTGTAGTTCGATGACTTGTAACACAAGATTTTGTGTTTAGATGTAGCTTTTAACTTGGCGTAACGTCATCTCAATGACATGTATTTATCATCTATAGAAAATTTCAACGAAGAGGTAGAACAAATAAAAGAGTACCTGCTACATATTGACCATGTCAATAAAGTATTGGAATCTCCGATACCAACTACAAGCGATGAAGCTGCCCTAAATGAATTACATAATCTAAAGGAGCATTATAAGGAATACAAAACGGACAAAAAGATATTTGAATACAAAGCAGTTATCATCTCTTTATATGGATTATTAGAAAAATCTATTGAGTTCTGGGTGCAAGATTATTTGGATGCTTTGTCTGTTATAATACCTTCTTATCAAGATTTAAATAACAGAATAATTGAGAATCATTTTGATTTATCTTTAAAACTAATAAATATTATTACCACTCAACAGAGAGACAAATTTCAACATATAACGAAAGAAGATGTTTTAAAGAAACTTAATTTTTGTATAGAAAATAAAGAGAACTATAAATTAAATACTGAAGGATTTATTATTTCATCTGGCAATTTGAGACATTCAAAAATTGCAGAGCTTTTCAATTTAATTGATGTTAATGTTAACAATGGTCTTAAAAGAAGCGATAGCCTTAATGAATTAATTAAGCGTGAATTGGGGGTAGAAAATATTAATGATCTTAAAACAGACATATTATACCGAAAAGTTAATAATATCGTTGACAGAAGAAATGAAATTGCTCATGGGGCTGAAAGAATAGAAAATATTTTGAAAAGTTCAGAGTTCACTGATTATATAAATTTTTTATCTGCCTATTGTCAAGCTATATATAATACATTGTACGAAGAGATGGTTAGTTACGAATCAATACACAAATTCAAAAGGTTCTCACATATCAAAGGTCTTTGGAACAACAACATATTGGGAATAGAGATTGAAAAATACAAAATAAAGGTTGGTGATATGTTAATAATCAAGACTGCTGATAATCGATTTATAAAATCTCCGATACTAAGTATTCAAATCAACAATGTTCCTCTTGATGAGGTTAGTAGCGTCGAGAAGATGGATATTGCAATTAAGGTCGATGCTCATTTACTTGAAAACCAAGAATTTTATCTTATAAATGCCAATTCCATATAAGTCTTCAGTAACGCTTACTTCTTGGTTTTATCCCTTAACATAATATACATTTATAAAACTTTTTTAAAGTGGTACTTATTTACTCAATTCCTTGAGTTTATCTCTTAAAATATTGGGAGGTAAGTTCTTGGCTATGATCATGCCTTGAGAGTTAATAAGAACAGATGTTGGG
>MWVV01000461.1_pt1 | contig 14735 bp, 10 predicted proteins | sample 1047281 | NCBI WGS metagenome assembly MWVV01 (sample SAMN06349986, study PRJNA376086) | soil metagenome | isolation source: PT-2 sample Antarctic (ecotone) soil | place: Antarctica | collected 2015-01-13 | reverse complement strand
GTATCAGGCATATGAATTAAAACCGGCAGAAAAAGAGATGCGAAACCATGCCCTTACATTTTTCAGGGCTGCGGAAAAGTATGCATGGCAGGCAAAAGGAAAGTTCTATGTGAATGAATTTAATATGGATGGCAGTCCTTTGAAAGCCGACGACGCGCGTTTCAATCGCGTTCCACTGTTTCCCGGCGACGGTGTAAGAACGTTGCAGGTAAAACCAGTGTTCCAAGCGAATATCGGTCGTATAGCCGCCTATTTTTACAGCCGTGAAAAAGACCCGCATTTCCTTTTGATAGCCAGAAGAATGATTGACATTATGGAACGAGATCCATTGAAGAAAAATTTTCTGGCGGTCGAGGTTGCCAATCGAATCCATTTATTGATGGATGTTTATGATTTGACAAAAGACCGTAAGCTGCTGATTTTGGCAAGGAAGTATGCTGACCTCGGAATTGCAGGTTTATGGAGAAACGGGCTTTTTGCCAGAAGTGCTGGTGATCCCTTTTATGAGAGTTTGGGAGGAGTAGGAAATTTTGTGGCGGGATTGCTGCGCATCCACTTAGCTCAAACGAGCAAGACTGCGCGAGGCGGTGTGATTGATTGGAGCTACTAGCCGTTGCCGATTGTCTAAAAAGCCTACGCCGCCTAACAATTCAATGGACGTGAGGGCGAAACAGCGACTTTGTTATCACGTTGTCCGTCAAACTTTAGCGGGCTTGGCGGCGGTTTCGCGCCACGTCAGATACTGTGTTGAAAGTCAAGTGGTTTTGGTCGTCCATTGCGGGTCAAACGGTTGTCCGGTTTTCAACACTCCGTAAGCGAGATGAATCAGTTTTCGCATCGCCGCGCCGATGACCGACATTTTGCACTTGCCGCGCTCGCGCAGTCCATCAGCCCACGCTTTGAAGAAACTGCTGCATCGCAAAGCTGTCATTGCCGGAAAGTAAAGTGCTTTTCTGAGCCGCGCATTGCCGATTTTCGATAAACAAGTTCGTCCGCGCACACTACTTCCAGACCGCCGTTCGCGCGGCACGAGTCCGGCGTAGGCGGCAACTTGTCTGGCACTTTTGTATTGAGTAAAATCTGTGATTTCCGCCAGCAGCAGCGCGGCGGTGGTCGCGCCGATGCCGGGAATCGAGTCGAGCAGGTCACTTTGTTCTTTTAAGTCTGGATGATTATTGATGTGTTCCCGAATCATCAATTCGGTTTGTTTGATTTCTTCGACCAGATACTTGATATGCTCTTGCAGAGAGTGCCTGACCGCCTCAATCGAGGTGCCGCTCGACAGCCGATTTTCTTCTGAGACGCGCATCTCGATCAATGATTCGAGGCGGCGCACCAAGGCTTGCAGTTGACGCACCGCAGGCGCGGGCGGACTCCATGCCTGTGGTTCGTGTGCCAAACAAAAACGCGCAATTAGTTCGGCATCCACCTTATCGGTTTTGGTTCTGGTCAGACGGCTCGCGGCAAAAGCTTTAACCTGCGCCGGATTAACGACGCTGACGGTCAAACCGGCATTGAACAAATGAAGAGTGAGGGCTTCGCCGTAAGTGCCGGTCGCTTCCAGGCAAACGTGCAAACCGGCGACCGTGTGAGAGTTAAGCCAAACGACGAGTTGCTCAAACCCGTGTGTCGTATTAGCAAAGACTTTATGTTTGACTTTGCCGTTTTCCTTAATCAGACAGACATCGAACTTCAACTTGGCAATGTCCACACCAAGCACAATTGACGAATTCATTTGGTTAAACTCCTTTTGATTGAATTAAACTTGCGATGCCGGTCAAGCTTGTAGATGCAAGCTCTGCTTATAGAAAAAGCGGCTTAGGATACTGTTCGACCTCTTTGCACAGCAAGAAAGCAGGCGGCGGGAGCGTATCTGACGTGCTGACTTTATAAACAGTCATATCTCAACCCCGGCTTCACCGCCGCCCGTGTTGACAGCCAAAGTTTGCGGCTTTAACCATCATCTGTCAACATACAATCTCAGCCGTTAGACATCTTCTTGTTCTTAAAGTTATTATTGCGAACAAACGGCTCTGGAATCTCGTATTGTAAAAAGTTAAGTCGTTAATATATTTGACTCATCTGAACCAATAAGTGTTGCACTATTTGAAATTATGAAACGGAATCCAAAATTTATCATCATAAGTAGTCGTTCACAATTAGACTTAACTATCTTGTGATTAGTTAAATGTTGGAGCAAATGGACTTATGCTGTTTATGACTAAAAGCTCGAATTGATATAGGTAAACATAATTGTGAACTACTACTTAACATCATTGATACTGTCATTTTGCGGTGTTGCTTATGGGCAGGAATATAAGATTGATAATTGGCTGATTTTACTCAGCTAAGCCAGGAGATGTCTGCTCATTACGCCTTTTTATGGAAATCACTTGAAAGACGGGTCAATGGGATCTGGTATAGAAATTGTATGGTGAGCCAAATATATTATTGCCATATTATTACCTTTTTTAAGTATTATTTGAAGGAGTAAGTTATGAAAAAGTTTACGTTTTTAGTTCTGACTCTTGTATTAACTTTTAGTGTTTCCTTTGGCGAGACAATTAAAATAAAACGTGTAAGCGAGTTAATAAAACAAGATGTAATAATCGCCAGAGTTCTTGTTCTTTCGGTCCAAAACACAGGGGCAAAAGAAGGTTACGGTAAAATTGCGAAAGTAAAAGTTACAGATTCCATCAAAGGACTTGACGTTGATAGCGTTATTGAATTAGAAAACGATGCTGTTAATGTGGACTGCCCGAATGTCAGTTATGACCAAGGTGAAGATATTTTACTATTTGCCATAAAGATGCCTAATGGACATTACGAAACGCTGTATGCTGATGCCGGTAAATTTTCAATCAAAAATGAAAGTGTTGACAAACAACCTTTTGTGAAAGGCGAAAGCTATAGTTCGGCGAAAACAAAGATAAATCGAGAAATAGTAAAACTGAGTAATAAGAGCAAATAAAAATGCCTTTATTAAGGTTTTAAATGAGTCAAGTATATTAACGCCAAAGTTCAGTCATAAGGAGGCGCGGTGTTCACTCAATTAAAAATTTCATCTTCTGTATTTATTCTATTTTTCGGATTAGGAGTAATAATCATAAATTCCGTGAAAGTATTTGCACAAACGCCAAATAAGTCTCTTCCTTCATCGGCAGCCTCTCGCCTTCCTCTAAAGCCTTGCACAGTGTCCGGTATTGATGGAGAGGTTCTTTGCGGGAAATATGAAGTTTATGAAAATCGAAACTCTAAAATCGGACGGAAAATCGCTCTTAACGTAGTCGTGCTTCGTGCCTTGTCTGCTAATCCTGCTCCAGACCCTTTGTTCACGTTTGCAGGCGGTCCCGGACAGGCAGAAACAGAGGACGTGAAAGATAACGCGCAAAGGTTTGCCGACATTCGCCGTGACCGTGACATTGTGATGGTTGACCAGAGAGGCACTGGTCTCTCTAATCCGCTAGATTGTAATTTTGGTGGAGCTAATGAATTAGTTCAGGCGTTTTTGGCTGGCGATTTGCCGATTGAGAAAGTAGAGGAATGTCGGAAACAGCTTGAGCAGAAGGCTAATCTTAAATTCTATACGACACCTTTTGCCATAGATGACATTGACGATGTTCGTGCTTGGTTAGGCTACGACCGCATCAATCTATACGGAGGCTCATACGGTTCACGCGCGGCGATGGTTTACCTTCGGCAGCATCCGAAGCACGTTCGCACCGTAACGATAAGAGCCATTTTCCCGCTAACCTTGAAGAACCCGTTATACAGTCCGAGAGACGGGCAGCAATCACTCAATCGCTTATTCTCGGATTGTGCGGCGGATGAAGCGTGTGCAAAGGCATTCCCAACACTGAAACAGGATTTTCAAACGGTGCTTGAACGACTCGCCCAATCGCCGACAAAAATCAAAGTAACCGACCCGCGAACCAAAGAAACGGTTGAAATCACAATCACGCGAGATGTATTTGCCGGCGGAGTGCGCCGTTTGTTATACCATCCTAACTCGCAGCGTCTTATCCCGACGCTTATCCGTAGTGCTTTTGCCAATGACTACAAAGCCTTTGAGTCAATCGTCGCCCAAATTCTCGGCATTGAAAAAGTTCTAAGCACAGGAATGTTTCTGAGTGTCACTTGCGCGGAGGATGTTCCGCTAATTCGTCAAAGAGATATTGCGCGAGAGACGAACGGGACTTTTATCGGTTCGACTATGGTTCAAAGTTTGGTAGGAAGTTGTAAAGCATGGGAACGCGGGAAATTGCCCGCCAATTACAATACTCCCGTTCGTTCAGACGCGCCCGTGCTTCTCTTTTCCGGTGCGCTCGACCCTATGACACCGCCCGTTTATGGTGCTGAAGTAGCGCAGCATCTTCCGAACGGCTTACACATCGTTATGAACGGAATAGCTCATAGCCCATTCCCAAGTTGCGCCATCGGCGTTATGACACAGTTCATATCGAAGGGAGATACCAAAGGGCTGGATACATCCTGTGTGGATAAGTTAAGCCGACCAGCATTTATTGTTTCTCCGGCAAAGAAATAACCATGAGTGGTTAATAGCAGAGCGATGTCTAACAAGTCGTTGGACGCGAGGCGAAACAGCTTGCCTCTTAAAAACATGTTTTGTTTAACTCGGAGTTGCGTGTATTCGGTTTCGCCCGCGTCAATTCAATCGTTAGACATCTTCCTGATTTTTGTCACAAAAGCATCCTAAGCGGTGTTTTCTTATTAGTTCTAATTTGTAGTCAAAAACAATTTGATATGAGACTTTCTTCAGGATGCTTTTACGGCAATATGTCAAAAATTGTTTCGACCGTCGGGCTGAGGCTGATGGAAACGGCGTATTATCCGGCTCTTAAACTCCCGGCTCATTCACACGAATCAGCTTATTTTTGTTTTGTTCTCGACGGCAGCTTTGCCGAACTTTACGGAAAACATTCGCGTCTGTGCCGCCCGTCAACGCTCATTTTTCATCCGGCGGGCGAAACGCATTCGGATTATTTTCACACGGGCGCACGCTGTTTTAACGTTCAGATAAATGATCAGTGGCTTGAGCGCGTCGGGCAGCATTCGCGTTTGATTGAAACTCCGGCGGATTTTTATGACGAGCGATTGTCTTCGCTCGCCGCGCGGCTTTATCGTGAATTTCGTGAAGAAGACGATTTCTCCCGGCTTTCGATTGAAGGTTTGACGCTTGAGATGCTGGCTGAAGCGTCGCGGTATTCCGTCCGCAAATCAGAGCCGCGTCCGCCGCGCTGGTTGCGACAGGCGAGAGAAATTCTCGACGAACGCTTTGACGAAAGTTTAACTCTCGCTGCTTTGTCCGAATCGGTCGGTGTGCATCCCGTTCATCTCGCCCGCGAGTTTCGCCGATTCTACTGCTGCACCGTCGGCGAGTATGTTCGCAAAAGGCGCACCGAAATTGCCTGCCGACAGATTTCAACTACTAACCTCTCATTTAGCGAGATAGCCCTCGCCGCCGGATTTTTCGACCAAAGCCATTTTATAAGAACACTCAAAAAGTTTACCGGAATGACACCGAGAGAATATCGCGCCGCATTCCGCTCGAACTGAATTAAACGCTAATCCTATACAAATTCATTTTTCCAGTGCAAGAAGACGGCATCGGAAATGCGCTAGATTTGTTTTTATGAAATCAGTCTTGTTACGAAAATTCATCTTAATTTCTTTCGCGTTTATCAATATAATATTTATCTATAGTGTCGCTCTGGCATCTCCAAAAAGCGTTGACGCACTTCTACCGCATTACGACTTGTCCGTGCGCCTCCTGCCGGATGCTCGTCGTCTCGAAGCTACCGGGACTATGCGTTTACCTGCCGCGAACATTGACCGCAACAATCTTGAGCTATCTTTGAGCGAGCTGATGGAAGATTTTCGCGTGGAAATAGTCAGTCCCGCCGTCAGCGCGGGCGCGGCGCGGCTGGATAAAAGTGTTCGCCCGTATTCGCGTCCGGGCTGGGGAACGGTAACTTGGAAAGTATCTCCGCCGCGCCCGATTCCGGCGAGCGAACCTATCCTGCTGCGCTTTTCATACGCCGGGGGGGGCGAGCGGACGAGTTTTATTTTCAACTTAAATTCGGAAGTCTGTTTTGGGGCGGGTATCACTACCGCGTGGTATCCAGAAGTTGAAGAATTTCCGGTTGAGAGCGATGGCAGACTGAGAGGATTAAGAAGCACAGGCACTCTAAACTTCTCCGTGCCTCGCGGCTACATTGTCCACTCGCAAGGTATCGAGCGCAGCACGCCGGAAGAAATGTCCCAAGGCTTGTTTCGATTCCAAATCGATAATCCCGTCTTTTTTTCATTTGCCGCCGGCAGATATACGGTGCGTCGAAAAAGCGGAACTCTACCTATTGCAATCAATCTTTTACGCCCGCGTAATAATGCCGATAGTTACCTTAATGGCTCTGCACAGGTTCTTAACGCTTTGACGCGAGAGTTCGGGCGTTATCCGCATCCTAAGTTTGCCGTCCTCGAAGTGCCAACCGAAGCGGGAGAGAAAGCCGGATTCGCCGGAGCGAGCGTTGACGGTTTCATTCTTGCCAACAGCGAATTTCTCGACAAGGATTTCAACGCTGCTTACTTTGGACACGAGATAAGCCATCAGTGGTGGGGCAACCTGATTAGAGTGAGAGGAGGTCAGAAAGGTCGCTGGATGCTGTCCGAAGGAATGGCGCAATACGGTTCTTTGCGTGCCGTCGAAATGCTTGAAGGAGCGGCGGCAGCCGAACGGTATCGGCGCACTGGTTATCCGGGTTACATTGCCGACCAAAATGCTCTCGGATATTTCACGTTGATAGCAAAAGGCACAGACCATCGCCTATCAGATTTGCCGCCGGAAGGAGATTTGCCGCGCGCACTCTCCAACAGCAAAGGCTTCATCGTCTGGGATATGCTGTCGCGCAAAGTCGGACGAAGGCGATTCAGCCTGATTCTTCAAAAATTGATAGAAGAAAACGCCTATCAAAGAATAACGTGGAGTAATTTCTTAAAAACGGTAGAAGTTGAAACAGGTAAAAATCTCCAATGGTTTTTCGAGCAATGGTTTGAGCGCACCGGCGCACCGGATTATCAGTTAGATTGGAAACAAAAAGGTAGAATCGTGCGCGGCACAATTTCGCAGCCTGCGCCATACTACCGCGCCACGCTTGAAGTGGAAATTAAAGGCGCAAACCGCCGTTTGCTCAAAACGATTGAGATTATTAACGGGCAAAAGGAATTCAATTGGTCTGTTCCGTTCAAGGTTGAGTCTGTGATTCTTGACCCAAGTTATAAAGTGTTGCGCTGGACACCGGAATTTCGCACTCAATCCGGCATTTCGACGGACACTAAGAAAGTCAATTAACGGCAACGAGTTCTATTTACGGCGATGTCTAACAAGTCATTGGATGCGAGGCGAAACAGCTTGCCTCATAAAAACGTCGTCCGTTAAACTCGGAGTTGCGTGGTGGCGGTTTCGCCCCACGTCAACTCAGCCGTTCTGCGGCTATCTGAAATGTTACGCTATGCTCGAAATCGTCCAAGTCGAAACTGATAATCACTTTTTATGGAGTTGGATTTGTAAGATTAAATTGTAAAGGAGAAACAAAATTATGCTGGACGTAAATAGTCTCTTGTTATTTATGACCGCTACCATAATACTTAACATTACGCCGGGACCCGATATGCTTTATGTCATCGCACGCAGCGTCGGGCAGGGACGCGCGGCGGGCATCGCTTCGTCTTTGGGTATCGCCGCCGGTTGTTTCGTGCATATCTTGGCAGTAACTTTTGGGCTGGCAAGTTTGATGATGGCAGTTCCCGCGGCTTATGAAATCATCAAATACGCGGGCGCGGCATATCTGATTTACTTGGGCATTCGGATATTGATAACTCGCCAGACGAAAAATGCCGAAACTCCAATCGAAGAAGCCAGCCTGCGAAAGATTTTTCTGCAAGGCGTTATTACCAATGTTCTTAACCCGAAAGTAGCATTGTTCTTTTTAGCGTTTCTCCCGCAATTTGTGAATCGTGAAGCAAATGTTGCCGCGCAAATCATCTTTTTAGGCGTCCTGTTCAATACGTCGGGAACGCTTGTGAATGTTATCGTCGCGTTAGCGGCAAGTTACACGGGCATTCAATTCAAGACTCGTATCGGGAACTCATCAGTATTTCGATGGTTGACCGGAGGCGTTTTCATCGGGCTTGGTGTTCGTCTCGCGCTTCTTGAACGGAGATGAAGTCAAGCTAGTTGAGTGGCGTAACTGAACGCGCCGCAGAACAAGTCATTGGACGTGAGGGCGAAACAGCGACTTTCTTATTTGGCTTGTCTGTTTCCCTCACGTTGCGTAGTGGCGGTTTCGCCTCACGTCATCTCAGCCATTATGCGCTTTATTTCGCCTTTACGAAAACTCTGTATTATTAGAAGATTCATAATATGAGAAAACATTTAATAATTCTTGCGCTCTTTTGGAGTATTGCTTTAGTTATAATCTGTAACGCGCAGCAGTCCCCGCCTCCGCTGCTTGATGCAAAGATATACGACCAATATATTGGAGATTACAAAGTAGCTCCCAATGAATTTATTGTCATCGGACGCTCACAGCGTCGCCTTTATTTCCTTGAATCTCAAACAGGGCGCGTTCGCGGTCTTAATTTAATATCGGAAACTAACTTCTCCGCCGGACCATCCTTTTTAGTTTTTTCGCCTACGGAATTTGAAATCACATTCATCAAAAATAAGAGGGGCGAGATAACAAGCCTTGTTCTGAAACAACCCGGAAAGAGCGATAGAATTGCAAAGAAAGTTAAATTGTATCGAGAAGAGAAGGTAACTTTTCGTAACGGTGATGTTACACTTGCCGGAACGCTCTTGAATCCCACAACTCGAGGACGGCATCCGGCGGTCATCCTGCTGCACGGCTCGAACGCGCAAGACCGCAACGGCTATCTACTCACCATGCGTTTTGCCGCCGACAATTTTGCACGTCACGGCATCGCGGCATTCATCTACGATAAACGCGGTGTCGGCGAATCTACCGGAAACTGGGCGACAGCCGGTTTCGACGATATGGCTCAAGACGCGATTGCCGCTTTAAAAATGCTTCAGAGTCGCAAAGATATTAACCCGAAGCAGGTTGGATTGTGGGGTGCCAGTCAAGCCGGTTGGGTGATGGCAAAAGCCGCTTCATTATCCGACGACATAGCCTTTATCATCTCCGTTTCTGCAGGCGGCAGCGGTTATACCGTGACCCAGCAAAATAATTACAATATAGCGACGGAGATGCGGGTTGGCGGATTCTCGCAAGAAGACATCAATCAAGTGATAACCTCCTATAACCTGTTCTACGATGTGATACGGGCAGGTGAAGGCGGCGACGGAGCTAAACTCGATGCCGCAGTAAGGCAAGCGCAGCAGCAGAATTCAAAACTCAAGGACTGGCTGCCGCCTCTTTCAAGCGAAATTGATTGGAAGAAACGTGACCAATGGTATCTCGCTCTCGACATAGATTTTAATCCGATGCCGCTATGGGAAAAATACGACGGTCCGGTTTTGGGAATCTTCGGCGAGTTGGACAGTTCCACTCCGGTTCGGCAGGTTGTTCCTATTTTCGAGAAGGCACTTGCCAGCCGAAAGAACAAAGATTACACAATCAAAATATTTCCTAAAGCTCACCATATAATTTTAGAGGCGGAAACAGGCAGCGATGAAGAAATTCCTCGCTTAAAAAGATATGTTCCCGGTTACCACGATATGATGAGCAACTGGATTCTAAAACGGGTGAACGCTAAGTAATGAGAAAGACTTGTTTAGCAGAGTGCTATTGCTTCCGCACCGCGCATAACAGGTGTGATACAAACAAACTGTTCGGTGTATAATGTTCAGGCTGGAAAAAGCGTGAACAAGAAGCGATGAAGGTCGGCATTGAATTTGGGTCAACTCCTTTGCGAGCCAAACCCGTCCAACAGTGTGATTAAATCTCGCCTTCATCCGTATCACAAAATGGAACGAAAGATTCCGAATAGGAGTGTGGAAGAACACCGGGCATTTCCTGTTCTCGCTTTCAGCGGCGAAGAGAAAACCAATGCTTCGTTGAACTGTCAAAGCGATAGCGGAGATGGCACGGCGAAGTATTTTTAGTTGACGATTGACTTTGCATAGGAATTCAATGGACGTGAGGGCGCGGGTAGCGACTTTTTTGTCGCGTTGTCCGTTAAACTTAAACGGGCTTGGTGGCGGTTTCGCCCCACGTCAATTCAATCGTTCGGCTGTTTAACTTTGGAATCAGTCAAAAATGCTTTTTAAAGCCGCAGCAAGCTGACGGGGTATTAAACCCAAAGTGAATAAAAGCGGAAAGATTCTGACTGAGACAACTGCCAACAACGAAGAAGGGTTGCGCCCACCGGTATTTGGTTTCAGATTAGATTAAAAGAAAGAGTTAAAGACTTTATTGGCTAATGATAGACCTCTGTCGGCGGCTCTCGCGCTACAAATGTAATAAGAGAATAATGAAATATCAACTAAGAAATTCGCCGTTTATTTTTCTATTTATCTTTTGTATTTCCGTTTTGACCGCAATGACACAGCAAACAAAGGAGGCGAAACCGCCTTACGCCTCAATAAAACCAATCAGTGATTCGTTTGTTTTTGGCGACGGAATCATTTCGACCGGCGATTTCGACTCGCATCCGGCTTTTACGCCCGACGGCAGAACGCTTTATTTTGTCCGCAGCGATCCGACATTTACTTTGTGGACAATTCTCGTTTCAAACTTTCAAAAAGGTAAGTGGAGCGAGCCGACGGTCGCACCGTTTTCCGGTCAATACGCAGATGCCGACCCATTTATCACGCCGGACGGCAAGCGGCTGTTTTTTATTTCGAGCCGTCCGGGCGCCGGCAAGAAAACGCAAGACCTCGATATTTACGTGGTTGAAAAACGGCGGACGGTACGTGGGGCGAACCTGCAAATTTAGGCGCGCCAATTAATAGCGACGGTGCAGAGTGGTATCCGACCTTAACCAATGACGGCACGATTTACTTCGGCTCTGACCGCGCTGACGGAAAGGGCAGAACCGATTTTACCGCTCGCATCTGGTGAAGGGTAAATACGCCGAAGCCGAAAATCTCGGGGACGTAATCAACACGCAGTTTGACCAAGCGGTTTACCCGAAAAACGGGACGAGTCCATTCGAGCCGGGATAACGGCAACAGTTTTCATTCGTTTTATCCTTTCAATAACGTGCTGCCGTTATCACTCTAAATTGCTGTTAAGTTCTGAAAGCGCAAAATATTTGAAGAGAAAAATTTAGGAAAAGCCTTTTTAGTGTCGAATTTTTTTCCGCGTTTTCATTCGAGCTAAATCTCCTTAATTACGCCAAACTGAGGAATTTCGTCTGTGTTATTATAATAACCCGCTGGTGGATTTGCTTCAGTTCCGCCGGTGATTTTATGATGGAGAAATGAAAATCGTTGGTCGTCATTCACAGATAATAATTTTCAGCTTTCTCGGCTGGACGTTATTTGGTGTTTTTTTCGCTCTCCAAAATTATGCGGGCGGCGTTTATTTCGGGCAGCCGCTTTTCTTTGGGACGACGCTTGCCGTCTGGCTCATTTGCGGCTATGCGTGGATGCTTCTGACCCCGCTGGTCGTTTTTCTTTCGGAAAGATTCTTTATCAAAAGCGGACAAATCTTACGAAATTTGCCGATTCATTTTCTCGCTGGTTCTTTTATTTCACTCGTGCAATTGTCGGTTTTTATTTTTGTGCGGCAATGGCTTTTGGGAACTCCGCAAAAAACTTTTTCGTTTTCGATTGATTTTCAAAAACTCTTCGTCGCCGAGTTTCACGTCAATTTGCTGATTTACTGGATTGTCGTCGGCATCTGTCATCTGCGCGTAATCAACCGCCGTTATCTGGAGCGCGAGCGCGAATCGGCGCGGTTTACACTGGAAACCGCGCAGCTCGAAACAAAGCTCGCCGAAGCGCAGCTCGACGCGCTCAAGATGCAGCTTCACCCGCATTTTCTTTTTAACACGCTCAATTCGATTTCCGTCTTGATGCGCGACGACGCAGAAGTCGCCAATCGAATGCTCGTTCGTTTGAGCGAATTGCTTCGCGCGGCTCTTAAATCGGAAGGCTTGCAGGAAGTTTCGCTGCGGCAGGAATTGGAATTCCTGCGCGGCTACCTGGAAATCGAACAAACGCGCTTTCAAGACCGTTTGACTGTTGATTTCGCGGTTGAAAGTGAAACCTTGGACGCCCAAGTTCCGAATTTGATTTTGCAGCCGATAGTCGAGAATGCGATTCGGCACGGCATCGCGCCGCTTGCGACAGCCGGTTTGATTCAAGTCCGGGCAAGGCGCAAAAACGGTTTTGTCGAGCTACAGATTACTGACAACGGCGCAGGCTTAAGCGAATCGAAAACCCAAACCGGCGGCGGAATCGGACTCGCCAATACTCAAAAACGACTCGAAAAACTTTACGGCGAGAAATATAAATTTGAAATGTTTTCGCCCGAAACCGGCGGTTTGCAAATCAAGATAAAAATTCCTTTTCACACAAACGGCGATGGAAAATAGAATTCGAGTTTTAGTTGTCGACGACGAGCCGCTCGCGCGGCGCGGCATCCGACAACTTTTAGAGTCGGAAACTGATTTTGAAATCGTCGGCGAAGCCGCCAACGGACGCGAAGCAGTTTCCGCAATTGAAAAACTCGCGCCCGAACTCGTTTTTCTCGACATTCAAATGCCGCTGCTCGACGGTTTTTCCTTTATCGAAAAAGTCGGCGCGGGATTGTTGCCGGAAATAGTTTTCGTCACGGCTTATGACGAACACGCGATTACCGCTTTCGAGATAAACGCGCTCGATTATTTGCTCAAACCGATTAACCCCGAACGCTTTCAGAAAACCTTGAACCGTGTGCGCGAGCAAATAAAAAACGGACGAACAAAAGAGATTGACCACAGACTTTCGGCTTTGCTCCAAAGCCTCGAATCCGCCAAATTGAATCCCGAACAGACCGTATATCTTGACCGTATTGCCGTTAAAGATGCCGGACGCATTACGTTGGTCGATGTGAACGAAATTGATTGGATTTCGTCCGAAGGCAATTACGTCCAACTGCACGCCAAAGGCAAAACTCACCTTTTGCGCGAAACGATGGACGGAATCGAGCGAAAGCTCAATCCGCAAAAGTTTCTGCGCCTGCGCCGTTCAACAATTGTGAGAGTGGAAGAAATTAAGGAACTGACTCCGCTCTTTAACGGCGAGGTTGAATTAGTTTTGAAAAACGGCACAAAACTTTCTTCGAGTCGGCGGTATCGGAAAAATCTTGAAACAATTCTTAAATTTTAGAATTTTCTGTAACCGGTTTTTCTACTAAAACATCCGTATTTCATCAATTCTCAACCGCATATCACAAAGTTGTTGCCTGTTTTTTTAATCGCACAGATAATTCAAACTTAAGAACAGACGGTTCAAAAATTTGCAAACGCGCGAGTTTGATAAATACTTCGTCAAAAATATGAAAAAAATAACCTGTTTAGCACTATTGCTGTTTGCCGCTTTTATCTACGGGAGCGGTCAAATAGCGAACGCTCAAGTCGTCAATATACAAACCCCATCAAACACCTCGAACAAACAAATTCCGACTATTGACGAATGGTTTGATTTCAAATACATCTCGACACCGCAAATTTCTCCTGACGGGCGGTATGTGGCGTATCGCGTCAGAAACACGAATTGGTCGGCGAACCGATACGAAAATAAAATTGAGGTTCTGGCGATTGCGACAGGCGCGAAATATGAACTCACGGATTTTGGCGTAAATTTCGGAATCGAGTGGATGCCGGACGGCAAGCACATTGCCTTTCTTTCAGCTCGCAAAGGCGCGCCGCAGATTTATCTTGTTCCGGCAACGGGCGGAGACACCGTTCAGCTAACCGATTTAGAGTCTGGCATCGGCTCGTTTGACATATCGCCGGACGCTCGTGGAATTGCTTTTACCACGACTGACACGCCAGCACCCGAACCAAAGAAAGATGACAGAAGCGGAAGTTTTCAGATTGTCGGAACGCCGTCTTCCGTAATGACGCATCTTTGGATGATTGATTTATCAAACGACTTTTCAAAAATAGCCGCGCCGGTGCGACTCACCGGCGGAAGTGAATTCTCCGTGACCAGTTATTCCTGGTCGCACGATTCACGGCGCATTGCCTTTAGCGGTTCAAAATCCGGTGAAATTTACAGTGCTTTTCGAGGCGTGGATGCTAAATCATGGGCTAGAAACGATATTTATACTGTCGGGATAGACGACAAAGTTGTTAAAAAAATACTCGGAATGAAAGGCAGTGATTTCAGCCCCGTTTGGTCGCCTGACGATAAACAGATAGCGTATATGACTTCTAAAATCGCACTCGGTCAGGAGTTTAACTTCAACGGCATTTTATATATTGCGGTTGTTCCCGCCGAAGGAGGAGCGGCGCGTATTCTCACTGAAAAATTCGATGAAACTCCCGCGCTGATAGATTGGTCGCCGGACGGCATTTATTTCTCGGCTTTGCAAAAAACTTACAATCATCTTTTTAAAATGAATCCGGCGACTAAAAGTATTCAGCAGATAAGTAATCCAAATCCTGCAATTTATAATGAATTTTCATTTACCAGTGATTACAAACAAGCGGCTTTTACCAGCGAGAGTGGAGAAAGTCTTCCCGAAGTTTATGTTTCTTCA
>MWVV01000460.1_pt1 | contig 14739 bp, 14 predicted proteins | sample 1047281 | NCBI WGS metagenome assembly MWVV01 (sample SAMN06349986, study PRJNA376086) | soil metagenome | isolation source: PT-2 sample Antarctic (ecotone) soil | place: Antarctica | collected 2015-01-13 | reverse complement strand
GCTCTATATAGTGCAAAGGACAAGGATTATTACCTGGAAAAACTTGTGATGTTTTCAATACTTTCTGTCGTTGCTGAAGTAATCATTGTATCAATTCTTCGATTTGATTTTTAAACCATTTTGTTTTAGCTAATTCGACTTTAGAAAGGTTTTGTCTTTCTTTTATCGACGTTCCGTAATCCTTCATTGGAAACACTTTAAAGTAGCCGTCAAATTGATCGCTATTCAAATATTTTTCTATTTCTGCTACCTGTTCAAAGTTCTCGTTGAAATTTGAAAATCTTCTTTGATTAGGCTTTCCATTATGTTCTGGCTCTTTGAAAAAAGGATATGCTGTTCTTGTTAAAGCAATTTTTCTGATAAGCTCTTCTCTAATCTTATTTTTTTCATATAAGAGATTTTTGATGTAGCCATCCCTATCAAAATCATTTCCTTTTGAAGAATAATATTCATATAAGTTATCAGGATGGAAAAGGTAGTTTTCAATTGAATAATATTTTAGAACTTTTAAAGTTGCGTATTGTTTCTCTACTTCTTCAATATCGCTATCAGAAAGAAAGTCTCTATCAATTATACCTGCAAAATCTCCGTTTTTTACTTTATGATACACTCCTGATTTCCCATTTTCCTGTACAAATAATGTATTGGCAATATTTAGTTCTCCATAAACTATTCGATCTTTATTTTCAACAAAATATATTTCATAGTTCTTAAATAACGAAGGTAAAATCTCTTTGTTTACTGCTATTTCATAAATATCTGCATTATCTTTTGGTTCAGGAGAAAGAGCTTTCGGATAATCAAAATCATAATCGTCAAAATCAAAAATTACTCCTTGTTCACTTTCTTTTGCATACTGAATGAAACCTAAAGAATGCGAAGCCGTCCAAAATTGACAATTTTCTGGTATCCAGTTTTCAACAATTTCTTTTAAAAAATTATACTGAAGCTTTGTATTAAGATGAAGATCAATTTCATCAAAGAAGAAAATTGTATCTATATAATATTCACCTCTTGCAACAAGGTTAATTAAGATATTGAACACTTCTTTTTCACCTGCGCTTAATTGATTATAATGAAATTCATTTTCTCCTTTTTTAAAATTTAATTGAGCAACTTTCCCTTCAAGAGGAGGAATTATTTCTACTAATTTTAATTTAGTCCCATTTTCTTTGCTGAAGATTCTTTCGAGAGCATCATTTATAGGATTAATAACTTTTTCTTTTATTTCGGATTTGTCATCATTGGTTCGAAAAAATTCTTTTAGTAGTCTTCCAAATAAATGTTCTAAATCATTTTCGAACCTGCTATCTCTATCTATAAAAGCTGCTGGTTTATCTGAATCTTTACGAATATCAAATGATGCTCCTAAAGATTTTCTCGTTAATACTGGTATCTGCCGGAAGCTAGTTCTTCCATAAAAATACTTTTTAAATGCTTCCAGATTTTCTACTTTACCATGTTTATCTACATACATTGGAGGTTTATTGTATGGAGTAACAACTATCTCAAAATTATTTATAGAAGCTTTTTTAGAATAATAACTATCTCGATCTGCATAAGAAAACAAATTGGAGTTCGTGCTTCCGCTTATATACCCTTCAAGGTAGTTGAACGCATCAAACACACTGCTTTTACCGCTTCCGTTGCTTCCAATAAGCAATACAAGCTTTGCATTTTCAGGAATACCCTGTAATGCCAGATCAGTAAAGCGCTTGAAATTTTTTAATTGGAGACTCTTGATTTTCATACATCAAATTTCAGCAATCTCCAGTATCTCATCAATATATTTCCTGTCATTACTCAATCGCGGTACCTTATGCTGGCCCCCTAACTTTCCCTTACTGCGCAGCCATTCTTCAAATACACCTTTGCGTAATGCTCTTACCACCGGCATTTTTAAAGCAATGTCTTTATGGCGCTTCGCTTCGTAATCGCTGTTTACATTTTTTAGGGCACTATCTAATTCGTACGTAAAAAGATTGATATCGGCAGGCTGATCTTCAAACTCAATCAGCCACTCGTGACCTCCATTTCCTTCATCGCTGAAGTAAATGGGAGCAGCAGTATAATCGTTTACAATAGCGCCTGTTTTTTCGCAAGCCGCCGCTATAGCTTTATCGCTGTTATCAATAATAACCTCTTCGCCAAAAGCATTTATAAAGTGCTTAATACGTCCGCTTACTTTTACTTTAAAAGGATAAACAGAAGTAAACGTAATTGTATCGCCAACAAGATACCGCCACAAACCACCGTTAGAACTTATTACCACTGCATAGTTTTTATTCAACTCAATATCTTCGAGGCCAATGGTTTGAGGGTCATCTTTTCCATACTCTTCTACAGGAAGAAATTCATAAAAAATACCATGCTGCAGAAAAAGCAGCATACCTTCTTCGTTGGGATTATTTTGTGCTGCAAAAAAACCTTCGCTGGCATTATATAAATCAAGGTATGTGATTGGGGCACCGATTAATTTTTCGAACTGTTCTCTGTAAGGAGTAAAAGAAACACCGCCATGTATGTATAACTCAAGGTTCGGCCAAACTTCCTTCAGGTTTTGTTTTCCGGTTATTTCCAGTATTCTTTTAATAAGAACAAGCGTCCATGTAGGAACGCCACTTATGCTGGTAACATTTTCAGGAATGGTTGTTTGGGCAAGCTTTTCAATTTTTGTCTCCCATTCATCTAACAGGGCAACAGATAATTCGGGCGTGCGAAGCCAGTGACCCCAGAAGGGCGTGTTTTGCATCAGTACTGCACTTAAATCGCCGTATTGTGTTTCCTCATTTATTTTACTTACCTGGTGGCTTCCGCCTATTACCAGGCCTTTTCCTGTAAGTACATCACTATCAGGATTGAAGCTATAATATAATGAAACCACATCCTTTGTGCCCTGAAAATGACACTCCTCCAGGCTTTCGTCAGAGATAGGAATAAACTTGCTTTTATCGCTGGTAGTGCCACTGCTTTTGGCAAACCAGGTTATGGGTGTGTTCCAGAGAAGATTTTGCTCGCCATTCATTATTCGTTCAACATAAGGCTTAATGTCGTCGTATTCCTGAATGGGAACTTCCTGCTTGAAACTCTTAATAGTGAAAAGATTGCTGAAGCCATATTTCCGGCCAAACTCGGTGTACTGGGCAGAAGTTACCAGATGTTGCAAAACTTCACGCTGAGCTTCTATAGGATTATTAATCCAATGTTCAATTCGCCAAAGTCTTAACCTTGCCAGCCTCGAAATAGCAGGACTCAACAGTTTCATGAGCTAAAATAATGCTGGCAAAATAACAAATGAAGCCGACAAATGACAGATTATTTTAATCTTCTTTTAATGGAGCGGGAAGAACGGGAGGTGTGTATGACTGCAATTATTTTAATAGGAACAGCACTGCTGTCATAGAATATTTTACATGGAAAATGCTTCATCACAAATCTTCTTATGATGCTATTTCTTCTGAATCTTCGAAATGCATAAGGATTAGAGCATATCTTTTCTAAAGAAATATTATAGAGATCGTTAAGAAATCGTTCACCTAAAAAACCTCCTCCCGTTTCGTACCTGAATGATATATCTGTTATATCGGCTAAAGCATCTTTCGATACAATATATGTTACCTTAAGCATCTTTCTTTTTGCGAAATTCTTCCAAATTCTGCTTGCATATTCTCAATGCTTCTTCTGCAGTATAAAATACTCCTTCCCCTCTTGCATATTTCTCAATCCTTTCCAGCAACAAAGCAACTACTTCGGGGTCTTCGTCATCAAAAGGTTCCTCTTCATTTGCTTCAACTTCATCAATAGTTTCCCAGAGTTCATCTATTATACGAAGCTTTTCTTCTGTAGAAAGTTTTTTTATTTCTGATATATCGTAAGGCATATTTAAATTTACTTTATTTCTGCAATAAATTAGATCGGCGCTTATTCTTTTGTTTCATTAGAGGTTACCTGTTCAGCGGCTTTTAATAATGCATTATCTCTTTCCATTTCAATAATCCAATCTTTACGGCGAAGTTCAAAATTAGTTCCGAGGTACAACCTTCTAACCTTCTCGTCGTGCGCTAACTCTTCGGCGGTACCATGTTTAAAAATGCTGCCTTCAATAAGTAAATATGCCCGGTCGCAAATAGATAAGGTTTCGTTTACATTATGGTCTGTAATTAATATTCCTATGTTGCGGTATTTAAGTTTAGCAACAACAGTTTGAATATCTTCAACTGCTATAGGATCAACGCCGGCAAAAGGTTCATCTAATAAGATAAATTTAGGGTCTACAGCAAGGGCTCGGGCAATTTCAGTTCTTCTTCTTTCGCCGCCACTCAAACTGTCGCCATTATTATGTCTAACGTGGTGCAGGTTAAATTCATCGAGCAAATATTCTAACCTCGCTTTTTGCTCCTTTCTTGTCAGTTTAGTCATTTCAAGTACAGCCTTAATATTATCTTCTACAGTAAGCTTTCTAAAAACACTCGCTTCCTGGGGCAAATAACCTATACCCATTTGCGCCCTTTTATACATCGGCAGTTTTGTAATATCCTGTTCATTTAAATAAACTTTTCCGTCATCAGGTTTAATAAGGCCTACAACCATATAAAAGGTAGTTGTTTTACCTGCTCCGTTAGGTCCAAGCAAACCCACTATCTCTCCCTGCTTAACATCTACCGACACCTTATTTACCACTGTTCGGTTTCGGTATGTTTTAATAAGTTCTTTTGTATGAATAATAAGGCTCAAGTAAAATAGTTTGTAACAAAAATAATGTAATAGCCTGTTCATAAATTAATTGCAACGCCTCTTAACACATTCTTACTAATGCTTTCTATATAAACCCGCAGAAAAAGTATTATTGCACGAAGTTTTCAATTTTTGCATGCTCTTGTTATTATTACATTACGACTTATGTTTGCAGCAATTTTTATTGCAGGATGAGAGTTACAGAGCACTTAAACCAGGCGAAGGACACGCTTATTTCTTTCGAAGTTTTGCCTCCTTTAAAAGGGCGCAGCATCAATTCAATTTACGACCACCTTGATCCGTTGATGGAATTTAAACCCTCATGGATAAATGTTACCTACCATCGCAGCGAAAGTATGTTTAAGAAGAAACAAGATGGAACTTTTGAGAAGGTAGAAGTTCGTAAACGCCCCGGCACCGTTGGTATTTGCGCAGCTATTATGAACCATTACAAAATAGATGCGGTCCCACATTTTATTTGCGGCGGTTTCACTAAAAGAGAAACAGAAGATGCATTGATAGACCTAAACTTTCTCGGCGTAGATAATGTGCTGGTATTACGTGGAGATGCTCCAAAGAATGAAATGGCTTTTGAACCGGAGCCTGAAGGTCATCGATATGCAATAGATTTGTTGAAGCAGGTAAGCCAGTTAAACAATGGTTTGTATTTGGATGAGGACATATTAAACGGAGGTAAGACAAACTTTTGTATCGGCGTAGCAGGTTATCCCGAAAAACATTTTGAAGCCCCGAACCTTGAAATTGATCTTCAAAGATTAAAAGATAAGGTAGATGCCGGCGCAACTTACATTATGACTCAAATGTTTTTTGACAATCAGAAATTCTTCGACTTTGTAAAGGCCTGCAGAAATATTGGGATTGAAGTTCCTGTTATTCCGGGATTGAAACCTATCACTAATAAAAAACAATTGTCCGTACTGCCAAGGATATTTCATGTTGATATTCCTACCGATTTATCGAATGCAATTATGCGTTGTAAAAACGACGAAGAATGTGAGAAAGCAGGAACAGAATGGCTTATCCAACAAAGTAAAGAGTTGAAAAAATTTGGCGCGCCTGTATTGCATTATTATACACTGGGAAAACCAAAAATTGTTTGGAATGTGGTAAAGGAGCTGGTATGACAGGGATTATATGGATTGAAAGGATTAATGGATTTAAGGATGACAACTTCTAATTTGTAGCAAAGAGTAAAGAAGTCAGAAAATCGTTATTAAAATATATATGCCTGACGCACCAAAAGAAAGCATTGCAGTACCGAGCTCTCTTTTATTTATTTCCTGATAATCCCATCAATCCTGAAAATCCCGGTTCAGACAATCCCGGTTCAGACTTAATTCCTAATGGGCTTACCACTCTTCAAAACACTTTGAATTCTTTCCAACGTTTTACGCTCTCCGCATAAACTTAAAAATGCTTGTCTTTCAAGATCTAATAAATATTGTTCGCTTACCATTGTTGGTTCACTTAAGTCTCCACCGCACATTACATATGCAAGTTTACGTGCAACAATTGCATCATGTTCGGTTGCATAATTTGCTTTCCACATTCCGTTTATTCCTGCATATAAAGCTCCCAGCGCAGAACGCCCCATCACCCTTATATCTTTTCTTTGCTGGGGCGTTACATATCCCTGATCGTATAACTCAGTAACTGATTTTTTTGCTTCGGCAATTCTTCTTCCCTGGCTCATCACAATCTCATCCAGACCCTTACGAAGAATACCTAATTCGTATCCTTCAAAACCGCTTGTTGCAACTTTGGCTGTTGCAATATTGAAAAACCTATTTTTTAAAGTAACTGTTTCAGGTTCGTCTTCATGCATTTCATCTGCAGCACGCAATACAAACTCTTTCGTTCCGCCGCCGCCTGGTATTAAACCAACACCAAGCTCAACGAGGCCGATATAAGTTTCGGCAGCAGCACAAATTTTATCCGCATGCAAGTTCATTTCACAACCTCCCCCAAGCGTTAATCCATGTGGAGCAACCACAACCGGAACATTCGAATATCTTACCCGCATCATAGTATTCTGGAACATTCTAATTGCCAGATCGAGCTCATCATATTCCTGCTCTATCGCAAACATAAAGATCATCCCCACATTTGCACCGGCACTAAAGTTTGCTCCGTCATTAGCTATTACCAGGCCTTTTGCTTTCTCTTCAGCAAGGCTGATTGCTTTATTTACACCTTCCAAAACTTCGCTGCCAATGCTGTTCATTTTGGTCTTCCATTCAAGGCCATAAACATCATCACCCATGTCATACACTGTGCAGGCACTATTCTTCCAAACGGTCTTATCACTATAGTTATTTAAAATGATAAAGGCCTCCTCACGACCTCCTTCGGTGGAGGTGTATTTTTTGGTTTTTGGAGAATAACTTAGGCGCTTACCATTTTCGGTTTTATAAAAGCTATTGTTTCCGCCTGCAAGCATTTCATCTACCCATGCCGCTACTTTATAACCGGTAGCTTTCATCGCTTCAGTTGTTTTAGCAACACCTAACAGATCCCATGTTTCAAATGCACCAATTTCCCAACCAAAGCCGGCCATCATTGCATCGTCTACACGATAAACTTCATCGCTTATTTCGGGAATGCGATGTGAGATGTAGCTGAACAAACTATAATGAAACTGCTTATAAAACTCGCCGGCTTTATCCTGAGAATTGCTAAGCATTTTAATTCTTGCTTTTAAATCCTCTATTGGCTTAGCAGCTTCTATCGAGGCGAACTTTGGTTTTTTACGTGGTTCATATTCAAGGGTAGAAAGATTTAAAACATGAATATCTTTCTCTCCTTTCTCATTACGTGTCGGCATCTTTTTAAAGAAACCCTGGCCCGTCTTATCTCCCAGCCAATTATTTTCCAATACCTTATTTAACCATACAGGAATTGTAAAGGTTTCTCTTGCTTCATCTTCAGGACAATTTTCTGCTACCCCTTTTGCGACCTTAACTAAAGTATCTATACCTACCACATCAGCCGTTCTGAATGTTGCAGATTTAGGACGACCGATAATGGGGCCGGTAAGTGCATCTATTTCGTCAATCGTCAGACCTATTTTATCCATCAACTTAAAAATGGACATGATGCTAAACACACCAACACGATTGGCAATAAATGCAGGAGTATCTTTTGCAAGTACCGTTGTTTTACCTAAATACAGATCCCCGTAATGCAAAAGAAAATCAACGACAGATTTATCAGTATAAGACGTGGGTATAATTTCTAATAATCTTAAGTATCGCGGCGGATTGAAAAAGTGTGTACCGCAGAAATGCTTCTTAAAATCATCGCTTCTTTCTTCTGCCATTAAATGAATAGGAATGCCCGATGTATTACTGGTTATAAGCGTTCCGGGCTTTCTGTGTTTTTCAACTTCGTTAAATACCGATTGTTTAATATCGAGTCGCTCAACTACTACTTCAATAACCCAATCACAGGTAGCAATATCCTTCATATTATCAGTGAAGTTGCCGGTGGTAATCCGCTTTACAACATCCTTTGTATAAGCCGGAGAAGGATTGCTTTTTAAAGCAGCAGCCAACGCATCATTAACAATTTTATTACGTTGTGCTGCATTCTGTTCTCCCCCATCGGGGGAGTTAGAGGGGGCTATATCAAGCAATAATACCTGCAAACCCACCCCGGCAAAATGACAAGCTATCCGGCTTCCCATAACACCACTACCGAGCACGGCTACTTTTTTGATTACTCTTTTCATAAGAGGATTATTAAAATTAGTTAGTTAAACAACTATTTATCGAAGATAAAACTTTTGGATAGAAAGCGACTTAATAAAAACTATGGAACATATTTTTATCAGTTTCATAATTCTTCCTCTATGTGTATCGAGGATGTATTATCACCTGTGCACCAACAAAATCTTCTTTTAATTTTTCGGTTACAGCAGGAAAAAATTCCATTATGGTATCATAGGTATTATCGGGAGCAACCAATACGGCAACTTTAATGGGATAGTTTCGAAAGTTGTTTTGAAAAGAAAGATTATTATCAATGGTTAGGAAGGCAGTGAAATTATTTGATTTCATTAATTTCAGAAGTTCTCCATTTTCTTTACCAAGCCATTTCATATCACGAACAGTAAAGGTTATAAAACCATCTTCGATTAAACGAAATTTTAGTTTTACAGGAATATTTTCATCCAATAACAGTTTCATCCAAAACGATTTCCGGCAATTCAAAATGTTTAGCGCTCCATTCTATAACAGCCTCTGCCTGTCGGCGGGTTACTCCCGGAAAGTCTTCTAAGAATCCCTCCAATGTTATATTTTTTTCCAAATGCCAAAACAGACTTTGAACAGGAACCCGCGTTCCTTTAAAAACGGGTTTACCAAATTGAATGTTTTTATTTACTGTTATATAATCAGAAAGCTTTTCCATAACCTAAAGTTATTTAATTATCGATAATAACAGGTAATTTAACTCACGCCACTACCCTCATCAATCTTCTCTTCGGGATTTATAAAATGAAGCTTGCCGCTCTTGTCTTCAGCCATTAATATCATTCCATTGCTTTCTATTCCGCGCATTTTTCGTGGAGCAAGATTAGTAACAACGGTTACCTGCCTGCCTGCAATTTCTTCGGGCTTAAAATGCAGTGCAATGCCCGATACAATGGTTCGTGTTTCGTAGCCAAGGTCAATTTGAAGCTTTAATAGCTTATCTGCTTTTTCGACCTTCTCTGCATTTATAATAGTCCCAACTTTCAAATCAATTTTTGCAAAATCATCAAAAACGATTTGAGGTTTGCCCCCTGCCCCTAAAGGGGAGTTATTTGAAGAATCATTTGCTACTTCTGTTTTTTTGCCTTCTGCCTTTTGCCCTTCGCCTTCAACCTTCTTGCTTGCTTCTAACATCTTACTGCTTTTTAATTTTAATTTTTGAATTTGCGCTTCAATTTCAACGTCTTCAATTTTTCTGAATAATATTTGTGGTTCTCTTAAACTGTATCCTACACTTAGCAATTTGGGTTTACCTGCATTTTCCCAATTAAGCATCTTATCTACCACCTTCATCATGTAGCATAATTTCTTTGCAGTAAATGGCAAAAACGGGTTGATAAGTATAGCGAGGTTTGCTGTTAGTTGCAGGCATACATGAAGGCAATTATCAATTAACTTCTGCGCTTCAGCGGTCGGTTGTCCGTTGTCGGTCGTCTGTTTCGAAACAATCCAGGGTTGCTTCTCCTGCATGTATTTATTACCTTTTCGTGTAAGGTCTATCACCTCAAACAATGCATCTCGAAATTTATATGTTTCTAAAAGACTTTCAATTTTCAATTTTGCACTTTCGATTTCTTTAAACAACGCTTTGTCTGTATCGTCCATTACATCTCCATGCAATACAGGAACTTTTCCTTTGCATAACTTATGCATTAACACGAAAGTCCGGTTAACAAAATTCCCAAAAATGTTTCCGAGTTCGCTATTGTTTGCTTCCTGGAAACCTTTCCATGTAAATTCGCTGTCTTTTGTTTCGGGAGATATGGTGGTTAAATAATAACGAAGTACATCAGCCATGCTTTCGCCGCCATTGTCTTTCTTAATCCAATCATTAATATAATCTTCCATTTCAATACTCCAGCCACGGCTTGTGCTCATCTTATCACCTTCCAAATTCATGAACTCATTTGCAGGAACATTTTCGGGCAGAATGTTTCCATGCAACTTAAGCATTACAGGAAAGATGATACAGTGAAACACAATATTATCCTTACCAACAAAATGAACAAGCTTTGTATCCTTGTCATACCAGTAAGGCTTCCAATCTTTACCATTATCTTTTGCCCATTGCCTTGTCGCGCTTATATAACCTATAGGCGCATCAAACCAAACGTATAATACTTTCCCCTGCCCTTCGGGCAGGGGTATAGGAATACCCCAGTCCAGATCTCTTGTTACCGCACGGGGTTGCAAGCCTGCATCAATCCAGCTTTTGCATTGTCCAACTACATTCGCTTTCCAATCATCTTTATGTTCGTTCAATATCCATTGTCTTAAGAAATCTTCATGTTTATTAAGCGGAAGAAACCAATGCTTGGTTAATTTCTTTACAGGAGGATTACCACTTAAAGTACTGTGAGGATCAATAAGCATGTCGGGACTTAACGATGAACCGCACTTTTCGCATTGATCACCAAATGCTTTATTATAACCGCAAACAGGACATGTACCAATAATATACCTGTCGGCTAAAAATGTTTTGGCTTCTTCATCGTAAAATTGTTCGGTCTCTTTTACTTCGAGTTCTCCTTTGTTATTAAGATCAGTAAAAAATTCCTGGGCTGTTTCATGATGAAGCGGATCGGAGGTGCGATGGTAGATATCGAAACTAATTCCAAGGTCAGCAAAATTGTGCTTTATAATTTCATGATATTTATCTACAATTGCCCGTGGCGTTGTTCCTTCCTTCATTGCCTGGATAGTGATTGCAGCACCATGTTCATCACTTCCACATACAAAAACAACGTCTCTTTTTTGTGCCCGTAAATAACGCACATAAATATCTGCAGGCAAGTAAGCACCCGCAAGGTGACCAACATGTTTTAATCCGTTTGCATAGGGCAAAGCGGAAGTGATTAAATATCTTTCGGGTAAGGTCATTTGTAATCGTCATTAATATTTGAAGCATCTGCATCATTATATATAAAGCAGAAGCAAAATTTATTTGCATTAGAAGCGGCTGCAAAACTAACTATAATGGAGAGAAGGTGAAAATGTACCTGTTATTGCAGGCTTGCTGGAAGAGGTATTTCAAGGTCTTTACAAATCTTGCGTACTAAATTATTTTTAACTTCTTTATGTCGTGGCAAAGAAGATATTTTTTTATTCAATGCATTTTGATAAATCGAATGACTTCCACCTTCTCGTATTAAATTACATCGATATAATACAAGATGACGAACAAAATTGGTTGTCTTCATTAAACTAATTCCAGATTTTCCCTGATAACATTCTTATTGCCCAGTTCTTTTTTTGCAAGCATACGTTGGGTATCCATTATCAATTCTAATGCTTCAAGCAGATTCACTTTTGCCTCTGCAAGAGTCTCTCCCTGCGAATTAACTCCCGGAATTTCTTCTATAAAAGAAATATATCCTCCTTCAGGTACTTCTTCAAACACTGCTGTCAATTCCAATTTTACTTTCATAAAAGTTCTTTATTTAAAATTACTAAAAATAATCACAGAAGATATTTGAGAAGCAGCAAACAAACCAAAATAAGCAACAAATATGAAAGCCTTTATGCCATTCAAAGCTTTATAAGTAGCACAAAAAAGTTTTAATACTTTACATTTTCTGTCTATTTATGTATTATTGCCCTCATGACAATTATTCCTCCTTATTTATCAAAAGGCGATACCATTGGCGTTGTTTGCCCCGCTGGTTTTATGCCTGCTGAAAAAGTTGACACCTGTTTATCCGTTCTGCAGCAATGGGGTTATAAAGTAAGAGTTGGAAAAACTTTAGGAAGCCAATATCATTACTTTTCTGGTACTGATGAGGAGAGATTGAATGATTTGCAGGAGATGCTGGACGATAAAGCTATTGATGCAATTTTATGTGCCCGCGGCGGTTATGGTTTAGGACGAATAATTGACCGGCTTGATTTTAAAAAGTTCAGAAAGAAGCCAAAGTGGATCGTTGGTTTTAGCGACATCAGTGTTTTACAAGCTCATATTTACAGGCGTTTCGATATTGCATCTATTCATTCGCCAATGGCGGCAGCTTTTAACGACGAGGAATATAAAAATGAATATGTACAATCATTACAAAAAGCATTAGCCGGAAAAAAGGCAAAATATGAAACCCTGCCACATCAATTTAATAAACCCGGTAAGGCAACAGCCAGATTAGTTGGAGGCAATCTTTCGTTATTAGCGCATTTAACAGGAACACCATCTGAATTTAAGACTGCAGGAAAGATCCTGTTTCTCGAAGATGTAGGCGAATATATTTATAACGTTGACCGAATGCTTTACCAACTTAAACGAAGTGGAAAATTAGATAAACTGGAGGGTTTAATTATCGGGGGATTTACCGAAGTAAAAGATACAACTATTCCTTATGGCAAAGATGTTTATGAAGTTATACACGATGCAGTTAAAGAATATAAATTTCCTGTTTGCTTTCAGTTTCCGGTAAGCCACGAAAAAGAAAATTATGCTCTGAAGATTGGAGTAGCTTATAAGTTTGGGGTATCCGAAAAAGGAGTAACTCTTAAGGAGTTGTAATTGCTTTCTATATCGAATGCATGAGTTTCGGGCAATCATTCCACAATTAATATTTTCGCTTTCTTTGCTGCATGAAGCTTTTCTTTATCCGCCTCACAAAGTCATGGTTCATAAAGCTGCAACTGCATAGAATTTTTCTTCCGTTCAATAGTTTCTTTCTAAATCTTGTTTACCTCTCTTCATTCTCAAAATGGGCGCATAAAAATAAACATGTTACTTATAATGATTTTTTAAGCAAATGGGATTACAACAAGCGATATCCTCTCTACAAACAGGTTATCGAAAATGAAGGTTTGAGCGGGTCTATAAATTATCTTGAATTCGGTGTTGCAGGCGGAGAGTCGTTCAATTGGTTTATGGCGAAAAATACCAATGCAGACAGTCGCTTTTATGGCTTCGATACTTTTGATGGATTACCTGAAGATTGGGGACCTTTTAAGAAAGGAGCATTTACAAATAATAATGTTTTGCCAACAATTAAAGATAGCAGGGGCAAATTTTTTAAAGGGCTCTTTCAACAAACAGTGCCGGCATTTCTAAAGGAATTAGACAGCAACAGGCGTAATGTGCTGATGATGGATGCTGACCTTTGGTCTGCAACTTTGTATGCACTTACCACATTAGCGCCTTATTTAAAAAAGGGTGATATTATTTTCTTTGATGAGTTTGTTGTACCCACTCATGAGTTTAAAGCTTACCTCGATTTTACTGAGTCGCATTATATCAACCTTAAGCTGATAGCCGCTGCTAATAATTATTATTTTGCTGCTTTTAAAGTTGTATAAAATTTTCTTCTGGAACACATAGGCACAGTAGGCACAATAGAAATACATAGTAAGCATTATTCCAGGCAATTTCTTCTATGTGCCTATGAGCCTATGTGGTTAAGCGTATATATTTTTATAAAGAAAGTATGCTGTCAAGCTTTACATTCATTTCTTTGTATTTTTTAAGATTGTTATGAGAGCCGTTGCTAATGCTAATAAATTCATCTCCCGCTTTCAAAACTTCTTTTAAACGCACTGCATTTTTATAGGGTATCACACCATCATCCGTTCCATGAAAAATGGTAACAGGCGCAGTTACTTTCTTCAGGTATTCATTATTTGGAAACTTATACTTCATCATTCTTTCAAGGGGATACATCCATAAATAAGTTGAGACTAAAGACGGTATGCTGTAAAATGGAGTTTCCAAAATGAGCCTTTTACAATCTCTTATACTCGCTAATTGTGTAGCAATACCGCTCCCCAGAGATCTTCCGTAAATAATAATGCTATCAGGCGAAAAGCGAACCCTTGCCATTTTATATAGTTCCAAAGCTTGTTCGTATAAAATCTGCTCGTTTAATTTGCCAGTGCTTTTACCAAAGCCCGGGTAATCTATCATCCAAACTTCATAACCCTGTTTTGTAATGTTATCCGCAGCAGAAGCATAATGAGTAATGTTATGCTTATTACCGTGAAAGTATAGAACAACCCCTCTTATGTTGTTGCCCGCTGCAGTAAATTGAACAATATTATATTTCGTAGAATAATCCACCGGAATGTTCACCTCTTTGTAAGGAAGCCGAAAATTGAACGCAGCATCAGGTTTTAATGCAACCGGGTGAAACAACACTTGTTCCTGCCAGGTATAAGCGATAATACCACCAAGGCAATAAACAATTATTATAACCGGTATCCATCTAAATATTTTCCTGTGTTTATTTGCCGGTTTACC
>MWVV01000459.1_pt1 | contig 14753 bp, 12 predicted proteins | sample 1047281 | NCBI WGS metagenome assembly MWVV01 (sample SAMN06349986, study PRJNA376086) | soil metagenome | isolation source: PT-2 sample Antarctic (ecotone) soil | place: Antarctica | collected 2015-01-13 | reverse complement strand
TCACACAAAGGGCGCTTTCACCGGCGCGACGGCGGACAAGGCTGGATTTCTCGGGCAGGCAAACGGCGGAAGCCTTCTACTAGACGAGATTGGAGAGATGCCAATTGAACTTCAGCCGAAACTTCTTCGTGTTTTGCAGGAAAGAGTTTATTACCGCGTCGGCAGCGAAAAGCCTCAGGAAGTTGATTTCAGATTAATCTCCTCAACAAATAGAAACCCGTTTGAAGCCATCAAGGAGGCGGCTTTAAGAGAAGATTTGTATTACCGCATCAACACCATCGAGATTAAAATTCCGCCGCTCCGTGAACGGATGGAAGATGTGCCGATGCTTGCTGAGCATTTTCTGCAAATTTACGCCGAAAAATATAAACGCAGTGCTTGTGAATTTTCTCGGCAGGCGTTTGATCAGATGCTTAATTATAACTGGCGCGGAAATGTGCGGGAACTCCAGCACAACATCGAAAGATCGGTTTTGCTTAGTAAAAACGGAAAAATTACCGAATTAAATATTCCAAAAAATTTCTCCGGTTCTTTTTCTATGGCAAACATACCGGCAAAAAACAACAATGAAAATACCGGTATTGAAACGGAGCAAAACGGGACATCGAGCGGACATCAAAATGATTTGTTGGGAAAAGCTAATTTGTCCGGCGAAACTCTATTTGCTGAGGTTGGAAAATTTATCGTTGAAAAATTATCTGAACCCGAAGACGGCGCCGAGCAGAATGATGTGTTTAATTCGCTTGAAAATAGTGTTGTTCAGGCGGCTTTAAAACGCACCAAGGGCAATAAACAGGCGGCGGCGAATCTTTTAGGATTATATCGTCCGAGACTTTACGGAATGATTAAGAGACACAATCTGGAAGGGAAACTATAAAAAGATTCCGCAGTATTTAAAGCCAGGAAAACGTCCTTTAAAATATAAAGGACGTTTTCTTTTGATAAATAAAAAAATGTTTATCTTGAATTAGATGCTGCCGGAACTTTTATTTCGATATTGACATCCTTTTGTTTCTGAGGACTCAAAAAACCCCTGTAATATAAGGCTCCGGCGATTATCGCAACGATAATTAAAAGAGTTATTGCCCAAATTAAGTTATTCCCAGTATTATTTTCTTCTGACATTTGTTATTTCCCCTTCTATTCTACGATTTCTTAAAAATTAGATCTTAATATATATATCAAAATTTTTACAATCCAGTCGTTTTATTTGGCGGGTTATGCAGTGTTTTAGAACAACTTTGTAAAAAATGAATACAAACTATTTAATCGTTTATATTTACAAAAAATTGGAAAGGCGAGCAAGATACGGTTTTCGCAGGCAATTTTGTGATTTAGAGAAAGTGAACAAACGGCATAGCTATTGCACCGCAAAATCATTAGCTTTTAAGTAAATTTTTAGATAGAACTTTTATTTACAGAAAAGGATTCTAACAATTTTTAGGTTTTAAGATTGTGGGACAATCATTTAATAACTCAAATACCTCCTCGGAAATACTGAAACTTCCATATCTGATTTTAGCCGTCTCAATATTTATCACAATCGGAATTACATATAATTTTTACAAAAGCGCGAAAAGCAAAGATTTAATCAGATTTACAAATGAGATCAGCCGGGTTCAGTCGGCAATTGATAACAAAATAAATTTGTATGTCGCTTTACTAAAAGGCGGACGCGGATTTGTCGAATCATCGAAAGATTTAAGTCGGAGGAGTTTTGCTGAGTATGTGGAAAGCCTGAATTTGGCGCGTAATTACGCTGGTGTGCGTGGAATCGGATATAATAAAATTGTCGCTCCGTCTGAAATTAATAAGCTGACGGAACAGATGCGGGTGGAAGGCTATTCTGACTTTAGGATTTTTCCAACAGTTGAGGAAGATTCACACCAGGCAATAATTTATCTTGAGCCTTTTAACGAGGTAAACCAAAGGGCGATTGGTTTTGATATGTCAACCGAAATTGTTCGAAAAGCCGCGCTCGAAAGAGCCGCAGATTCCGGGGAGTCAGCGTCAACTGGGAAAGTAAATCTGGCTTTCGAAGGCGAAAATGATTCTGAACCGGGTTTTTTAATTTATCTTCCGATTTATAAAAAAAACGAAATTCCAAATTCAATTGAGGCGCGACGACAAAATCTCGTCGGTTATATATTTAGTCCTTTCGGAGCTAACGAATTCCTTCAGGAAATACAAAAAACTGCTGCTACCTCCGATATTGCGGTGAAAATTTATGACAGCGAGTTAAAGCCTGAAAATTTGCTCTCGCAAACCATCCACATTGAAAGTAGAAGCTTTGTCAGTCAAATTGATAATGGTTATACGGCGCAAGAGGCGCTCGATGTGGAAGGCAGAAAATGGATTGTCGAATATAATTCTTTGTCAAATTTTACGGACCAATCCAGTGTCGCCTGGACACCTCTGATGTTTTTGGGCGGAATAATTTTCAGCTTTCTGTTATTTGGGATGACATATTGGGAAACTTCCGCGCGGATCAAACTGCAGGCGACGGCGACAAAACTGCTCGAATCAGAAACCCAAAAACAAGCGCTCCTTGAAAATGAGCAGAAAGCTCGTTTTGTCGCCGAACAAGCCAACTCCATCAAGGATGAATTTATCGCTGTCGTCTCGCACGAGCTTAGAACACCATTAAACGCAATCGCCGGATGGATTAGGATTTTAAGAACTGATAATCTTTCGCTCAACACAAAAAAATTAGCCCTTGAAAAAGTTGATAAAAATTTGCGGCTGCAAACAAAATTAGTCGAAGAACTGCTTAACTATTCAGAAATTTTATCGGGCAACGTCAATATTGAAGATAAAAAAATTGATTTCAGCCGAGTGTTTAACAATACTTTTGAAGAAATGGAATCTCGGGCACGCGAGAAAAGTATCGAATTTGTAAAAGACAATCAATTAAACGGTCGTCATTTTCTTGGTGATGAGGATAAAATAAAAATAGTCATTTATAACTTGCTGATGAATGCAATCAAATTCACGCATTCCGGCGGGAAAATAGAAGCGAAAGCACTGGAAAACGAAGGTAATATTCAATTGTCAGTGTCAGATAACGGCAGGGGAATCAGCCCGGAATTCCTTCCGCATATATTTGACAGATTCAGCCAGGCGGACACTTCCAGCACGCGCAATTTTGGCGGCTTGGGCTTAGGATTGACCATTTCAAATCATATTGTAAAGCTGCACAACGGTGTCATCGAAGCCGATAGCAAAGGGTTAAATAAAGGCTCGACTTTTACGATGAAAATACCGTTTTATAAAGGTTAATTGTAGCTAGCCGTGAATTTTTTGATCAACTTGGAACTGCGGAAAACAGCCGCATATTGGAACTATTCCTGCTGTTTTTAATCGATATGTAAGAAACAAAAAACCTACATTAATTTTCGGTAATCGCAGTGAAGAACTATTACCGTATATTTCTTTTTGAGTTCAGCAAGCTCGTTCTGAGATTTCTCATATTCTCGCTGATCTTCTTCAAGACCCTGCGAAACGCCGCGGCAGAGCGGCTTGAAAAATCGAATTTCCTGACTTTTATCGTCAAGCAGCTTGCCATCTTCATAATTAGCATTTAATTCAGTCAGAGTTTTCACAACTGTGGTAATTTCATAAGAATTGATTACGCCCTTTTCATTTTTAATCGGTTTTCCCTGCACCTCGGTAGTTAAAGAGATACCTTCGGGGAGCTGATTAAATTTTATCGGAGTTGGCGCCTGTTCAGATGCTTTCATATTTGTCGTTTGTTTTGCGCTTTTGCCGCATTGATCGTTCATTTGTATTACCCCGAATAAAACAAATGTCATCAAAAAAAATGTTTTCATCTTGTCCTCTATATAAGTCTTATAAATTAAGTTTTAGATTCATTAAATTTTAGATTCATAAGGACAAAAGTAAAAGAGTAGTCTTTCGAGCTGCTCATTTACTTTTGCAGCTTTTCCAACTGTTATTTTGCCCTAAAGATAATTTCAGTCACATCCTCCGTAACGTTTATCACGAGTAGAAATAATCTTTAGCGGTCAGTAGGTAGTTTGATTGACGTGCGAAAGAGAATAATTATTTAGTTTAAGTTGTACACCATCAAAACCGTATCAATCTGGCTCTCACGGTGTTTAGGGGGCGCCGCCAATCTTTGTAACTTAGTCGAAAATAATACCTAAGAAGTTTTGTAATCATAAAAGAATATCTTGATATTAACAAATCAAATTAGAAGCAATGAAATGTAAAAACAGAAGAACCTTTAAAAATTTGAATAAAATCATTTTACGTTTTTTCTGACAAAATGCGGATTTGTCAATAATAACAAAGTCAAAAAGAAAAAAGGCTTGTCCAAATTAATTTGAACAAGCCTTTTCTAATTATAAACAAACTGATTAAGTTGAAGCGGATTTCTTCTCACGTTTAATTCCGCCGATTTGCACAAGACTTTCACCTTTGATGTTGTTTTTTTCCATTACCATTTCCTGATAAAGTTTTCTCATCATCTGCATTTCTTCGGCGGCGGTTTTTGGTCCTTCCATATCCGGTTTATTCGGACGCGATAAATCAATTTCGTTCAAATTCAGATTATGCGTCGGGTCGCTTAAACCAACTTCCTTGCCGCGGGCGAAGACTTCGTGGCGACCGTGTTCTTTATACCACTGAGCAACGGTTGCGTTTTGGTGCATATGCTCAATAATATTTCTCCAACCAATTCCCGTATTATACGCGCAGAAGGAAATTTCGCCTTCCTGGGTGCCGTAAGGAATAATACACATCTCGGTGCGCCTGAAGTCGTAATTAAACAAATCCTGAAACCACATTCCGGCGATAAAAAGAAAGTTCCAAGGGTCCTGGCGGCGTTTTTTAATGTCCTCGGCAGTTCGCGTACCGTCAACCTTACCGTAATCCTTACCGCTTAAACCGAAAGATTTGTCAAACTTCTTTAAAATACCGCCAAGTGTTAAACTTTTCGGCGCACCGTATGGATTATAGTTTTTGAGAAGCGCCATTCCCATCATAAAATTTGAAAACCATTTACCGCGATTTGTATCGGTAATGTGTTTCATATCCTCGACGAGATTCGGAATATTCAAAAACTGCGGAACCGGTGCCATCTCCTTGGTTTCTTTATTAATCATTACGGCAGTTCCGACGCCGCAGTTCGGATGACAGCCGCAGGAAACTTGTCCCCAATCAGCTTCCGGTCCGTGAACTAAATCTGCGAAATCAGCAAAAGCTCCCATCAATGAAAGTGGAAACCAGTCGCGCGTCGGTTCGGTGATTCCAACCTGTTTTTGAACGTCCTGCGCTAGATGCGACAAAGTGTAGCGCTGTTGGAGACGACGCTGTTCGGTAATATGCTCGTCGCGTCCCGTAAATGAAACAGGTTGAAATGACACAAATGAGACTTTCTTCGGATTTTCCAAAGCAAACCGAATAATCGAACCAACCTGGTCATTATTAACGCCGTTAACTAAAGTTGTAACCAAAACAATATCAACGCCGGCTTCGTGTAAATTATTGATCGCGCGAAGTTTTACGTCAAATAAATTGCCGATTTGACGATGCGAGTTAGCGTCGTTGCCGATTCCGTCAAACTGCAAATAAACAAATCTCAAGCCGGCTTCAGCTGCTTCACGACAAAACTCTTTCGACTTCGCAAATTCAATTCCGTTAGTTGCCGCCTGCACAGAGTTGTAGCCAACTTTTCGAGCGTACCGGATTGATTCCAGAAAGTATGGTGAAAGGGTTGGTTCTCCGCCTGAATATTGAACTGACATCTGACGACGAGGTTTGATGGAAATCGCGTTATCGAGAATTTCCTTGACATCTTCCATCGAAAGTTCGTGGACAAAACCCACTTGGTTCGCGTCCATAAAACACGGGTCGCACATCATATTGCAGCGATTTGTTAAATCAACCGTTAAAACCGCGCCTCGCCCGTATTTAATCGTCGAAGAGCCGTGATTGTGCAGCTTTTCGTCGTTATGCGATTGAATGTCGCGTCCAGGGAAATTCGCTTCGATGTGCTGCAAAAATTTCGAGTCAATCGCCATCAAATCTTCAAAATGCCCGTGCGTCGGACAATCCTTAATCATCCAAATTTGACCATCGCGCTCGATGATCTGCGCTTTGATCTCGCCGACTTTTTCATTAACTAAAATACCGACTTCCTTTTTACCGCTTAAAATATCTTCCCGCGCCTCGATTACGCAATTTGGACAAAGAGAATCGGTAGTTCGCGGAAAACCGAGCGTCGGTTTTGTTTTCTGCCACGATTTAAGCAGCGGCTTGTCCGACCATTTAGGTATAAATGATGGATTTGGTTTGTATTGATTGACTGATTTAACAGTTTTGAATATGCCCTTAGCGACATAAGTCAAACTTTTTTCAAAATGTTTGGTAGGTGTCATTTGAACTGTGTCTCCGTGATAAATTGCTTAATATAAATGAATCTGAAAGCTTCTTTTTGCTGTAAAATACAAGGAATTTATTATGTTATAACTAAACTGCTTTTGAAAAATTAACTTAAGCGGTAAGAAACTTTCAATTATTGGAGATGTTGGTAGCAACAACTGTGCCACTATCGAATATGTGCTAAATTACTGCAGTTAAATAGATTACAAATAAAATTCAAAGATTTAAGAAGAACTTCAGTTGTTGCAGTATGACACATAAATAATTTTAGAATGAACTTGTTTCAAATTGACACTTCAAATAGTTAAGATGCAGCCTTGTTGAGTTTTTATCAATAGGCAAATTTGAATTATAAAGTTAAACCATTGCTTAATAAATTTACACAGGAAATTTATTAAAAAGAGTTAAATCATCAATATAATCGGGCGCAGTATTCAAAATTATATTTGCGGATTTTCGTTCACCTATCGTCTACCTTTAAGCACTTAGTTAAATATTTACCTGAGGAAAGTTTTGTAAAGTGTTGTGGTCAAGTGACTTAGGTAAAGAATAATTATCTTTACACATTAATTTTTTCTATGTTAGAGTCATTTTCACTTAACACATATCTGTTAGGTAGATTTAATAATATCAAATCATTCATAAAACTTGAAATTTTGACAATTAAGTTTTTAGAATTCAGAAGTTTTTCGTAAATTGCGGTTTCTGGAACTACCTTTATGGCTATTCGCTTTGGAACATCCGGTTGGAGATCAATTATCGCTGATGAATTTACATACGCGAATGTTCGTCTCGTGGTTGAATCCATCTGCGCATATTTGAAAGAGAGTTCTGGCGAAAATCTGCGAACTGTAATCATCGGTCATGATTCGCGGTTTATGGGTGAAAATTTCGCGGAAGTTGCTGCGCAAATTGTTAAAAATAGAGGATTTCGCGTCTTGCTTTGCAAAACTCCGACACCAACGCCAACGATTTCCAACGCTATCAGGATTGAAAAAGCAGCGGGTGGCATAAATTTTACAGCCTCGCACAATCCGCCGGAGTATCAGGGCATCAAGTTTTCAACGGCTGACGGAGCGCCCGCTTTACCGGAAATTACGAAAAAGATTGAAGATTTTATCGGGCGCAATTCACAAACAGAAAATGCGTTGGGTGGAACAATTGAAGATTATGACGCGCGTCCCGATTATATGAGGGATCTGGAAACAAAAATTCGGTTTGGTTTAATTGCGCGGGCAAAAGGAAAATATGCTTTTGACGCGCTTTGGGGAACCGGGCGCGGATATTTAGATAAAATTCTGCGCGATCACGATTTAGAAGTTGAAACTGTTCATGATTGGCGCGATGTTACATTCGGCGGACGCTCGCCGGAGCCGGGCGAGGACCATTTGAATGAACTTCGTGAAGTGGTTTTAACAAAAAAATTAACTCTCGGACTCGCCTGTGACGGCGACGCGGATAGATTTGGAATTATAGATGCGAACGGAAAATTTATCACGCCAAACGAATTAGTCGCGCTCCTTTCGGATTATCTGGCTGAGAGCCGAGGCTGGAAGGAAGGCGTCGCCCGCTCAGTCGCCACATCACATTTGATCGACAGGGTTGCTGAAAACAGAGGACTTGCACTTTACGAAACGCCGGTTGGTTTTAAATATATCGGCGAGCTGATCAATGACGATAAAATCATTTTAGGCGGTGAAGAATCGGCTGGTCTTTCCATTAAGGGTCATTATCCGGAAAAGGACGGAATTTTAGCTTGTCTTTTAGCCGCCGAAGCGGTGGCGGCGCGCGGGAAAAGTTTAACCGCGCAGTTAGAAGAATTATACAAACGAGTCGGAAAACTCGAATCCGGTAAAATTGGAGTGCAACTGACCGATGAAATCGCCGCTAGTCTGAAGGGAAAACTGTCGCAGGAGCCAACAGAAATTGGCGGGCGCAAAATTGAAAAGATGAATAGAATGGACGGCGTAAAATTTATTTTCGCCGATCAAAGTTGGATGCTTCTGCGTCCTTCGGGAACTGAACCGCTGGTTAGAATTTACGCTGAAAGCGAAAACAAGGAAGATTTGGAGGTGCTGCTTGAGCAAGGTCGTCGCTACTTATTGGGATAATACACACGAGGTTGCAATATCTGCGCAAACTCGCCTGAAAACTGTCAAACGCAGTCGGGCGAGCGTGACTCCGCAATGGCTTACGTTCACCATTATTGTTTTGATAACTTTTATGGTCTGCATAACCGTAAACTTTCGCGCTTACTCGGAAATGATCGTCGAGGTTGAGCAAAATGGACGTTTAAGCATCGAAGTAGAGCAATTAAACAAACAAAATCTGATCATTCAGGAACAAATCCACGATTTAAAAACTGATTCACGCGCCATCGAACACGAAGCTCAAAAAATTGGTCTGAGTAGGCGTTCTGAAAAAATTCTCGTGTCGATCAATTAACTAATGCGGAGAGTTACTTTTTGACACAATTTGCCTGCCCTGTTTATTCCGCCTTTTGCCTAACCGCTCCGCTTTGCCCGCAGCAAAACCTTCCGTCCGTCGATGCGGTTTATGTTTAACAGACATAAACCGCATTATTTTTTCAATTAACTCTCAAGTAACTCTCAAGCAAAATTACAATTAAATAATCGGCGGCGAAAACTATTCAAATCTCTTTATTTTTATATCGGACTTTCATCCTTTATTATTATCTGAATGAGTTTTTTTAATATTTTTTACTCGCCCTATTACTACGCTGATATTGGAGAAGGACACGTTTTTCCGATCAAGAAATTTGAACTTGTTAGAGATAAACTACTTAAAGAAGGAAGTTTATCGGTTTCTGAAATCCTTGAACCGCGACCGGCTGATATTGAAGATGTTTTGCTGGTTCACACGAAGGATTACATAAACCGTCTGCGCAGCGGGTTTCTGACTGAGAAAGAAGTGAGAAGACTTGGTTTACCCTGGTCGCCGGCGCTTGTCAGGCGCTCGTTTCTTGCCATTTCAGGAACAATCAACGCGGCGCGCTCCGCTCTGGCGGGTGGCGTTTCATCAAATCTGGCAGGCGGCACGCATCACGCTTTTCCGGATCGGGGCGAAGGTTTTTGCGTTTTAAATGATGTCGCAGTCGCCGTCAGAGTTTTGCAGCGCGAAAATTTAGCGAACAGATTTCTGGTCATCGATTGCGACGTGCATCAGGGCAACGGCACAGCGTTTATATTTCAGGATGAGCCGGATGTTTTTACATTTTCAATGCACGGCGCGAAAAATTATCCGCTTTTCAAAGAAAACTCAAGCCTCGATATTGAATTGCCTGATAAAACTTCGGACGCAGAATTTCTTGAAACCTTAAACGAAGCTCTGCCGCGCATCTTTTTAAATGAACCGGACATTGTTTTTTATCTGGCGGGCGCCGACCCGTTTGAAAAAGACAAGTTGGGGCGGCTTGGTTTGACGATTGAAGGTCTACGGCAGAGAGATGAAATTGTGCTTGAATATGCCAAAAAACTAGACATTCCAATTGTCACGGTAATGTCGGGCGGTTACGCGTTGGATATTAGAGACACGGTTGAAATTCACTGCAACACGATTCGGGCGGTCAAGAAAGTTTATTTTAATAAACAACGGCAAAACGATTCGACATAATTATTTCTTAAGATGTTCCCGAATTAATTTGGAAGCTTTTTCGACAACTGATTTCTCGCCTGCGAAAGCCAGCATTTCCAAAGCTTCAGACGCTTCTACCCAACGCGCTTCAACAACTTCGTCGTCGTGATCTTCGACATTGCCGCCGCGGTAAGCTAATAGGTAAAAATGGACGAGTTTGTGAAACCGGACGCGCTCGCCGTTTTTGTCGCCAAAATACCAATATTCAATTGTTTCAATCGGCGCGAGCAGGTCAGTTTCGATGCCGGCTTCCTCGCGCACTTCGCGTACAGCGGCAATTTCAAAAGTTTCTCCCGGATCGACAATCCCTTTCGGAAGCTGCCAGCGTCTGCTCGGATTAACCGCGATCAGGGCAATACCAATCATCGATCCGGTTAGACGAAACGCCACGCCGCCCGCTGAAATTTGTTCGACTGTTTTAATATTGGTTTTTTTTGCGTTTAACTCAGAAGAATTTTTATTCATTTGTAAACTTTCGAAAAATTAAAAAATAAATTCAATTATTTCCGGTATCGCTGTGCGGGCTGTCCACCGGTTTTGATTCAGGCGAACCTTTCTGCCGCAGATAAATCGACAAAATAACCATCAGCCCGATTGATAAAAATTCGCTTTGCCAATTTTGAAACGACTCAAACCAGAAGCGCGACTCGCTCATATATTCGAGAGTCGAAACCGTCGGCTCGTGGTGCTGAATTTGATCCTCGTTATAATCTTTCGCGCCGCCGATGCCGTGCAATATGAATGACATCAAAAATAAAGAAAACAGCGCGATACTGAGAGAATTTTGATAAAGCTTTAAGATCAAACCGCCGCTCCTAACCGGATAAGGCATATTTTTATCTTTTTTGGAATCTTCGGCAATAATATCAACACGGTCGGTAGTATCAGGAGTTTTCGATTCGGACGAGCCTTTCTGAAACAAAAAAATGGTTAGCACGACATAAGCTCCCATCTGAAGGAATTCGCTTTCCCAATTCTCAAACACCGCTTCGATAAAATGTCCTTCGCCAAAATATTCCGTGTAACTGACGGGACTTTCGCCGTGAGAACGCCGCCCCTCGTTATATTCGTTAAAGCCTGTAAAATATTGACCCACAAGCGAGAGAAAAAACAAAATAAATAAGACAATTGAAAGACCGTTTTCGTGGAATGTGCGTTTCATAAGTCTCCAAGATATTAATTCAGTAAAAAAAATCGGGTTGCCGCCGCAACAAATATTTTTATTTGGCGAGCGATTGTTCGATTGCTTTTTCCAGTTTATTTTTAACTCTTAAATCGTAACCGACAAATTTTTCAACTAAATTTCCGTTTCGGTCGACGACAAAAGTTTGCGGAATAGCTGTTTCTCCGCCAAATAAAACGTCGGTCAAATTGTCTTCCGGGAAGGCAAGCGTGTAAGTCATTTTTAGTTTTTCGATAAACTCAGGAACTTTTGGCAAATCTTCCGCACCGCCGACGTGCAAGCCGATCACTTCAAAATCGCGATCTCGATATTTATTTTGGAGATTAACCAAATGCGGAATTTCTTCGAGACACGGCGGGCAATATGTCGCCCAGAAATCAAGTATTAAAACTTTGCCGCGGTAATCGGAAATCTTTTTCTTCTCACCGCCGTCATTCGTCCAGCCCAATTTTTCAATGTCTTTATTTGAAGGCAGCGGCAGGTTGGTTTGCGGAACATTGTTGATCGAAACGGGTTGGCTGGAAACCGAAACGGGCGCGGCAGCCGAGCGGCAACCCGCACAAATTGAAAGATAGAAAGTAAAAAGTAAAAGATAAAACAATTTCATCAAATCCATTTTATACACCATTATGGCGAAAACTTTAATTCGAAAAGCTGAAAACAAAAAATTTGTTTGTCCTCAACAAAGAAAATCAAATTAGTCTTTACTTTTACCTTTTTACTTTCTACCTTTTTATCTGATGAGTTTTTATCCGCCGAAAATCAGCGAAAGGTTTCACGCGCCCGAAAATGCCGGAAAACTTTTGGGCGCGAACGCAATTGGGATAAGCGCAACTTTTGTTTGCGGAGCGGTTCTGGGAATCGAACTGCAAATAGAAAACGGAATTATTCTTCGCGCCAAATTTCAAACCGACGGCTGCGGCTACCTGATCGCGGCGGCAGATATTTTAATAGAAACGATCAAAGGAAAAAAATTAGCCGAACTGAACAGTTTACGGAAACAAAATTTACACGCGCGCATCGAAAACCAACTTGGCGCGTTCAGCGAACATCGGCAGCATTGTCTGGATTTGTGTCTGGAAAGTCTGCAAAACGCGCTGGCAAGTTTTCGCGCTTCGCAGGTTGAAGAGTGGATGGGTGAGAAAGCTTTAATTTGCAGTTGTTTCGGTGTTTCCGAAGACAAAATAGACAAATTGGTTAAAGAAAATTCGCTCACAACGGTCGAGGAAGTAACCGAGATTTGCAATGCGGGCGGCGGGTGCGGTTCGTGCCAATTTATGATTCAGGAGATTCTGGACGATTTTTGGCAGGAACGATGAAATTTTATTGTTGCGGCAATATAACTGAATATTTTAAGCAAATTTCAATCGTGTTATAATATTGACAGCCGATGTTCAGACGCCTTTACGTGCGTCGTAGACATCGCCAAATTAGAATAATCGAGAATGTTTAGAAAAGACTTTTAGTCGAAATCTAAAATCTAAAAATTACTAAAATTAACAATGGACGATCCTGCCAGTAGCATTTCACTTTTTCTTTTTGCCGGCGATGAAGCAATTGCCGCTGTTTCGACAACGGAAGTTTTGATCAAACTTCTGCTTGTTTTTTTTATTGTCTTATTAAACGGATTTTTCGTTGCCTCGGAATTCTCGCTCGTGTCGGTGCGCAAACCCCGTATCGAAGCGCGAGCGGCGGAAGGCAGTAAAAACGCTCAATCGGCTTTGCGTTTGCTTAATAATCCGACGCTTTTTATTTCCGCCGTCCAACTCGGCGTCACCTTGGCTTCGCTCGCGCTCGGCTGGCTGGGCGAACCGACAATCGCTCATTTCCTCGAACCGATTGCGGAAAAAATTGCCAGCGAAGGCACCGCCGGTTACATCGCGCATGGCGTTGCAGTTTTTATCGCTTTTTCGTTTATTACATTTTTGCACGTAACTCTCGGCGAGCTTGTGCCAAAGATGTTCGCTCTGGAAAAAGCCGAAATGTTTGCGCTGATTGCCGCGCGCCCGCTCGAACTTTTCGCCAAAATCTTTTCGCCCGTTCTGTGGGTTTTCAATCTCGCGGGCGGCGCAATCGGCAAACTTCTCGGACTTTCGGCAACACTCGATCACGCTTCGATTTACACGGAAGAAGAGATTCGTCAGCTCGTAAAATTATCGCAGGAAAGCGGACATTTAAACGAAGAAGAACAAAAACTTATCAATCAGGTTTTTGAATTCTCTGACACAACCGTCAAAGAATCGATGATTCCCCGCACGCAGATTGCGGCGATTCCGCACAACGCCACGCTCGAAGAAATCGCGCGGATTTTCAACGAACACGGTTATTCAAGAATGCCCGTCATCCGCGAATCGCTCGACGACGTTGCCGGTTTCGTTCACAGCAAAGACATTCTTCCATTCTTTTTCAAACCGCAGGATTTTGTCTTTGAAAAAGTTCTGCAAACGCCGCTTTATATTGTTGATACGGCAAAGCTCGAAGACGTTCTGCGCCAGATGCAGCGTGAAAAAATTCATTTCGGCTTTGTCGTCGATGAACACGGCGGCGTCGAAGGCATTATCACTTTGGAAGATCTTCTCGAAGAAATCGTCGGCGACATTTCCGACGAACACGACGAAGAAGTAAACGAGCAAATTCACGAACAAGCGGACGGAAGTGTTGTCCTTGACGGCGGCTTGGCGATTCGAGATTTGAACCGTCGGCTCGAACTTAGTCTTCCGGTTTCCGAAGGCTACACGACCATTGCCGGATTTTTGATGAGCGAAGCCGGACAAGTTTTGAACGAAGGCGAGCAAGTGAAATTCAACGGACACATTTTCCGAGTCGAAGAAGTCGACAAACGCCGCGTCGTGAAAGTGCTGATGGAGAAAAGTTGATAAAATTGTGGGCTGAACGATGAAGCTTGATGAAATCATTTGGAAAGAGCAATTTGTTGATAAACTTGAAACCAAACACGGCATTTATACGGATGAAGTCGAAGAAGTTATCTTTGGTAAAGCGCACGTTCGACGCGCTCAAAAGTGACGAATTAAAAGCGAAGATTAATTTGTCGCTTACGGAAAAACGAGACTCATTCTCCGCATAATAATAATAGTTAAAACTCAGCAATTAAACTCGCTTTCTTATCTTACGATTCAAAACAATGAGACAACAATTTTTAAAGTTTTTTGTCTTTCCCGCCAATTCACGTTAAATTGATCAAACAAGTTTTCAAATCTTTCTAACGGAGTCTTTTTACAAAAATGAGTTTAATCGAAACAGTCTGGGCGCGGGAAATTCTTGATTCGCGCGGAAATCCGACGGTCGAAGCCGAAGTTGTACTTGAAACCGGCGAGACGGGACGCGCCGCCGTGCCTTCGGGCGCGTCAACGGGCGAACACGAAGCGGTTGAATTGCGGGACGGCGACGCGAAACGTTTTATGGGCAAAGGCGTCGGGCAAGCAGTCGAAAATGTGATTGAGAAAATCAGCCGCGAAATTGAGGGAATGGACGCGCTTGATCAGACGGCGAT
>MWVV01000458.1_pt1 | contig 14761 bp, 11 predicted proteins | sample 1047281 | NCBI WGS metagenome assembly MWVV01 (sample SAMN06349986, study PRJNA376086) | soil metagenome | isolation source: PT-2 sample Antarctic (ecotone) soil | place: Antarctica | collected 2015-01-13 | reverse complement strand
GTGCCTTTGACTATTTTTAGCAGAAATGTTTGAGAATCTCAAGACATTTCGTCTATTCGGGACAATTTTTTTTAGTTCCGATGGAAAACGGGCAATTCCTTGAAGGTGGGGATTGCCTTTTTTATTTTAATTATGCAAACACCTTCAAATTTCCTAAAATGCCATTCAAGACGCTGTAACCAGCAAGCCTTAGTCATTCATCGCCGCCGTTGGTTGTGTGTGCTTCACGCGCTCGCATCTGCCAGCATCGCGCAACTAATCCAACGGCTGAGAGGTGGCAAATGATCCAATCCACCTTATCCACTGATTTAATTAGTTCGCATCGTTTGCCAGGTGCATCGGAGCGAAAACCGCCGCCGCACACCTATCTTGATAATAGGGGAACAAAGTCGCAACGTGAGAATAAGCGCACGCGCTCACAAAGGGCGCGGGAGCGGCTTCGGACGAAGGAACACTTGGCGCGGTTGGCGGTCGGACTTGGCGAGGTCGAGCTTGCCGACAAAATTGAGCGATGTCATTCGCGCCTGTCGGTATTGACCTGCGGTCGGCACATCGCCCGGATAATTCCAAACTTCACTTGTGAGTTTCGCCTTTGCCCGGATTGCGGTCGGCGGCGGTCGCGGAAACTTCAGAGTAAATACTTGCCGATGATGCGCGGCTTTATGCTTCACCACAAAGTTACGCCGGTTCATCTGGTCTTGACGCAGACGCATCGGAAAGAGAATCGGAAACAGTCGGCAAAGCGAATCAAGGATTCATTCACCAGACTGCAACGGCGCGGATTTTGGAAACAGTATTTCAAGGGCGGAACTTGGTCGCTCGAATTTACCAAAGACAAAAACGGACTGCATCACACGCATCTGCACATCATCGGATTTCGTCGGAAGTTTTTCGACATCGAGCTTCTGCGCGATGAATGGTTGGCGGCGACGGGCGACAGCCACGTTTTGCACTTAAAACCGATTTCAGACATCGCCGCCGGGCTTCGTGAGGTCGTTAAGTATGTTTCCAAACCTTTGGACATACGCAGATTCGGCGCGGAAGATTTGAGGGAATTTCTCGGATTAAAAAATATGAGAATGTTCGGCACGTTCGGAGAGTTTCGGGATTTCTGCAAAGACTTCGAGCCGTCTGATAACGACGCGGCGGTCGGTGATTTGGAAAGTTTCAGCCGGGATTTAGTCGAGGGCTGCGCGTGTCCGCAATGCAATGCGCCGTTGTTTGATTTGCGAATGTCGGGCAAAGAATTACCGCAGTTTTATGAGCAAGTGGAATCATCGCCGCCGGGCAAAGTTGGAACAAGTTGGAACTAAAAAAAAGAAACGAAAATGCGACAAATGCGACACCTAAAAAAGAGCAGGGAGAGAACAGAAATGAAGAACTCGAAAATATTAGCATCGGAATCGAACGCGGAAGCATTGCGATTACACGCCTTAATGAAGCAGAGGAACGAGGACGCAGTGCGGGGGGTCGAAGAAATGTTGAAGCATCCATACTCTTGGGAACAAATGCAAAAACAAGAGCAGGAGAGACAGCGACGAGCGAGCGATACGGATGGGACGACCACAAGCAAGCCGTAAAACCGCAAATGGGAAAGGGAAAGTTTGAGCGGTTCGGACTAAAGGCGATTGCCGACGCTCTGCGCGGTTCTGGTGTGGAGTCGGCGCGTGCTGGCTTGTCAGAACTTGTCAATTCGGCTGTAGAAGTTTCGGGAACGGTTACAAAGCGCGTCAAACGAGACGGACAATGCAAATTGGTGATTGAGCCGGGCGCGAGTGTTCCCGGCTTCGTCGTATTTGCCGATTGTTGGTCCGACGCGGAAAAGGTTCGGGCGCGGAAAATTCGCAAGGGTTCGTTTGTGTCGGTTCGCGGAAAGTTCCGGACGTTCGGCGCGTCGGCGGTTTGTTTGAGTGATTGTCGTTTGCGGTAAAAACTGCGAGACAACTGCGAGACAACTGCGATAAAACACAGGAAGAACACAGAACAAAGACTTGTTCCACGCGGACGGAATCCGCGAATAGCCGCGAATAGCCGCGAATAGCCGCGATACACGGCACTTGTTCCACGCGCATGCGGACGGAATGTTGACGAATGTTGACCTTTTTGAATTTATAAACTTGTCCCACGCGCACGCGGACGGCAGGCGGCGACAAATTATCTGTCCGACTTAAGTCGGACTTGTCCCACGCGCACGCGGACGGAATGAATAAATTATTTTGCACACTTAAGTGTGCAGGACTTGTTCCACGCGCACGCGGACGGAATACCTCATACATTGACGGATACCTCATACAATCAACTTGTTCCACGCGCACGCGGACGGAATTCAAGCATATTCACGCATAGCCAAGCAATTTGACACTTGTTCCACGCGCACGCGGACGGAATTGGAAAAATCGGAAACGCTAAAAAAAAGAAAAGTGAGAATCAAAAGTAGAGTGAAATAGATTATGGTCGGAAAGAAAACAGGCGGGCGCGTCGCCGGAACGCCGAATAGAATTACTATCGAATTACGAAAAACTCTCAAGGGAATTGTTGCCAGCGAGTTGGAAGCATTACCCGGAACGCTCGAACAATTACAGCCGAAAGAGCGGCTTGAACTGCTGGTTAAGCTGTTGCCGTTCTGTATGCCGAAAGTTGATTCTATCGGCGGCACGTATGATACGGGCTGGCGTGATTTGGGCGACGAAAATTAAATGATTAGCTTTTGCTCTCAATGTTCCGGCTGTGGCGGCGGTCGTTTGGGCGATTGTGATTTGAATATTCAAAGTTTTTCAAAAGGTTGGCGTTTTTCTCTTGGTTTTGGCTCTGGCGGTCGGAGTCGCGGTCGTCATCGGTTTGACTAACAAAAGGATTTAATAAACGATAAGCAAGAAAACGTAAATTCGATGCAAATTGCAGAGCATCCCAAAACTCGAAAATAGCAGGTGCTTTTGAGAGTTTCATTTTGAAATGAGTTTTGGAACTTGAAAAGCACAGCTGATGTTGGTTTTATGTCCCAATCGAAACAGTCCTCAAAACGACCCTTTTTTGAGACACTGGTTATGACTACAGAAAGACTACTTTATGGCTAAAATCATTTCTTCCATTTTTATTTTGCTTGTTTTCTGTGGTTTGTGTTTTGCACAGCAAAGATGCCCTGAAGAACCAGGAAACCCTCATTTTTTTCCGCCAGAGAATGAATCTTTCTCAACTGAAAAACTTCGACTAGATGAAGCAGCAGAAGCCGTCAAAATAAACCCTCAAAAGAAAATTTTCTTTATAGTCTATGGTAAGAGTTTTTCGAAAAATTCAAAGGCGGTCCAAAGAATCAAAATGTCCGAACAGTATCTGATAAAAAAGCACAATATTGAAAAAAAGAGAATTGTCGCTCTACAAGGAGGCATTAAAAATTCGTTACAGATGATAATTTTCGTAATTTATCAAAATCTTGAGGAACAACCTTGTAATGAAAGAACACAGTATTAAAGCAACTTGTTTTGTTTATCTTGGATTAAATACAAATGTTCCAAAAACGCTCGTTTTAGAGAAAGCTATGAGCGTTTCAGAACTGTCTAATAAAGGAGCGTTTATGAGAAAATTTTTATGCCTAAGATGTAAATACAAGTTAATTTCTTGAAGCCGGTTTATTTTTCGGTATTTGCTTTGAATTTGAAAAATCGACTGATTTTCTCCATGGCGGTTTACCATAGTCAAATTCACAACCTTCAACACCATCCTCGAATCTTATATAAAATGCCGTTTTGTATTTCCCATATGTATGTGAAAAACGGCTGTCCGAACTATCTTTAGCCATTTCAAATTCTTCGGGCGTTTCAATAGTAGCAAGACTTGTATGAATGTTAATCACTAAACGCATTGGTGCCGGGAATCTCTTCTTTATCAAATCAAAAATCTTAATCAAATTCTTTTCGTTGAGTTGTTTTGCATCCATTAAAACCTCCATTCTCCTCTCAGGCACCTCTAATTCGTCAAAAATCCAATTGTGGACAATCGCATAACGGATTGGGGCATAATAACTCGCTTCTTTGTCCATTCGTTTAGTTTCTTCCATATCCCTTTTTTCTTCTTCGGACATTGAAGATAAAGGATTGGTTTTTACTAAATTGGGCTTATTGGACTTTTTCTTATTGTTTCCGGGTGTTTGTGCGAAACAAGGGGCAAGTGAAAGAAAAAAAAAGACCATCGTTATCAGGATTTTCGATTTCATAAATCCTATGATGCGGTCAATTAGAATAAAGTGATGTTTGTCTCAAAAATGGTCGTTTCCGGGACATTCTAAAGGTTATTGACGAACTCGTCTAAGTCCTGTCTTTTGATTCGATACCTGCCGCCGATTTTCGTTGCTTTCAGAGTCTTTTCCTTTTTGATCGCCCGGTCAATATACGCTTTCGGCAATCCAGAAACTGCCGCCGCTTCATCAACCGTCAAAACGAGCTTTTGAAACCTGTTTGAAGTCTGTAAATGTCGCTCGGAAACCGTTTCAATACTCTTAAAAATGATGCCGAACAGATTGGCTGTCTGTGTCTGTCCGTAGATGCTAATTTCACTTTCTGCAAAGTTTGCCTTGTCTAATTGTGTCTGTCCGTCTGTGTCTGTCTGTGTCTTGGTCTGTGGTTGTCTGTTCGTGACTTCAGGAAACACGACATTGCCGGATATTTCACGTTGCAGATGTTCGAGATCGGACTGGTTGAAGTCTAAAACCTTTCGTGATTTGCCGTCCGCGCCGATGATGCGTTTTAGTCGGGCGGACAGCTTCCCGGCTGATTTATAACGCTCGACGGTTTTTTCTGATACCTCAAGAAATTCGGCAGCTTCTTTTTTGTTCATAATCAACTTTTCGATAATAAGGGAAGTTGGAACAACTTGGAACACAAAAAGGGATTTAATATGAAAGAAATAAGAAAAGCAGAAATATTAAAGAGGCGAAAACTTGAGGTTTTCACGCGTGTAAAACTGATTAACTGAAAAATAAATTAATTCCCAACAAAAAAATTGAGTGACTCCAGATTACTCTAGATTACTCCAGATGATTTCAAATGATTTCATATGATTTCATATGGCTTCAAATGTTGTAAACGTTGGGGAAAGATAGGATCTTTTTATTTTGCATTTGAGAATTTTTGCTTTGTTTGTTGAATGTTTTGTTGTATATTTGTAATAGAAAAAGGCTCGGTGTTAGAAGCACCGAACCTTTTAGATTATTGACATCACGCGAGAGTCAAAAAAGCACCCACCTTCAAGTTAGTGCCTTTGACTATTTTTAGCAGAAATGTTTGAGAATCTCAAGACATTTCGTCTATTCGGGACAATTTTTTTTAGTTCCGATGGAAAACGGGCAATTCCTTGAAGGTGGGGATTGCCTTTTTTATTTTAATTATGCAAACACCTTCAAATTTCCTAAAATGCCATTCAAGACGCTGTAACCAGCAAGCCTTAGTCATTCATCGCCGCCGTTGGTTGTGTGTGCTTCACGCGCTCGCATCTGCCAGCATCGCGCAACTAATCCAACGGCTGAGAGGTGGCAAATGATCCAATCCACCTTATCCACTGATTTAATTAGTTCGCATCGTTTGCCAGGTGCATCGGAGCGAAAACCGCCGCCGCACACCTATCTTGATAATAGGGGAACAAAGTCGCAACGTGAGAATAAGCGCACGCGCTCACAAAGGGCGCGGGAGCGGCTTCGGACGAAGGAACACTTGGCGCGGTTGGCGGTCGGACTTGGCGAGGTCGAGCTTGCCGACAAAATTGAGCGATGTCATTCGCGCCTGTCGGTATTGACCTGCGGTCGGCACATCGCCCGGATAATTCCAAACTTCACTTGTGAGTTTCGCCTTTGCCCGGATTGCGGTCGGCGGCGGTCGCGGAAACTTCAGAGTAAATACTTGCCGATGATGCGCGGCTTTATGCTTCACCACAAAGTTACGCCGGTTCATCTGGTCTTGACGCAGACGCATCGGAAAGAGAATCGGAAACAGTCGGCAAAGCGAATCAAGGATTCATTCACCAGACTGCAACGGCGCGGATTTTGGAAACAGTATTTCAAGGGCGGAACTTGGTCGCTCGAATTTACCAAAGACAAAAACGGACTGCATCACACGCATCTGCACATCATCGGATTTCGTCGGAAGTTTTTCGACATCGAGCTTCTGCGCGATGAATGGTTGGCGGCGACGGGCGACAGCCACGTTTTGCACTTAAAACCGATTTCAGACATCGCCGCCGGGCTTCGTGAGGTCGTTAAGTATGTTTCCAAACCTTTGGACATACGCAGATTCGGCGCGGAAGATTTGAGGGAATTTCTCGGATTAAAAAATATGAGAATGTTCGGCACGTTCGGAGAGTTTCGGGATTTCTGCAAAGACTTCGAGCCGTCTGATAACGACGCGGCGGTCGGTGATTTGGAAAGTTTCAGCCGGGATTTAGTCGAGGGCTGCGCGTGTCCGCAATGCAATGCGCCGTTGTTTGATTTGCGAATGTCGGGCAAAGAATTACCGCAGTTTTATGAGCAAGTGGAATCATCGCCGCCGGGCAAAGTTGGAACAAGTTGGAACTAAAAAAAAGAAACGAAAATGCGACAAATGCGACACCTAAAAAAGAGCAGGGAGAGAACAGAAATGAAGAACTCGAAAATATTAGCATCGGAATCGAACGCGGAAGCATTGCGATTACACGCCTTAATGAAGCAGAGGAACGAGGACGCAGTGCGGGGGGTCGAAGAAATGTTGAAGCATCCATACTCTTGGGAACAAATGCAAAAACAAGAGCAGGAGAGACAGCGACGAGCGAGCGATACGGATGGGACGACCACAAGCAAGCCGTAAAACCGCAAATGGGAAAGGGAAAGTTTGAGCGGTTCGGACTAAAGGCGATTGCCGACGCTCTGCGCGGTTCTGGTGTGGAGTCGGCGCGTGCTGGCTTGTCAGAACTTGTCAATTCGGCTGTAGAAGTTTCGGGAACGGTTACAAAGCGCGTCAAACGAGACGGACAATGCAAATTGGTGATTGAGCCGGGCGCGAGTGTTCCCGGCTTCGTCGTATTTGCCGATTGTTGGTCCGACGCGGAAAAGGTTCGGGCGCGGAAAATTCGCAAGGGTTCGTTTGTGTCGGTTCGCGGAAAGTTCCGGACGTTCGGCGCGTCGGCGGTTTGTTTGAGTGATTGTCGTTTGCGGTAAAAACTGCGAGACAACTGCGAGACAACTGCGATAAAACACAGGAAGAACACAGAACAAAGACTTGTTCCACGCGGACGGAATCCGCGAATAGCCGCGAATAGCCGCGAATAGCCGCGATACACGGCACTTGTTCCACGCGCATGCGGACGGAATGTTGACGAATGTTGACCTTTTTGAATTTATAAACTTGTCCCACGCGCACGCGGACGGCAGGCGGCGACAAATTATCTGTCCGACTTAAGTCGGACTTGTCCCACGCGCACGCGGACGGAATGAATAAATTATTTTGCACACTTAAGTGTGCAGGACTTGTTCCACGCGCACGCGGACGGAATACCTCATACATTGACGGATACCTCATACAATCAACTTGTTCCACGCGCACGCGGACGGAATTCAAGCATATTCACGCATAGCCAAGCAATTTGACACTTGTTCCACGCGCACGCGGACGGAATTGGAAAAATCGGAAACGCTAAAAAAAAGAAAAGTGAGAATCAAAAGTAGAGTGAAATAGATTATGGTCGGAAAGAAAACAGGCGGGCGCGTCGCCGGAACGCCGAATAGAATTACTATCGAATTACGAAAAACTCTCAAGGGAATTGTTGCCAGCGAGTTGGAAGCATTACCCGGAACGCTCGAACAATTACAGCCGAAAGAGCGGCTTGAACTGCTGGTTAAGCTGTTGCCGTTCTGTATGCCGAAAGTTGATTCTATCGGCGGCACGTATGATACGGGCTGGCGTGATTTGGGCGACGAAAATTAAATGATTAGCTTTTGCTCTCAATGTTCCGGCTGTGGCGGCGGTCGTTTGGGCGATTGTGATTTGAATATTCAAAGTTTTTCAAAAGGTTGGCGTTTTTCTCTTGGTTTTGGCTCTGGCGGTCGGAGTCGCGGTCGTCATCGGTTTGACTAACAAAAGGATTTAATAAACGATAAGCAAGAAAACGTAAATTCGATGCAAATTGCAGAGCATCCCAAAACTCGAAAATAGCAGGTGCTTTTGAGAGTTTCATTTTGAAATGAGTTTTGGAACTTGAAAAGCACAGCTGATGTTGGTTTTATGTCCCAATCGAAACAGTCCTCAAAACGACCCTTTTTTGAGACACTGGTTATGACTACAGAAAGACTACTTTATGGCTAAAATCATTTCTTCCATTTTTATTTTGCTTGTTTTCTGTGGTTTGTGTTTTGCACAGCAAAGATGCCCTGAAGAACCAGGAAACCCTCATTTTTTTCCGCCAGAGAATGAATCTTTCTCAACTGAAAAACTTCGACTAGATGAAGCAGCAGAAGCCGTCAAAATAAACCCTCAAAAGAAAATTTTCTTTATAGTCTATGGTAAGAGTTTTTCGAAAAATTCAAAGGCGGTCCAAAGAATCAAAATGTCCGAACAGTATCTGATAAAAAAGCACAATATTGAAAAAAAGAGAATTGTCGCTCTACAAGGAGGCATTAAAAATTCGTTACAGATGATAATTTTCGTAATTTATCAAAATCTTGAGGAACAACCTTGTAATGAAAGAACACAGTATTAAAGCAACTTGTTTTGTTTATCTTGGATTAAATACAAATGTTCCAAAAACGCTCGTTTTAGAGAAAGCTATGAGCGTTTCAGAACTGTCTAATAAAGGAGCGTTTATGAGAAAATTTTTATGCCTAAGATGTAAATACAAGTTAATTTCTTGAAGCCGGTTTATTTTTCGGTATTTGCTTTGAATTTGAAAAATCGACTGATTTTCTCCATGGCGGTTTACCATAGTCAAATTCACAACCTTCAACACCATCCTCGAATCTTATATAAAATGCCGTTTTGTATTTCCCATATGTATGTGAAAAACGGCTGTCCGAACTATCTTTAGCCATTTCAAATTCTTCGGGCGTTTCAATAGTAGCAAGACTTGTATGAATGTTAATCACTAAACGCATTGGTGCCGGGAATCTCTTCTTTATCAAATCAAAAATCTTAATCAAATTCTTTTCGTTGAGTTGTTTTGCATCCATTAAAACCTCCATTCTCCTCTCAGGCACCTCTAATTCGTCAAAAATCCAATTGTGGACAATCGCATAACGGATTGGGGCATAATAACTCGCTTCTTTGTCCATTCGTTTAGTTTCTTCCATATCCCTTTTTTCTTCTTCGGACATTGAAGATAAAGGATTGGTTTTTACTAAATTGGGCTTATTGGACTTTTTCTTATTGTTTCCGGGTGTTTGTGCGAAACAAGGGGCAAGTGAAAGAAAAAAAAAGACCATCGTTATCAGGATTTTCGATTTCATAAATCCTATGATGCGGTCAATTAGAATAAAGTGATGTTTGTCTCAAAAATGGTCGTTTCCGGGACATTCTAAAGGTTATTGACGAACTCGTCTAAGTCCTGTCTTTTGATTCGATACCTGCCGCCGATTTTCGTTGCTTTCAGAGTCTTTTCCTTTTTGATCGCCCGGTCAATATACGCTTTCGGCAATCCAGAAACTGCCGCCGCTTCATCAACCGTCAAAACGAGCTTTTGAAACCTGTTTGAAATCTGTAAATGTCGCTCGGAAATCGTTTCAATACTCTTAAAAATGATGCCGAAAAGGTTGGCTGTCTGTGTCTGTCCGTAAATGGAAAGTTCATTATCTGCAAAGTTTGCCGTGTCTAATTGTGTCTGTCTGTCTGTGTCTGTCTGTGTCTTGGTCTGTGCGTGTCCGTCCGTGATTTCGGGAAATACCACATTGCCGGATAATTCACGTTTCAGATGTTCCAGATCGGATTGATTGAAGTCCAAAACTTTTCGGGATTTACCATCTGCGCCGACGATGCGCTTGAGCCGCGCAGATAGTTTCCCGGCTGATTTGTAACGCTCGACGGTTTTTTCAGATACACCGAGAAATTCGGCAGCTTCTTTTTTGTTCATAATCGGCTTTTGGTAGTAAGCGAAGTTGGAACAAGTTGGAACACAAAAAAGAAAAGTGATGCGAGAATTGGAAAAATCGGAAACGCTAAAAAGGTGAAAACCTGAGAAAACCTGAGATTCTCGCGCACCTGTGATTGATTAATCAATGTTTTTTCAAATTTTTGTCCGACGGGTTCAAGGTGTTTCAAGACGGTTCAAATTTCGTTTCAGAGAGTTTCAGAGAGTTTCAGAGAGTTTCAATGCGTTTCAATGCGTTTCGATGCGTTTCCGTTTTTATTATGAGCTTGTAAATACAAGAGAATACTGAATTTTCCACCTTGTATTGTTTAACGAAACTGTTTTATAATTCCAAAAGAAAAAGCGCGTTGTCCCTGGAAAGAAAAACGCGCTTCTTGATATTTGATTTTAACCAAATCCGAACAGCTTGACCGCCTTTCGGATTTTCAGTCTAACCTTTTTAGATATTCTAAATCAAGAGCAAAGAATACCTTTAGTCTTGATTTAGAAAATAAAATGGTATCGAGCGCGGTCACTCGATACCATTTCTTTTTTTATGATTCAGACCGCAAATCAGCCAAAATGCCACTCAAGACGCTGTAATCAATCAGCGTTAATCATCTTTCGCCGTAATTGGTTCTGCGTCGTTCACGCGCTCGCATCGGCTCGGATTCGGCAACTTATCCGAAGTTTGAGAGGTGAGCGATGAAGCAACTTACCTTGTCCACGGTTTTAACCAAACCTAATCTTTCGCCAACTTTATCCTGGACGAAATCGCCCAAACACACCTATTTTAATAGGGAATTGATAAATTCCCATAATGTAATAAACTCACAACGCCGAACACCGCAGAAGCCCGTAGAAGCCCGTAAACGCGGCGGGAAATACAAATCACGTTGGGAACGCCTTGAAGACAAAAACGGCACGAAAACGCGAATGTGCCGGTTGCTGTCAGAATTGGGCGATTACGAGTTAGCCAACAAGTTTCGGGCTTGTCATTCCCGCTTTCTTGCTACAACGTGCGGCGAACATATAACCGAACGGAAAGCCACGTTTTACTGTGGGCATCGGGCTTGTGTCTTTTGTGCTGAAATCCGCGCACGCGATAAACGCGATAATTATTTACCAAAGGTTTCGGCATATTCCAAAGCCAATCAAAATTTAACGCCTTGCCACTTGGTATTAACGCAGAAGCATTATCAGGGCGAGATATTAACCGATTCAATAAAACGGCTGCTGTCGAATTTCCGAAGGCTAATCAGGCGCGGCTTTTGGAAAACATATCTTTCGGCGGGGGGTGTGTATGCCGTCGAATTTACGTTAGCGAAAGACGGTTGTTGGCACGCGCATCTGCATTGCCTGGTATTCCGCAACAAGTTTTTTAACGTGAAGTCGTTCCGGCGGGAATGGAAAGAGGTAACGGGCGATTCGGTAAACTTCAAAATTGACAGGGTTTCCGACATTGAAACGGGGCTTGTCGAATTGGTGAAATACATTTCAAAGCCACTGGACGCGGACAAGTTTGAGGCGCGGCATTTGGAACAGGTTTTGGATTTGAAAGCGCAACGGCTGTTTTCGTCTTTCGGCACGTTCCGAAGCTTCGCCGCGTCATTCAGAGCAGTTGAAACGGAAAAGGGCGCAGAGGGCGAGGAACGGCACGAAAACGGGCTTTGTCCGCATTGCACGCAGCCTTTGTTTTCGTTGACGCTCGGTATTCGGGAACTTATCGAACTTGAAAAGTTTGTCTTGAATCACCGATTGAAGCCGCCGAAAATCCTTAATCGAAATTCAAGTCAAACGGTAAGCGGGCGCGTCTTATAAAAGTTTCGTTGTCCACTTCTTAAAAAACTGTGGGCGATCCGAACGCCGAAGCTTGTAGGAAACGCCGCGCAAAGTTCGCGCAAGTTCGCGCTAAAAAAGAAACAAAAACAGACAAAAACAGACACCTTAAAAAAAGGGAGAAGAACAATGATTGAATTTAATGACAGGGAAACTTCTTTGATTGAGAAAGCTATGGCTGATTTAAATCGGGAAAGTATTAAAGAAAAAGGGCATCCGTTTGCTGTCTGCCAGAGAATCGACGGCGTGAAGCATTTTAAGAGATATGATGCGCTGACTGTTCAGGAAATCGCGGAGTTGCAAGCGAGCGGCGTAATTCTTTGATAAAGAGGAAAAATGGGAAAGGGAACGGTTGAGAAGTTTGGACTACGGGCGATTGCCGACGCTGTGAGCGGTTCGGACGTGCAGTCGGCGCGTGATAGGTTGTCACAAGTTGTCGGCGCGGCTGTGGAGGTTTCGGGAAAGGTTTTGAAGCGCGTCAAACGAGAAGGACAATGCAAATTGGTGATAGAGCCGGGCGACGTTCCCGGCTTCGTCGTTTTTGCCGATTGCCAGCCGGACGCGGAAAAGTTAAGAAAAGCTAAGATTCGGAAAGGTTCGAGCGTGTCGGTTCGCGGAAAGTTTGAGACGTTCGGCGCGGCGGCGGTTTGCTTGTCCGATTGTCGGTTGCAACGATTTGCAACACTAAAAAAGAAAACGGAAAACATCATAAAACCTCATATTTTGAAAACCTAACAAAACTTAACATTTCGGGTGCGAAAACCGAGAAATAACCGAGAGAGAATTAAGGCGAAAGCAGAGAGAAAGCAGAGAGAAAGCAAGGAAATAACAAGGAAAGAAATAGGAAATAACAAAGAAAGAACAAAGAAACGCGGCGCATTTGTTCCCTGATTATCAGCCGCCGAATTAGAACAATTGGACTCTTAAAAAAAGGGAAGTGTCGAAGAAGTGACGTAGAGAATCGGAAGAATCGGAAACCTAAAAAGGTTATGCGTAAAGTAAGCGTAAAGTAGGCGTAAAAGTTATACGAAACTATGAGTAAAGTATGAGTAAAATTTAGTGATTAGTTTCTGCTCGAAATGTTCCGGTTGGCTGCTGACGCTGACTTATAAGCCGAAGTTCTGCGGGTCGTGCGGCTCGCTCATCGGTCGCATCGTGCCGTTTCTCGAATATGCGATTATGGCGGCGGTCGCGGCGGCGGTCATTTGGGCAGTCGCGTTTTGATTATTCAAGTTTTTTCAAACTGATTAACTGAAAAATAAATCAGTTTTCAGATGTTTTAATTCGTCGAAAAACTTCTGCGGCGAATTGAATAATCAATCGTTTTCAAATTACCCCGCCTGAGAAAACCTGAGATTTTGATTCATTCGCAAAGTGTCTCGAAAGTCGAAAATGTTGCTGAGTTTTGGGATTTTGGTAATGAGACGGTTTATGACACAAAGAGGTAAAAGTGATAGGCGGTTAGAATCAGGATTAACTATAACAACAACAATAGTTAGAGAGTCTCAAAAACGTATGATTTATGAGACACTTTTTTTGTGTTTTTAATTGTTTCAAAAATGGGCGTTTTTGATAAAGAAACTTATTACTTAGTTTTCGCGTTAAACTTCTTCTGAACAAATTCCCATTTTTGCCCTACCTTGCGGTATTCATATTCTACACCGGCAGGTATACCGAACTCCTCTTCATCAATTTTTCTATAATAATAATCAACTTTGACGATTACTGTTGAGCTATTGACTTCAAATTTTCCGAAAGCAATATAGTTGCGCCAGTTCTTTTTCTCCTTTTTAATTTGTTGCAGAGTTTTTAATTCAATTTTAACTCCGTTGATTTTGTCTGGAACTAGACTTCGCTTGAGATTCTCTGTCGAGAGGTAGAGTATGGCTCTTTCTTTTTCCGGAAGAACCGTCCTTTTGTCTAATCTGAAGTCTAACAAAATGGCTTTGATTACTTGAATATAATCGTCATCAGAAAGTGATTGCGCTTTTTGAGCAAAACAAGGTAACACAAGCAAAGCAAAAACAATTGGAAGTAGTAAATATTTCATATTTATCACTGAGTATTAATTTGTCTCGAAAAGGGTCGTTTATGAAACTTTAGATGGCTTTATAATAAGGCGTTTTCTGTTTTTGATGGGTTTAATACCTTTTCCTAAAGCTTCTATTTCTTCTGTTGCTTTGTATCGTTGTTTATTAGACATACACAAACCCGTTGATAGATTACGCACACTTGAGCCTGTCGCGAAAACAAGGTAATTATTACCTATTTGAAATGGGTATCCGCAGCCACCTGATTCTGTTGTAATAGTGACCACTTTAGGAAGAACTTCTTTCCACGATTCGGCAACTTCTATTTTCACTTGAATAACACCTACTTTCGGACTTTTTCTTAATTCGATAACTTCTCCCCAAAACGCAACCTTAGAATTATTTAGATGAATAGAAGTTAACGCATCCGTAGGATTATTAAGATGAATAGAAGTTAATGGATCTAAACTAGGATATGGAGTGCCGGTGCCGACTGTTGGACAGCTACAGGCAAAAACATTCAGTTGAGTGAAAATAAATAGGACGATAGAGGTAATTGCAACAAATAAATTTTTCTTCATATTTTCCTGTTTTCATTCGACCATCATATTTCAAAAATGGTCGTTTTTGACACTGATTATATGTTAGGAACTTGATTCTCGGTCACTGAATTTTGAGCTATTGATTCCCAACCATATTTTTTAATCGTTTGAAAATCTGCAAATTTATATTTGTAATCCTCACCTAGTGTTAGAAAATTGCTTTCTAATTGCGAAGGGTCAGGAAAGCCCAATTCACATTCTTCACAGTGTAAGTAG
>MWVV01000457.1_pt1 | contig 14822 bp, 13 predicted proteins | sample 1047281 | NCBI WGS metagenome assembly MWVV01 (sample SAMN06349986, study PRJNA376086) | soil metagenome | isolation source: PT-2 sample Antarctic (ecotone) soil | place: Antarctica | collected 2015-01-13 | reverse complement strand
GTTTAAAGACAAACGACTCATTTAACAGGGCTTACGCTTCAAAGCCCGAGAACAACCGGGCGTTCGGATATATCTCCGCAAATGGTCTTGCCCAAATTGCTAATTATGTCAGTATTTCTTTAGCGGTAAACGCGACCGAAAGTGAGACTGGAAGAAGTTTTTTTGTCTCCGTTTTGCCAAAAATTCTGCATAATAACACCGGAGAAATTATTTGGACGGCAACCGAAACAGAAAATAAAATGACAGATAATTTTGCTATCGCGTCTAAAATCGATTCTACCAATATTCTAAAAAATACTGATTCAATATCGGTAAAGCCGAAACTTGATCTTTTGCAGTTTGTACCCACGGATATTTTGTCAATAACTCAATATAATTTACAAAATCCTTCTCAAGCATGGCGTAATATGCTCTCTGTAATTGCTCAAAACGTCGATCGTCAATCCGAAAAAGTTCTACTTCCGGTTTCAAATAACTTGCTTAATTCATACGCAATAGCCGATGCGGATAGTTTTCTGGCTGGTGTCGATTCAGACGTTTTAACTTTACGTTTCGATGCCGAAAATGATAAATCCGCGATAATTGCATTCATTAGAGACACTGCGAAAATCAAAAAATCAATTATAGACCAGATAAATTTTCGAATTCCGCCAAAAAATTATAATGATGCTGAAATTTGGGAATCCGCGGATCACAAAATTTCGGCGGCTTTTGTTGGAAATATTTTAATTCTGAGTGATACAGAAAGCGTTTACCAGTGTCTTATGACAAAAAGCAACGGGCGAAATTTTACGCAAAATCCTTTTTACAAACAGTTTTCCGAAAGCAAAGCAACAGCAACCACTTTTGGCGTGGATCCAAACGCAGTAAAAAATATTTCCGCCCTCCTGGGCAGCGGCTACTCGAATGGAGAAAAAGAAGCCGTTAATTATTATTTGACTGAAACTTCCTTTACCGAAAAAGGCATCGAAAGGAAAACTGTATCTGACTTTGGTATGATTGGAACAATTCTGGAACTGATGAAAAAGGCTGACTAATCAATAATGGCATTTCTTTTTAATACGCGTATATTTTGCCGAATCCAATTTTCAGATTCCGTAAAACGAGCAAATTTTCTTTCGTCGCGGCGAAACTGCGGCGTGTGATTATATCGTCGCCCGGCGCGGTTTTGTGTCGGGTGAAAAACGTGGAGCATTTCGTGAAACATAACAAACTCAACAACATAGCTTGGTACTTTGCTATCGTCTAAAGATTTGCTGATGACGATTGTGTTGCGCGCCTGATCGTGATAACCCAAAATCCTATAAGTTTTCTTCTTCGACCAGGTTAAAGATGGTTTTGAAATTGTTTGATTAAAATAGTTTCGGTTGACACGGGCAAAAATTTCCTCCAAATCATAAACATTCCCCTTTGAAGAAGTTAGAATTTTACGCCCGCGAACTTTCTTATTTTCCGTCGCTTTTGAAAATATTTCTTCGCTTTTGACAAATTTTTTGTATTGCTCAATTACTTTGAATGGAATGTTCTTTCTCAGCAGTTTTGAAACTAAAATATCAGCCAGAGAATTTTGGACATCGATCGGCGCATTTATAAAAACATCTGAAATTCGGACAAAGACAATTCCATTTCGAACTCGAATCGTATGATTGATTCCGAAATACGGATAAAACTCGACTTCGATTTTTTGTTCCTGACTGTAATTACTTAATTTCCGAAAGGTTTCCTGATAAATTAATTTTATTTGCTCAAGTTCGGTCATTTACAATTAGTTTGCGTGGGTGATCGTAAAATTCTTGACAGTTTGTCAGACAAAATGTTATTCAATGAGTAAGTTTGAGCATAAAACTTTTTGCGGCTCGCAACAAACTTGCACAAGAAATTATGTTTGCTGAAAATTTTAACAGAACCTTAGAGAAAAGTCCGCTTTTTCCTGATGTTCGGGGGCAAATAATACTTTCAGCCATCATCAATGAACATCTCGTGACCGGTGAACCGATTGGTTCCAAAGTAATCGCGGAAAAATTCGCCAACTCCGCCGGTCTGAGTTCGGCAACCATTCGCAATGTGATGAGCGAGCTTGAGGATTTAGGTCTTGTCGAACAGCCTCATACTTCTGCCGGGCGCATTCCCACCGATAAAGGTTATCGTTTTTTTGTCGATAATTTAATCGGCGTTTTAACCGTTTCCAACGACGATTTAAGTCTGATCAACAAGGCTTTAGGACTTAATGAACTCGACGGATCTGAAACGCCGGACAAAATTATGGAAAAAACCTCAAGACTGCTTTCGGCGCTCTCCCAAAATGTCGGTATCGTCGTTTCTCCGAATCTTGCGAAAGATCGGCTTCAGCATATTGAGTTTGTCAATTTATCCGAAAACAGAATTCTCGTCATTCTCGTTTCAGCGCCGAATATTGTTCACAACAAAATCATTCGCCTCAAGGAAATTTTTACGAGCGATGAACTTGACCGCACGGCGCGTTACCTGAATGCCCGGTTTAGCGGCAAAAACCTGGCTGAGATTCGGACTGAAATTTTAAGATTAATGCACGAAGAAACGACGCTTTTTGATAAATTCCTGCAAACGGCAATAATTCTTTGTTCGCAAAGTATTGAGGATGAGGAAGATAGCTTCGGAGAAATCTACATTGACGGAACTTCAAACATTTTATCGAAGCGAGACTTTGCAGACTTTGAACGGCTCAGGCAGCTTGTTCGGACAATCGAGGAAAAATCGAGACTTGTCCAGATTTTAAACGAATGTCTTGTTCATAATTCCCCAATCAGAGGCAATGTGCAGGTTGTCATCGGCAGCGAAAATGTTAATTCTTCACTACAAAACTGCACTTTAATTTCCGCTCCCTATCGCGTCGGCAATGGAGAAACAATTGGAACCCTCAGCGTTCTGGGTCCGACCAGAATTGAATATGCGCGAATGATTTCAATTGTCAGCTATGTCGCAAATGTTCTTGAACAAATGATTGCTAAGGAAAACTCAAAGTTTTAATTGTGAAAATTTAAATATTTATTTGTGCCAAAACTGATTCTTCCATTCAACAAATTCGGCAGCCGCGCGGCGCGCTTCAACTTCAAATGGTATAGCTAGATAAGCCTGCCGACGAGCGTTCGTATCCCACTTTTTTTCGAGCTTCAAATTATTCCAGTAACTTTTCAGATATTGATAAATAAATCTCACAATGCCTTCGCGCCGATACTGCAAAACGTGTGTTAATTCGTGAACGATCAGGCTTTCGGGCAGTTTGAGTTTTTGATTTTCGGCTCGCGAAGCGAGGCTCGGCAGGATAAAGACTCGTCGACCCAGAGTGATTCCGTGAACGCCCAAAATTGCTGTAAACACGCGCGAAAATTTCCCGATGTAAAAGTGGGATTGCGGCAAAGTAAAACTTTTATCGTCAAGCCGCTCCTGGAAAAAAGATTCAATTTTGTGATGCGAAGACTCGGCAAGTTTCATTCAAAACAGAAAAATTTATTGTGAAACCACCAAGCGGCGGAAGATTTGTTAATAAACAAATCTTCCGCCGCTTAATTTTTATCAAACTTTATTCGTGTCTTTGCCAACATTGCTGATGGCATCTCCGACAGCGTCAACCGCGTCGCCGACTTTATGTTTAACATTGCCCCAGCTTTCCCGAGCTTTGCCATCCGCGTGTTCGGCTTCGCCTTCCGCTTCCATCTCGCGGTCGCCGATTGCGCCGCCGACCGTATCTTTTATTGAACCTTTTGCTTTTTCAAATTTTCCTTCGACTTCATCTTGATTTGGAATTGACATAATTATCTCCTTTTTTAGTTAGTTAAATTATTTTACCATCTGTAAATATTTACATACCTTTGTAGTTCGGACCGCCGCCGCCTTCGGGCGTCACCCAATTTATTATTTGGTATGGATCGGCAACGTCACAGGTTTTACAGTGAACGCAGTTTGAAAAATTGACTTTTATTTCGCGCCTGCCGGTTTTGGTGTTTTCTTCCATTTCATAGACGGCAGCCGGGCAAAACCGCTGACACGGATTGCCGTATTCTTCGGCGCAGCGGGTCGCGCAAATCTCGGTATCCAGAATATGTAAATGCGACGGCTGATCTTCGTCGTGCGCGACTGAACCGTGGTAAACGCTTGTCGCTTTATCAAAAGTTGTTTTGCCGTCAAACTTTAACTCCGGATATCGTTGTTCGAGCGAATCGCCTCGGTAATTAAATTCTTCAAGCATTTCCATCCGTTCGTGACCGGCAACGTGATGTTCCATCGGCATAAAACCCCAAGCGTAACCACCCGATACAAATTGCAGACCGGTATTAACGAGAGCCGACCAGCGACCTTTCTGGAAAGCGCCGTGAAAGTTTCTGACGGCGTAAAGTTCATCGTAAATCCAGCTCGAATTTACTTTTTCGTCAAATTCCGCGAGCGTTTTCGAGGTAAAATCTTCTTTATCAAACGCGTTCAAGACTGTTTCAGCCGCCAGCATTCCGCTTTTCATCGCGGTGTGAATCCCTTTGATGCGCTGACCGTTGAGAAATGAAGCCGAATCACCAATGATTAAAACTCCGTCGGCAAAAAGTTTCGGCATCGTGTGCCAGCCGCCCGCATTGATGGTTTTCGCGCCGTATTTAATCATTTTTCCGCCGTCGAGAATTTTGGCGACAGCGGGGTGCGTTTTGAATTTTTGAAACTCGGCGTGCGGATCAAGCAAAGGGTCCACGTAATCAAGCCCGGTAACGTAGCCGATGCTGATGACGTTATTTTTCATTCCGTAAATCCAGCCGCCGCCGTAGGTTTTCGAGTCCGACGGAAATCCGAGCGTGTGAACAACCTGTCCTTCTTTAAAATTTCCAGCCGAAACTTCCCACAATTCCTTGACCCCGAGACTATACACCTGCGGCTCTTTACCTTCATTAAGTCCGAGCCTCTGCATCAGATGCTTGGTCAGAGAACCGCGCGAGCCTTCACCCAACACGGTTATCTTCGCCAGGAGATCAACACCCGGCTCAAAATTTTCCCTGGGTTTTCCTTCTTTGTCTATTCCTTTGTCACCGGTGCGAACGCCGATCACACGCTCGTTTTCGTCATAAAGAATTTCCGCGCCGGGAAATTCGGGGAAAATATTAATGCCTGCTTCCTCACATTTTTCACCGAGCCATTCGCACAATTTGCTGAGAGATAAAATATACTTGCCGTGATTTTTGAGCGGCGGCGGCGTGACCGGCGAGTGTATGGCGCGCGTTTCCGTCAGATACCAAAAAGCATCGGTTTCAACCGTCGAATCAACCGGACAGCCTTGTTCGAGAAAATCCGGCATCAATTCACGAAGCGCAATCGGATCCATCACCGCGCCCGACAAAATATGCGCGCCGACGTTTTTCCCTTTTTCGATAATAGCGATTTCTAAATCTTCAATTTTTCTGCCCCGAATTCTCCCTTTTTCGATCATCTCGTTACGTTCTTTTAATTTGTTTTTCAGATGCAGCGCCGCCGCCAAATTTGCGGGTCCGGCGCCGACGAAAACCACGTCCATCTCCAATTTCTCACGTTCAATCATTTATTTTCGCTCCGTAAAATGAATGGTCATTCAGTTTTTAATTAGTATAACAATTTTGGCGGGTTTGTCGATGAAAAACGTTGTGAAAATTTTGTTGCAAACAAATTTAAACGGCGTATAATTCTGCGCTGGATGACTCGTTTAATTTTAATTTTTTCTGTTGTTTCAATAATATTTACCGCTTGTTCCGCAGAGCAAAAAAGCGAACTGAAGCCAAAGTCGCCGAAACTTTTTTTTTGGGCTTGGGAACGCCCCGAAGATTTGCGGTTTTTAGACGCGGAGAAATATGGGGCGGCATTTTTGGCGCAAACTTTGACTTTGCGTAATTCCGAAGTGTTTTTGCACCCGCGACGGCAGCCTTTGCTAATCGCTCCGGATGTTTATCTGATTGCCGTCACGCGTATCGAAACGGACAAAAAAAATCGTCCGAGTTTGTCCGATGTGCAAAAAGAAAAAATTGTTTCGTTCATCAATAAGACGGCGACACTACCGAATGTTAGGGGCGTGCAGATTGATTTTGACGTAATGGTTTCGGAACGCGAATTTTATCGCAACCTTATATTTGATTTGAAAAAATCTTTGCCCGCAGATATGCCGCTGACGATTACAGCTCTTGCCTCCTGGTGCGCCTTTGACAACTGGCTAGCCGACTTGCCGATTGAAGAAGCGGTGCCGATGGCGTTTCAGATGGGCGCGGACGACCTGAGAATCCGTAATTTTTTGCGCGAAGGCAGAGATTGGCGCGAACCGCTATGCCAAAAAAGTTACGGCATCGCGACGAACGAGCTTTTAGAGATAAATTTTAAGGCTGACCGAAAAATTTTTATTTTCAACAGGCGCGCCTGGCGTGAGCAGGACTTACAGAATTTGCCCGGAGAAATTTTACAAAGATGAAAAACCTGAATTTTATAATCGTTGCTTTTTTGATATTCGCTTTTTTCTTAAACAGTTTGCCGTCTGCACAGGCGTGCGGACCATTTTCGGCGGACCCGCTTTTCAGTTTTACAAAACACGGCGATTATCCTTTGAAAAGTTTTACAAGCGGCAAAGTCGGCATTCCCGCAGAAACTTTCGGGCGAATGTCTCTTTTCGTTTTCTATCGGCAGTTAAACAACTTGCCCTTGACTGAAAACGAGCAAAATCAAGTTGTCGAAGCCTTGGATCGCCGCATCGGAACGCACTGGGAGGACGGGGCGAACGCGGGGCAGGAACCGCAAACCGGAGCTGGCGCTAACGCCATCAATCAGAACGATTATTTTGCGGTTTGGAAAGCAACGCGGATTAAAATTTCCGGTGTGGACGTTTCAAAATTAAACACGGAAAAATACCTCGCCGACAGCTATCAGGCATTTGAAAACTGCCTGCCTTCGGCATTCGAGACAGCGACAAAAACTTTAGAAGCGCGGACGGCAAAATATGGCGCGAGCGACTTCGTAAAAGAATGGCTCCGCGGACAGGACACGGTTTTTTCCAACTGCTCGGAAACGGCGGCGATTATTCCCGCGCCCGCTGCCACTGACGCTCCCGATTGGCTCAAACAGGATCGCGCGTATCAAATCGCCGCCGCCCAATTTTACGCTGGAAAATTTGCGGAAGCTCGAATCTCTTTTGAGCAAATAACTAATGACAAAAATTCTGTCTGGACAAAAGTCGCCCGTTTTTTAGTCGCGCGAACTTTTATCCGCGAAGCAAGTTTGATTGAGAATGCCGATTCAATTTACACGGAAGAAGGAAAAATTAAGCAAGCCGCGATTGACGCGCAAAAAGCCGCATTACTTGAAAAATCCGAGCCGCTTTTGCAGAACATTGCAAGCGACGCCTCGATGCTTGAATTTCAAGCTTCGGCGTAGAGGCTCTTAAATCTCATCGCCTATCGTCTTCACAAACCTGAACGCCGACGCGTCTTAGCCGAAAAATTGTCCGGCGCGGCGGAAAACACGAATATCTTAAACGACTTAACTGATTACGTCTGGCTACTCGACTCGATTGAAGACCAAGCCAAAGAAAAGGGCGAGGAACTCGACCGGGCGGAAGCTAAAAATAAAGGCGAAGATTACAGTTACGAATACCGAATCAAATTGCGCGATGTACCAAACGCCGACCGCGCCGAAGATTTAACCGATTGGCTGATAACTTTCCAAGCCGCCGACGGTTTCGCGTACGCCTTCGACAAATGGAAACAGAGCGGCAAACCGCAATGGCTAATCGCCGCTTTGGTTCACGCTTCAAAAGACGCGCCGCAAGTTGCCGCTTTGATTGCCGAAGCCGACAAAATTTCAAACAATTCCACCGCTTATTCGACAGCTCGCTTCCATCAAATTCGTCTGCTGATCGAAACGGAAAAAAGCGCTGCCGCCAAGCAGAAACTCGATCAAATTTTAACGAAAGATTTTAACAAATTAAACGTTTCGGCGCAGAATAAATTTCTCGCGCAAAGAACAATTCTGGCAGAAAATCTTGAAGAATTTTTGAAATACGCCCAGCGTAAACCTTTAACATTTGTCTGGAGCGACGACGGAAACGAAACGGGCGATGATATGAAGGAAAATAATGATTTGAGCCCGTGGACGAAACGCACGATGTTCGATTACGACGCGGCGTCATTTCTTAATGATAAAGCGCCGCTGTCAGTTTTGCGCCAAGCCGCTCTGAGTGCTAATTTGCCTGAACATCTGAAAAAAATTTTTGTCGTCGCGGTTTGGACGCGGGCTTTTCTGCTCGGGAATAAAGCTGTTGAAAAAGAATTCGCGCCTCTGATGCTGCAATCTGCTAAAGAATACGCACCGCTTTTTTCTAAATACGCAAACGCCGAAAATCCTGTCGAGCGCGAAGCCGCCGCATTAAAGATGATTTTGAGTTACCCCAAAATTGACACCGAAATTCCCGTCGGTTACGGGCGTGAAGATTCAACCGCGACGGTAATTGACAGCACACGGGGCAATTGGTGGTGTATTGAAGAAAAACCTGATAACGCCTATACTCGCTCGCAAAAGCCCAAAGAATACCCGAATTTCCTCACCGCCGCAGCCGTTTCGCAGGCAAAACTTGAGAAAGCGAAATTAATCGCCGCGGGCAGTTCCGCGACATTTCTTGCAAAGCGCGCCGTCGAATTTGCAACTCGCAATCCGGCACATTCTTTGGCGCCTGAAATTCTTCACTTAGGCGTTCGCGCGACGCGCTACGGCTGCCAAAACGAACAGACTTTAACTTATTCAAAACAGGCATTTCAAACTTTGCACAAACAATTTCCAAATTCGGAATGGACAAAGAAAACTCCATATTTTTTTGGAGAAAACAGCAATTATTGATGTTGGGCAAATTTGAAGATAAATGAAAATTTTCACCGCAGAGACGCAGAGATTTAGTGAGAAACGCTGAGGAAACATTGATTTCTCAGCGTTTCTCAGTGTTTGCTCTGCGTCTCTGCGGTGAAAAAACTATTCCGCAATTGGAATCAATTTAATATGAAGCGTTTGCAGCCGACACAACTTTTTCCGCCGCGTCGCGCATTCCTTCAGCAGTGATGATATTAATTCCCGAATCGCGAAGGACGCGCCGTCCTTCTTCGACGTTCGTACCTTCGAGCCGAGCGACAATCGGGATTGAAACGCCCAGATTTTTTGCAGCCGCGACCACTCCGTTGGCAACCATATCGCAGCGCACAATTCCGCCGAAAATATTGATCAAAACGGCTTTCACGCTTTCGTCTGCCAAAAGAATTTTAAATGCCTGTTCGACTCTTTCCTGCGAAGCGCCGCCGCCGACATCCAGAAAGTTTGCCGGTTCGCCGCCCGCCAGTTTGATAATATCCATAGTCGCCATCGCCAAACCCGCGCCGTTGACCATACAACCGATGTCGCCGTCGAGCTTGATGTAATTTAGATCATACTTTGAAGCTTCGATTTCCAGCGGTTCTTCTTCGTTCAAATCACGCAGCTCGGCGTATTCTTTATGCCGAAACATTGCGTTGTCATCAAAATTGACTTTCGCGTCGAGCGTGATCAGACGATTGTCTTTAGTCAGCAAAAATGGATTGATCTCCAGGATCGTCGCGTCCATTTTTGTATATGCATCATACAACGTCATCATAAACTTAGCGGCTTGATTGATTAAGTCATTCGGAATGCCAAGACCAAAAGCGAGATTTCGCGCCTGAAACGGACGCAAACCGACCGCCGGGTCAATTTCTTCTTTCAAAATCTTTTCAGGTTCATTGGCAGCGACCTCTTCGATATCCATCCCGCCCGCCGTCGAAGCCATAAAAACGTCTCTGCCGGTGACGCGGTCAAGCGTAATCGCCAGATAAAATTCCTTATCAATCGGCAAACCTTCTTCAATTAAAAGCGTTTTTACCTCGCGTCCTTCCGGTCCGGTTTGATGCGTGACCAGGTTCATCCCGATCATCGATTCAGCAATCGAGCGCGCCTCTGCCGGCGATTTAGCAAGCTTTACGCCGCCGCCCTTGCCGCGCCCGCCCGCGTGAATCTGCGCTTTGACGACGACCAATTCAGTTCCCAAATCTATCGCCGCCTGCTCAGCTTCTTCAGGCGTCCTGGCGACAATGTTGTGCGGGACAGGGACGCCGTATTGTTTCAATAATTCCTTGCCTTGATATTCGTGAATTTTCATAAATTAATTTTCTCGGTTTGGTGTCAAAAATACAAAGTTTTAACTCGGCTACTGTCTTTTTTCAACTAATTTCAAAAGCGTGCGCACGGCAACCGCGGTTGGACCTTTTGAGCGATGCGGTTTGGCGTCGTCCGCCCAGGCGGTTCCGGCAATATCGAGATGCGCCCATTTTGCGTCTTTGACGAATTCCTGGATAAAGACAGCGCCCATAATCGTTCCGGCTTTTCGTGCGGGACCGATGTTTTTAATGTCGGCAATGTCTGATTTTATTCCTTTGCTGTAAGCTTTACTGACCGGCAGTTGCCAGAAATCCTCGCCCGCCACTTTTCCGCATTCGATAATTTCATCGACCAAATCCTGATCATTGCCCATAATTCCGGTATTCAAATCTCCGAGCGCAATGATCACTGCACCGGTCAAAGTCGCCATATCGATGATCGTCGTCGCGCCCTGTTTTTCGGCGTAAGCCACCGCGTCCGCTAGAACCAGTCGTCCTTCAGCGTCGGTATTTAAGATTTCGATGGTTTTGCCGTTCATCGCCGTCACGACATCCGATGGGCGCGAAGCTTTTCCGTCCGGCATATTTTCAACCGCTCCAACCACGCCCAGAACCGGGATCGTCGGCTTTAACAAACCGATTGCCCGCATCGTTCCGATAACGCTTGCCGCGCCGGACATATCGTATTTCATCGCGTCCATTCCTTCCGAAGGTTTGATTGAAATGCCGCCCGTGTCAAAAGTAACTCCTTTGCCGACAATCGAAATCAAATCGCCTTTTTTACCAGTGTTTTTCTTCGGTTCATATTTGAGAACAATCATTTTCGCGGGCTGCGCCGAACCGTAGGAAACGCTCATCAAAGAACCCATCCCAAGCTTTTCCATTTTATCTTCATCGAGAATGTCGCAGCTTAAGCCGCAATCTTTCGCCATTTTCTGCGCTCGATTTGCCATTTCGGTCGGTGTCAAAACGTTTGGCGGCTCGTTCGCCAAATCTCTTGCAAAGTTCATTGATTCGCCGATGATTTCGCCGTTGTCGAGACCCGTTTTTAAATCTTTTTCCTTCGCGCCCTCAACAAATAAAACAAAATTGTCAATCTTTTTACCGCTTTTATCTTTTGTTTTGTATTTGTCGAGTTCAAAAAGGCTGGTAATGACGCCCTGCATCGCACACGTTGCAACACTGACCGCATCCGCTTCAGAGCGCGGCATCAGCGCAAAATTTTTGACGTTGCGTTTGCTCAAAGCACGCGCCGCCGTGCCCGAAAGAACCGCAACGTCCGACGCTTTGTAATCAGATTTGTCGCCCATTCCGATTAACAAAAGACGGCTTGCCTTAACTTTACCTTTCGCTTCAAAAACAAAATACGCTGAGTCGCCGCTTTCGCCCTTAAATTCTTCTGATTTAATAATTGACGCAATCGAACCGCCGATTAATGCGTCCAGCTCTTTGAGAATTCCGGCGTTCGCCTTTTCGCCCTTAAAAACCGCGACTGCCAAAGCATTGACATTCGCTTCCTGAAAATTTCCACTAATCGCCTGAGACTTCATTCGTTTACCTCTTTTTGTATTTTTCTAATAACTGCGTAAAGTTCTGTATTATCTATAACTTATCTAAGATTTTCTTTCAACTGGGCGCGTGTTTCCTTTTCAACCGTACGGGTTTTTAAATCTTCGCGTTTATCATAATTTTTCTTTCCCTGCGCCACGCCGATTTCAAATTTTATTCGTCCGTTTTTCCAGTAAACGCGCGTTACAATCAAAGTCATTCCCTTCTGCATAATCTCTTTTTCGAGCCGCTCGATTTCCTTGCGATGAAGCAGAAGTTTTCTCGTCCGCAACGGTTCGTGATTATTTTTATTGCCGTGCGAATAATGAGAAACGTGCGCGTTAAAAAGCCAGACTTCCCCATCTTTGATCGAAACGTATGACTCTTTGAGCTGAATTCGCCCGATCATCACGCTCTTAACTTCAGTTCCGAGCAGAGCGATGCCGGCTTCATATTTTTCCGCGATATGATACTCAAAGTATGCGTGTCGATTGTTGATAATATCTTTGTCCGCTTCCGACATAACTTTCTATTTTGCCTCGCAATTCAACTTCAGGCAAATGAAACCCGCATTTTATGATTTGACAAGACTGTTTTCTGTCAATAAATTAGATTATTGATCTTTTGGGAGATCGTCTAATGGTAGGACTGCAGTTTCTGGATCTGTCTATCGGGGTTCGAATCCCTGTCTCCCAGCTTTATTTTTTTGAAAATTTGTAACTCTTCCTTTCTAACTCTCAACTTTTATGGAATGGCACGAAACTGAAGTTCGCGTTCGTTATGCTGAAACCGATCAGATGGGTATTGTTCATCACGCAAACTATCTGATTTGGTTTGAACTCGGCAGAAGCGCTCTGTGCCGCACCCGCGGATTTTCCTACCGCGAAATGGAAGAAAAAGACAATGCCCTGATGGTTGTCGCTGAAAGTTATTGTCGTTATAAATCGCCTGCGTTTTATGATGACGCGCTCACGGTTCGAACTGGGATCGGCGAAATTAAAAGCCGCACGGTCCGCTTTATCTACGAAATTTTTCGCGTTTCTGACCAAAGTTTACTTGCCGAAGGCGAAACTTTGCACATCGTGACCGACAAACATAAAAAAGTGCGTTCTCTGCCTCTGCATTACAAAGAAAAGTTAATGAATGACGAATCATTTGCCAGTAAAGCTTTTCCTGACGATCAACCGCCAAGTTAAAATTTATTTCCTCATTCTCCCTCTTCCGGCTTTCCTTATATTGAATAAATTTCCGGCTTTAAGCTAAACTCAAAATTATGGTTAATGCTTCTTCAGCCGAAGTTTATTTTATCGGCGCAATGATGTTTTTAATTCTCACCCTCTGCGCGGTGACCGTATTTTTCTTTTTTCGTACCTACAAACGCGAAAAACAAAGCAAAGAAAATTCGAAAAAAAAACCTGATTCATCAAAAAACTATGGCCAAAAGTGAAGATTTACACGGAAACGCGCCCGACAAATCAAAAGTTGCGCTACTTCTGATTGATATGATCAGCGATTTTGAATTTCCGGACGGAGAAAAACTTTTTAAAAATTCTTTGCCAGTGGCAAAAAACTTTTAAGCCTAAAAAAGAAAGCAAGAAAATCCGGCGTGCCGGTCATTTACGTCAATGATAATTTCGGAAGATAGCAGCCGAATTTTAACAATTTGCTCAAACACGCCCTTGACGAATCGGTCAGAGGCTCTGAAATTGCAAAAATCCTTAAACCGGATGAAGACGATTATTTTGTTCTCAAACCAAAACACTCCGGCTTTTTTTCAACTACGCTCAACGTTTTGCTGGAATATCTAAAAGTTCAAACTTTAATTTTAACGGGCGTGACAACGGATATTTGTATATTGTTTACGGCAAACGACGCGTATGTGCGCGACTTCAATCTTTTTATTCCGAGCGATTGTACCGTTGCCGTTAATAAAAAAGATCATCTGCACACGCTCAAATTTGCCGAGCGCGTTCTCAAAGCCAACACACAGCTTTCGACTAGTATAAATTTTGATAAATTAAAATCATAAACTTGAAAATAGATCGCCAACTGATTTGAGGATTTGTTTAAAAACTCTAAAATTAAGAAGAAATAAATTACAAATTTGACGGATGAGCGGATTTTTCACCAATTTTCAGATGATTTAACCCGCGTTAATTACTCAAATCCGTCCAATCTGTAGGCTATTTTCCGATGAAAGTCCTCAATTTTTTCGTTAATTGATAAGCCTGAAGTTTTTCGGGACAAATTCAATCGAAATTATTTCCCCCGCCGAATTTGTTTTGCTATTGGCGAAAGGCTTATAGGAAACGACTGCAAATATTTCCTTTGCCGCCGAATCGCAACCGATACGATTCGCGGCGATGTCTCCGCTATAAGATATTAAAATAAGATTATCAAAATTTTCCGACCTCAAATTCAACACTTTATTTTCCGTCTTAAACGAATAAGCGATTTCTTCAGTTTTGCATTCGATCTTTGTCAGATAACCTAAAATTCTCGTCTCGCCTTTTTTTGGCTTTCGGAGAGTTGCATTGATAGATTCAATTGTCGATTGAGCGCGTCGGCGGGCTAGTTCTTCCTCGGATAAAATTTCGTTGGTAACGCTTGAATCTTCCGGTTTGTCTTTGTAATTTTTTATATATTCAAGCTGCGCTTCCAAAGAATTTATCGTCTTGATCGTGTTTTGGGCGTAAAGGCGCATCTGGTCGTCGGGCGCCGTCTGAAGGACTTTCTGCGCGACGCGCCGGGCATTTGAAAAATCCTCCCTTCGCAAATAAAGCTCGGCGGAGCGCATTGCGTACCATTGATTTCCCGGCGCGATCTCCAATGCTTTGTCTAAATATTTTATTGCCTGCTCAATTTCATCGTTCCGCACCATACTGATGAAAGCGTAGAGATTATAACTTTCAGCAAAGTTCGCATTCAATTCAATCGCCTTTTTGAGCGACTCGCGCATTTTTGTTGTTTGTTCGTCGTCATAGCCGGAAACAAATCCGTAAAGAGCCGTTCCTTCACGGCTCAGCACGTAGGCGGGTCGAAAATATGTTAGATAGTTTTTGTCGTTTAACTCTGTAGCCTTTTCAAAATATTTTT
>MWVV01000456.1_pt1 | contig 14913 bp, 7 predicted proteins | sample 1047281 | NCBI WGS metagenome assembly MWVV01 (sample SAMN06349986, study PRJNA376086) | soil metagenome | isolation source: PT-2 sample Antarctic (ecotone) soil | place: Antarctica | collected 2015-01-13 | reverse complement strand
TTTTTACAGCGATTGCAGGTAAAGCCAGATTAACATGACCTACTACAATAGTGTCGTAATTTGACGCTGCTCTTATAACCTGTGTAACAAAAGAAAATACTTTCCCTTTAAAAGGTAAATAACGGTCAGAAGAAAAATAATTATCATCACTCCCTTTATCGTGCAGAGACATTGAATTAGCTGATATTCCGGCTTCTTTCAGTTCGGTTAAAGCTTTTAAGAATGCACGATTAAATTTTTCAATTCCCCCGGTATTTGAGAAAGCAGTTAGGTTAAGAAACAGGAGTCTTTCACTTTTTTTTTGATTGTATGTTATTTTATTAATGTCTTTACTTAATAAATAACCCCAATAACGGCTCCAGTGTAACTTGTTATCGATGTATTGTTTTCTAACGTTATTATACTGTTTGTCGTTACTTTTAAATTCTATGTTTTGCATCCACTTATAAAAAGGGAAAGTAAAGCCCTGTTTTTTTCGCTGCCAGATAGCTTTGGGCAAAATATCATCAAAGGCTTTTATTAAAAGGTGTTTCCCAACTTTACTGTCGTACTTTATTTCAGGGGCAATACTAAAAGCTGCCTGCATTAATTCTTTATCTAAAAATGGCACACGAACTTCCAGACTGTGCCACATGCTCATGTAATCAGTATCTTTTAAGAGCTGATTTTGCATGTATAGGTTAGTTTCAATCCAGCTTACCTTTTCTCTTGCGTCTGTGCCCGTAGGTAAGTTAGAGAAACGAACCTTTTCTAAAACTTCATCAATGTGAGAAGTGCTTGTTCCTAAAAGTTTTGATACCTGTTGTGGAGTATAACTTCCGCGGTTAAAAAGATAATGGCCCAACAAATCTTTTCTTTTTGCAAATGCCAATTTTCTAACCTTTTCTTTTGGAATAAATTCTGACAGGCCAATAATAGAAGCAGGAAACTTTTGAATTAAGCTAAGTGCAGAAGTTCTATTAAACGATGGATAGCCACCGAAGATTTCATCTGCACCTAAACCACTTAACACGGCAGTTAAGCCATATTTTCTTGCATACTTGCAAATGAAGTAAGAATTAATGCCATCCGTACTTGGCTGATCCATTGCCTGCAGAATGTCAGGCAATTCCTCTTCAAACTCCTTCTCGGTAACAAGAAAGGAATGATGCCGGGCATTTGTTTTATCAATAATTAGTTGCTGATAAGGCGCTTCATTTAAAGAGGCATCTTCGAAAACAATGGAAAGTGTTTTTAAATTATCACCAATATATTTATTTGCTATTAATGTAAGTAAACTCGAATCCACCCCGCCACTTAGGAATAAACCAATAGGAGCATCGGATATGAGATGCCTTTTAACTGATTGATCTAATTTATTCCTAACTAAACTAACCGCCTCTTCTAAGTTTGTTATTTCGTTGGAAAACTCAAATTTATTGAAGGTTGTTAACTTGTTATGTAACGTAGTAATTTCTACTTCCAAAAAACTTCCTTTCGGTAGGGGATGGACGTTTTTAAGAGTAGTAAAGGGTTCGGGAAGATGGCCAAAAGTTAGGAATGGAATGCGCCAGTCTTCATTTTCGGGCCAATTTTGCTGTAATGCTTTAAACGCCCTTATTTCTGAAGCAAAAACAAATTGATCATTTGAAATATAATAATACAAAGGCTTTATTCCGGCATGATCTCGTGCAAGCACAATTTTGTTTGCTGCCTTATCCCAAATTGCCAATGCAAACATCCCATTAAAGCGCTCGAAACAGGCAGTACCATAAGCATGATAAGCTGCTAATATTACTTCGGTATCGGTTGCTGTTTTAAATTGATAACCCTTTACCGATAGCTGCGATTTAATATCTAAGAAATTATAAATCTCGCCGTTAAAAATAATAGTATTCCCACTATAGTTATCGTTCATAGGTTGATGACCGGCAGCGGAAAGATCAAGTAAGGATAAGCGGCGATGTCCAAATGCAATACGCCTGTCCTCATCAATCAGCACTCCGGCATCATCCGGTCCACCACGATGCATACTGTCGCGCATGGCAATGATTGATTGATCGAGATCATAGCTATTAGAAAGATCAACTATGCCGGCAATTCTACACATTTCATATTATTCTGTAAAGAAGAAATTAAAAACTATAATCCAATTGCTGCCTTAGCCTTTTGCCAAATACTTACCGACTCATGACCGTAACTATAATTATAAGTACTCATATAGTTACTTCCGTAGCCATAGTAAGAATAAGCTCCACTTGCTTTTACATCATTTACCAGCACGCTTAAGTGTGGAAATACTTCGCTCTCATATAATTCATTTAATTGGGCCAATTGTTTCTTAGGTGTTATTCTTTGTCTTACAAGATATATAGTAGCGTCAGCGTGTTTCGCCAAAATCTTTGCATCACTTACTAAACCCAAAGGAGCAGAGTCTATAACAACACAATCAAAATTTTCTTTTAGATAACCAAAGAGTGAGTCGATTTTCTCATCCATTAATATTTCGGAAGGATTTGGAGGAATAACACCAGCTGTTACAACATATAAATTTTCGAAGTCCGGTATCGCGATCGGGAGTTCTTCAAAAGTGGCCTGGCCCGAAATGTAGTGTGTTATACCTTTTGCAGTATCAGGCATCTTTAAAGATACACCCACTTTTGGCTTGCGTAAATCCATTTCTACAATTACCGTTTTTTTGCCTGCAATTGCAAAAACAGCAGCAAGATTCAAAGAACAAAAAGTTTTTCCTTCTGCCGGAGTGGTAGAAGTAAATAATAGAACTTTTTTGTCCTGGCTTTTAGTTAAAAAGGGAATATTAGCTCTTACCATTCTAAATTGTTCGCCAACAACAGTTCTATCATCAAATCCAACTACAAGCCTTCTCTTTTTTTGAGTGTAGTGCGATATTTCTCCTATCACCGGTACATTTATTTTACTAATAACGTCGTTGCGGGTAATTATCTTATCGTTCAATAATTCTTTTAGGTATATCATTAGTACAGGTATAAGTAATCCTAAAGCAATCGCTAATTTGTATATCAACGAAGCATTAGGACTAAGTAATCCCGAACTGGTTGCAGGATCAAGAGCACTGGAATTAGAAGAAAGCTGAGAAGCTTTAGTAATAGCAGCTTCCTCTTTTTTCTGCAACAAATACATGAATAATTTTTCTTTGATATCCTGCTGTCTGCCAATCTCCATTAATTTTCTTTCCTGCCCTGGAACAGCATTTAATTTAGAGCGGTTCATCTCAAATTGGCCTAAATATCTCTGTTTTAGTTGCGCTGTTGATGTATTAATATTTTCAAGATTACTTAAAATGCTTGATTTTAATTTATCGATTTGACTTTCTGTAGTTCTTACTGCAGGGTTAGCAGCAGGCATCTCTTTTAACTGTTCTTCTTTTTTAAAAATATTATCATTGTATTGTTTAACCATAGCGGAAAGAGTAGGGTCATCAATTCCTAATGTGGTTGGAATGGGTTGATTTGGATTTGCAACAGACTGTTTAACCATATCTATTACCTTGAGTTTGACTTCCGAATTCTCAATTTGAGATTTAGTTGCACTTAACTGCTCAAAACCCGCAGAATTTTGCACACCTTGATCTACTATTTCGTTAGCTTGCCGGTAACTTTGAATACTACTTTCAACCTTACCTAATTCTCCCCGCATTAAACTAATTCTATCGTCAATAAAGCTTAAAGTATAATCAACAAGTTTGTTCTTTTTTTCATTATTGCTAAAGTTATACTCCTGCACCAGGATATTCAATAGGTCCGTGCCCTTGTCAGGAACTTCAGTTTCAAGCGAAATATTTAAAATATTTGCGTCTCTTTGAGGTTGCGAAATAACTAATTGATTTTTTAATCCTTCAGCTACCTGCGCTACCGGCTCCCATGTTATGATATACTTATCATTTTCTTTAAGCTCTCTCGGATCCATAGTTACATCAAAAGAAACATTTTGACCTTTGATAATACTTTTAGATGCAATGGGAGTTTTTACTTTATTATTTATAGTATAAAGTTGTGACCCATTTCTTATTACTTCAACACTCTCACCTTTCGAACTGTCTTTTATACCAAGAACTATTGCTTTAATTGAAGGGGAATTATACAATTCCGACTTTTTAATTTTGCCCTTTTTAAAATATTGTAAGTTTAAGTTTAATCTTCTTACCACTCTCGTCATTAATGTCTTGGTCTTTAAAACTTCTATTTCGTTTGCAAGGTTTACTTTCTTACTAAAAAGCATGAGTTCATTTAGACCACTCCCCATTTCAGAACCTGTACTAGAACCTCCTGTTCCTTTGTTTCCCTCAGGAAAAAAAACAGAAATGGAAGAAGAGTAAACAGGTGATTTATACTTAACATACAAATATGCTAAACCCAAAGAAACTCCCAGAGTTATTATAAACAAAGGAAAATATATCAGATACTTAAGCAAAACCTCTTTAGTCGTAGGTTTTGCGTGTGTATTAGAATTTATATCCGAAAGAGATAATGAAGTGTTCATATTTACCTGTTATTAAAAATATTTAAAATGAGTAAACCTAATGTACTAACAATTGCAAGAATACTGGTAGTATAAGCTAACTTTCTGGCGGTTACCTGCTCATCAGCTGTAGGCTTATTTTCAACCCCCTGAACATAAACGATATCATTTTGTTGCAGCCGATAATATGGGGACGTAAATATTGCGTTTGATAAAAGGTTTACATATCCAAATTCCCTTCGGCCTTTATTTTCTCTTATTACCATTACAGGGGTCTTTTTTCCATATACCGTTAAGTCGCCAGCTTGAGCAAGAGCTTCCAGAATATTAATACGCCCTTGTGGAAGAGAAATAGTACCAGGCTTAGCTACCTCTCCCATTACCGTTACTTTAAAATTAAGAAAATCTACTGTTACTACCGGATCTGTTAAATATGTTTTTAAACGGCTAATCATAAGATCCCTGAATTGGCTGCGGGTTAAACCTTCAACTTTAATTGCTCCCAATTGGGGATACAAAATTTTTCCATCCTGATCAACAGTAATTCCTTTTGGAAGGGTATACGGGATTGCAGAAGCGGGGTTTAAGGCAGAAACAGAAACGGCTAATTCATCGCCGACTTGAATAGGAACTTCAAAGCTTTGATAAATGTAAGTGTAACTACTGTCCCTGGGATACGAGCTTAAGTAATTGATGTTCTTCGGGGTAGTGCAGGAAGCCAACAAAATAATCGTAAATGTTGCGCAAAAAAATAACAATGTTAATTTCATAAGATTATTTACCAGGTTGAAAAATTAGAAACATGATTTAACTCTTGCTCTTTGCTTTAAATAGCTTCGCGTCCTCAGTCACACAACTAAGTTTAGATTAAAAAAAAAGGAAACCTGAAACAAGCTCTGGCTTCCTTATTTATATTTAGAAATATATATCACTTTCAAATTCAAAATCAGAGCACGGAAAAGTGTCTTCCTACTAAAGCAAACAGCTATTATTTTTTAAATATTTGATAGTTTTAGTAGTTTGGGGTGCAAATATAAGGGTAACAATCTTTCTAAAATCTTATTTAACTATACACCCAAAAAAACTTATTCCACCTGCAAAAGTTTTAATATTTTTTAAACTTCTTAAACTGCTGTGCAGTTGTCTAAGTGAGTCTATATCCCACCTTCGCGGAGCCCTGTCAGTTGCACCCGTTTTTCCAAAGACTTTAATACTGCAACTTTTCTTGACAACGCAACCAACTGAAATTTTTATTTCAACTTCTGCCGAATAAAAAAAGGGAAATGTTTGCGTAACCGAAGAGTTACATATATATTTGTAACCGAAGGGTTACAAATAAAACAGCAACAATGAGAAGAGATGTATTTCAAGCAATAGCCGATCCAACAAGAAGGGAGATAATTAGCCTTCTTGCAGATCAATCATTAACGCTTAATGCTGTGGCAGAAAAGTTTGATATAAGCCGGCCTGCCATTTCAAAACACATAAAAATTCTAACAGAGTGCGGCCTCATTATTATTAAACAACAGGGCAGAGAAAGATATTGCGAAGCACATCTTGAAACACTTAGCGAGGTTTCAAAATGGATAGAAAAATACAGGACTTTCTGGACTGATAAACTCAATGCACTCGACTTGCATCTATCGAAGCAGGAAAGCAGTCCTAAAAACATAAACCCAAAAAATAAGTAAAATGGAAAACCAACCAATCGTTTTAGAAAGAGTGTTTAATGCTCCGGCTTCAAAAGTTTGGAAAGCACTTACTGACAAGGATGAAATGAAAAAATGGTATTTCGACCTGGCAGAATTTAAAGCCGAAGAAGGTTTTAAGTTTCAGTTTTCTGGGGGCCCAGACCCGGAAACACAATACCTGCATTTATGCGAGGTAACTGAAGTTATTCCTGAAAAGAAACTTACCTATAGCTGGCGATATGATGGATATTCAGGAAATTCATTCGTAACATTTGAATTATTAAGCCAGGAAAACAAAACCCTTTTAAGATTAACCCATAAAGGCCTTGACACATTTCCTAAAGAAAATATGGATTTTGCTAAAGGAAATTTCATAGAAGGTTGGAATCATATTATCCATACTTCGTTAAAAGAGTACCTTGAACCAGACGTATAATTAGTCTGGAAAAGACAGGAGTCAATAATACACAAGGGCGTTTAACTGCTGATACAGAGTTCACCCCATCCTCACTTCCTGTTATATATACTTGTCCATTCCTTCAGCAGGCTTTCCGCATCTTCGGTTAGCTGTTCGGGCAGAAGACGCCAACCCCAGTTATTCTTATTAGATGCAGGAGTATTCATGCGGCAACTTTCATCCAGCGCCAAAACATCCTGCATTGGAAGAATGACCGTTTTGGCTACTGATAAATAGGCTAAACGGCCTAACACAATATGTATATCTTCTTCTGTAGCCGGATGGCCGACGTACTGTTCTAAACGATGACGGTTTTCGTTATTGACTTCGCAGCGGTACCAGCCCCGAATAGTATTGTTGTCGTGTGTGCCAGTGTAAACAATAAAGTTTTCGTGGTAATTGTGAGGCGCATGTATAGACGTCTGCATGTCTTCGCCAAAAGCGAATTGCAATATTTTCATGCCGGGCAGGTTAAACTGGTCGCGAAGCTGGTAAACCGCATCGTTTATATCACCAAGGTCTTCAGCTACAAAAGGCAGGCTGCCTAACTCTTCTTTTGCAACAGTAAAAAGATCGGCACCAGGGCCAGGATTCCATTCTCCATGTCTTGCAGTCGTTTCCGTTGCAGGCACTTCCCAGTAATCAACAAAAGCCCTGAAGTGATCAAGGCGCACAATATCGAACAGTTCCATGTTCTTTTTGAAGCGTTGTATCCACCAATTGTAATTGCGCTTCTTTAATATATCCCATCTAAAAACCGGCATGCCCCAAAGTTGCCCGTCATCACTGAAAGCATCCGGCGGCACTCCGGCGACACCCGTCATATTTCCTTCTTCGTTTATCGCAAAAATTTCCCGGTCACTCCAAACATCTGCAGAGTCGTAACTGATGTAAAAAGGCATATCGCCAAATAATTGTATATCGTGCTGGTTGCAGTGGTGTCGCAGTTTTTTCCACTGCTTTGCAAATATGAATTGCAGCCATTTTATTTTCTCCAGTTCATCTTTATGCTGGTTTGTTAAGTTCTCCAACGCTTTAAGTTGGTGAAGCCTATATTCTTCGGGCCACCTGAACCATGGTTCGCCTTCGTTTCGTTTCTTAAGCACCATGAAAAGTGCAAAGTCATTCAGCCAGCTTTCTTCGGTTTGGCAAAACTCATTGAACTGTTGCTCCAGCACTCCAAATTTTCCTTCTTTGAATGTTCGCCATGCTTTATTAAACAGTTCACCTTTTACCCGTTCAGCCTCTGTATAATTCGTTTGTGTTTCGCATGGTAAATAGTATTGCTGCAACTCTTCCGCTTGAAGCAACCCATTATTTGCAAGCAATTCGGGACTTATCAATAAAGGATTACCCGCCTTGCTTGACAAGGAGCTGTAAGGCGAATGTGACTGCCCCTGCTCCGTTGGATTTAGTGGTAACAGTTGCCAGAACTTTTGATGTGTACGGTGGAGAAAGTTAGCGAAAGCTTGCGCTTGCGGACCTAAGTCACCTATGCCAAAACGAGAAGGCAGCGAAGTGATATGCATAAGAATGCCGGCGCTTCGGGCATGCTCACTTTGCAGTTTTAAAAGAGCCAAAGGAATGTCCTTAAAAAGCTCTTGTACTGCAAGCGTGTTTTTCTGTTTTCCTTCCGTCTTCAGTAGAATGTTCCGATAGCTCTTTGGAGCATCATTTGGTAGAGCGATATGTGTGTTTTTCCAATCAAAGTCCTGTATTTCTTTATTTTGCTCTTTACACAATTTTGCCAGGCCAAGAGGAAGCGCCACTACATAATAATTATGTTGGTACTTGCGCGCAAATGCGCAGACGTTGTTTTTATATTCACCTTCCACATGCAGGGGAAGGTATTCGCCTTTGGCAAACAGATCGGTATTATTGTTTCGTTCAGTTAATAAAGTATGTGTAAGCCAAAGCTTAATTCTTGCATTGTGGCGGTTTTGCCATAGTTCCTGCAGCAGTGCTTCATGATTGTTAGTATCCTGATTGTCGATTTCATCAAGATATTGCCGGCATCTTTCATAATCTACAGGGCGGCGGTTATCGGGATCAACCAAACTAAGATCCCCAAGTTCTGTTCCCTGGTAAGTATCAGGAACACCCGGGCACATAAATTTAAGCAGCACCTGCCCTAAAGAATTGATCATACCAAAATCTGCTATCCTTTTTTGAAATGCGTGAAAGCTTTTCCAGAAGGCGCTACCGGTACCTAAAAGGCCGGTTATAAATTTCTTGGCTGCTTCTTCATATTCAATATTTGGCGAGACCCAGTTTGAGTTGGTCTTTTCTTCGCGCAGGGCCTTTTCAATATATTCCTCAAGACGGTTTTGGATGTTATCGTCGTCCTGTTGGGGCATAGGGTAAGCGCCAATAAGGGTTTGATATATAAAGTATTCGTCGCTGGCATCGGGCGCTCCGTTTGTTCTAAGATGCGTATTTACCTGCCGCCATTCTTCTACCAGGTTGAGCCATTCGTATGCGAGATCGGTTAATACATTCAACCGGGCACGAACGCCTTCACCCCTTTTGGTATCGTGCGTGGAAGTGGCATTGATCGAAAGCGGCCATTGCTGTTGCCTGTCCTTCATTTCTTTATGAAACTCATCCATGGAAGAGCCAAACACTTCCGGAGAATCCCCTACTTCGTTATGGCTTATGAAACGATTATAAGCATACATCAGCGGGTCTTCAACACCTTTTGCCATTAAAGGACCTGTAAATTGCATACACCTTTGGTAGAAGTGCAATGCATTGGCATTGTATTCTTCGTTTCCTTCCAAAGGCTTTTTCAGCAATATGTAATCCAGCAAATCGACGGCAGGTGTTAGATCGGGCCTGCTTTTTTTTATCTGCCTTAAAATATCCTGCACATCTGCCGCTTCGTTTTCTTGCAGGGGTAAGGCATTTCCATAATAACGATAAACCGGGCACTGGATAAGAAATTCTGCAATAGCTGTTTTAATATCTTCTGTGCGCATTTGTGCATAATCTTCTTTTTGCACAAGCCCGGTTTGCATTAAAAGCTGGTACAGGTTTTCGAGCTCGCCACCCATGTGTTTATAAAGAATGTACGCTTTCTTATCGTGCAGTTGCTGATGGATAGATTTATGATTGTTGGTTAGCTTCCTGTAGAAATTTGTAAAGCTTTGCTCGCTGCTTCTGTTGGTAAATAAATTGTTGACCATCGAGAGGAAGTCATAACCTGTGTTACCTTGTACAGGCCCTTGTTTTGGCAAACCTTCACCCGGCCCGAGGATCTTTTCTACCACTATGTAAGTTTGTTCGCCTACCAATTCGCGAAGTTGCTGAAGGTAACCGGTCGGATCGTATAAGCCATCAATATGATCAACACGCAATCCCTGGAAAACGCCATCGTCAATTAGGGTTTTTATTAATTTGTGATAATCGTCAAAAACCTTTTTTACCTGAATGTTTAAACAGATCAAGCCATTAACCGTAAAGAAGCGGCGGTAGTTGATGCGGCTCTCCGTTTCCTGCCAGTGACACAGGCGGTACGATTGCTCGTCCATTATTTGTTGAAGCCGTTTGGGATGTTGGTTTATAGCTTCAATACATTTTTCTAAGTAATCTTTTGTAATGTCATTCTTCATCAATGCCGCTAACTGTAGCCTTATCTCATTCCATCGTTCGGTGTAAGTTTGTTCATCTTCCATCTTTGGTATCTGATCCAGCAGTTGCTGCACTGCCTGCGATGGTTCCTCATCTGCAGCTTGTAATACGGTTGCGTACGATTTAGGTTGCAAAGGGTAAGCGCTTTCAAAGTATTTACATACCAAACGCTGGTTCTCGTAAGCAACTGTAAGCTCTCCTTTTTTTATAACGTCTTCCAGAGACGACCCCAAAAAAGGAACCATAATACGGCCATGATAAATTTTGCTGTTCCAGGCCACATCAAAGTAAGGAGCGTATAAAGATTGTGGCCCCTTTTCGAGCACATCCATCAGCCATTCGTTGCTGGGATGAAAGGCCATGTGATTGGGCACAATATCCTGCAACCAGTTGATGCCTGCCTCTTTTAGTTTTTTACTTATAGCTCTTAATTGTTCTTCAGTACCAATTTCAGGATTAATGCGATGAGGATTTACAACATCATAACCATGAACACTGCCGGGAGTTGCTTCAAAAATAGGAGAAGCATAAATAGTGCTTACTCCTAACTTCTGCAGGTAAGGAAGCACTTTTTCAAAATCAGAGAAAGTAAAGTCTTTATGAAACTGTATGCGATATGTTGAGATGGGATTGGTCATGGTTGTTGGTCATTAGTTATTAGGTCAATAAGTCATTAGGTTATAGGTCATTCGTCAATTATACTTCGTACTTTGTATTTCATATTTCGTATTTCGTATTTCGTATTTCGTATTTCGTCTTTCGTCCATCACACTTCGTACTGCATTGGTTGTTTAAGCATTACAACTGACCTGCCATCTACTTTTAACTCATCCTCTGCTTTATAAGTTTCCCCTTCTTCGGTTATAATATTTTTACTGGTATCCAAAACCATGCTCCATGAAATGCCATATTTTACAGGAGGAAGCTTAAAACTTAGTGGCTCCTGGTAGGCATTGAAGATTATATAGAAGCTATCGTCAATTACTGTTTCGCCTTTAGGGCCGGTAGAGTGAATGCCTTTCCCATTCAGGTAAACACCGAGCGATTTTGCAAAACCACTGTTCCAGTTTTCTTCGTTCATTTCAACTGCATGTGGTTGAAACCATGCAATATCTTCCACCTCCACTCCTTTTATAGGCTGTCCCTGGAACCATCGGCGCCTGCGAAAAACAGGATGTTTTTTGCGCAGATGAATAAGCTTCTGCGTAAAGGCGAGCAGTTCCTTATCTGCACTTTTCCAATCAATCCAGGAAATTTCATTGTCCTGGCAGTAAGGGTTATTATTGCCTTGTTGTGAACGGCTTAATTCATCTCCGGCTACAATCATGGGAACGCCCTGCGATAGAAAAAGCGTAGTAAGAAAGTTTCGCTTCTGCTTTTCGCGCAATTCGTTTATTACTGGATTATTAGTTGGTCCTTCGATACCACAGTTCCACGAGAGGTTATGATTATCTCCATCATTGTTGTTTTCGCGATTATCCAGATTGTGCTTTTCGTTGTACGAAACAAGGTCGTTAAGTGTAAAGCCATCGTGTGCGGTAATAAAATTTATACTGGCTGTTGGCAAGCGGTAGTCATTCCTGTAAAGATCCGGGCTTCCTGCAAAGCGTTCAGCAAACTCACCTAACATACTGTCTGCCCCGCGCCAGTAATCGCGAATGCAATCGCGGTACTTTCCGTTCCATTCTGCCCATCCTGGCGGAAATTTTCCGACCTGGTAACCGCCTTCGCCAATATCCCACGGCTCGGCAATTAGCTTAACCTGCGAGATTACCGGATCCTGGTGAATAATATCGAAGAAAGACCCGAGGCGGTCAACCTCGTGCAGTTCTCTTGCTAATGCTGACGCTAAATCGAACCGGAAGCCGTCAACATGCATATCAAGAATCCAATATCGCAAACTATCCATTATTAACCTGAGTACATTTGGCATCATCGCATTTAGCGTATTACCTGTACCGGTATAATCCATGTAATACCGCTTATCGTCTTTAAGGCGGTAATACGAAGCATTGTCAATGCCACGGAAAGAGAGTGTTGGACCTAACTGATTTCCTTCGCCTGTATGATTGTATACTACATCAAGAATAACTTCAATGCCTGCTTTATGCAACTCCTTAACCATATTTTTAAACTCAAATACCTGCTCGCCTAAACAACCACTGCTTGAGTAACGTACATCAGGAGCAAAGAAGCCAAGTGTATTATATCCCCAATAATTATTTAAACCTTTTTCTGCAAGAGTTCTGTCTAATACAAATTGATGAACCGGCATTAATTCTATTGCTGTAATGCCTAAATCCTGTAAATACTTTATAGTTATCGGGTGTGCAATAGCTGCATAGCTACCACGTATCTTTTCGGGTATATCAGGATGAAGTTTTGTAAAGCCTTTTACATGCGTTTCGTAAATGATAGACTTATGATAAGGTATGTTAGGGGCTTCATCACCCTCCCAATCAAAATAATGGTTGATGACTACACATTTGGGAACAAAGGGAGCGCTGTCTGTTTCGCTATAAGTAAGGTCTTTGGCAGGATGATCCGCTTCATATCCAAAGAGCGCCTTGTCCCATATAATGGTTCCTGATATAGCTTTTGCGTATGGATCAATTAAAAGTTTATGCGGGTTGAAGCGATGACCGTTGAGTGGATCGTAAGGACCAAAAACGCGGTAACCATATAACTGCCCAGGCTCCAACTCAGGAACATACGCATGCCATACGTGATGCGAACGTTCTTTCATCCTGATCTTTACATTTTCCACATCGTCTTCAAGTTTATTGAATAAGCAAAGGTCTACACCATGAGCGTTTTCGGCATACAGGGCAAAGTTTACCCCTTCGCCATCCCAGGTAGCTCCTAAAGGAAAAGGGGTGCCCGGAAATACAGAAGTAATATTCATTTTAAATTCTGAAATTATTAGTGGTTTCCTTGTGTCATTTCTTATCTACAAAATTGTTCCATATAATTGAGGATAGTGAAAATAAAAGATGCTTTGCCTTTTGGACAAAAATAGTTTCAATGCCAATTTGTAAATTTTTTATTGTTTTGACAGCTGTCTTAACCAAAAATTGAAGAAACAAAAGAACATTCAATTTCTATACCCCACAAAAAATACGTTAAGGAGTGTGTTGCATGCCTAAAAAATCAGCATAAATACTAATGATATTAGTGTTGATAAATTAATTACTTTACCTTTAGCCATTTGATAATTTTGATAAAAATAACCTGCAATGAGCAATACGGATAAATTGAAAGCCCTAAAGCTTACAATTGATAAAATAGATAAAGATTTTGGAAAGGGTAGCGTAATGATTATGGGCGAGCGGACGAATAACGATCTTGAAGTTATTTCTACAGGCTCCATTGGTTTAGATGTGGCGCTGGGAATTGGTGGTTTACCAAGAGGCCGGATAGTAGAAATTTACGGCCCCGAAAGCAGCGGTAAAACAACCATTGCCATACACGTAATTGCCGAGGCACAAAAAAAAGGCGGCATGTGCGCCATTATTGATGCTGAACATGCCTTCGATAGCTCGTATGCACAAAAGTTAGGAGTGGATGTGGATAATCTTTTAATCTCGCAGCCTGATTATGGAGAGCAGGCTTTAGAAATTTGCGACCGCTTAATTTTATCAGGTGCTATAGATGTAGTGGTGATAGACTCCGTAGCGGCATTGGTCCCCAAAGGGGAGTTGGAAGGCGAAATGGGCGACAGTAAAATGGGATTACAGGCAAGGCTTATGAGTCAGGCTTTGCGTAAGCTTACGGCTACTATTAATAAAACAAATACTATCTGCATTTTCATTAACCAGTTGCGGGAGAAAATAGGAGTAATGTTTGGAAACCCCGAAACTACAACCGGCGGTAATGCGTTAAAATTTTATGCTTCGGTGCGTTTGGACATTCGCAGGATGACACAAATTAAAGATGGCGACGAAGCAGTAGGTAACCATGTAAAAGTTAAGGTGGTGAAGAACAAGGTTGCGCCGCCTTTTAGGGCTGCAGAATTCGACATTATTTTTGGTGAAGGCATCAGCAAAATTGGGGAGATAATAGATATGGGTGTTGATCTTGGCATTGTGCAAAAAAGCGGAAGCTGGTTTAGCTACGACGGAAATAAGCTTGGCCAGGGCCGTGATACGGTAAAACAATTATTAACTGATAACCCGGAACTGGCAACCGAACTGGAAGCTAAGATAAGAGGCAAGATTGCAGAGGCGGCGGGGGTGTAAAGAGAAGTAATATTTTAGCGTACCTATTATCTATCTCTTCAAGCTGCTCATACTCTAATTGAAAGTAAGTTGAAAGATAGGTTTTTCAAAATAGGTGCGCCAGGATTTATATCGTGGTAATAATAATATTTCTTTCATAGTTCTCCAAAAAGTAACATAACTGAACTCCATTTAACTCCACTCTGAATTCAAGGTTTTCCTTTCATGTGTTTTCGTATAACAGTATATATAAAAAAAAGTAAAGCAAGAGAAAGAGTCACTATTACAGCAACCAAACAATTTTTAAAAATATTGTAACTGTTCACCTTAAAAAAGATATTCACAAAATTAGTTTATTTGCATATTGACACTTGAAGAAAAAATAGCAGCACTTGAACAAGACAATCTTCTGCTTCGTAACGAAAATACGGAGTTGAGA
>MWVV01000455.1_pt1 | contig 14923 bp, 10 predicted proteins | sample 1047281 | NCBI WGS metagenome assembly MWVV01 (sample SAMN06349986, study PRJNA376086) | soil metagenome | isolation source: PT-2 sample Antarctic (ecotone) soil | place: Antarctica | collected 2015-01-13 | reverse complement strand
TCGGGCAAATCAGCCGCGCCGCCGCTCGTCAAATCCGCTTCGTAGGTTCTGCCGCCGATAATGATTGTTTCTCTGTCTGACAGCGCGGGAATTTGCCGAATCTCATAATCTCGGACGACGCGCGAAGGTTTGATGTATTCGGTCGCCACGCCAATCGGCGACCAAGTGAAGCCGTAAAAATGCGGCTGGTGCGCGTGCGCCGTCAGTGCGCCGACTTTCATTCCGAGTTTTTCAATCGTCTCATTTTCAAACTGCTCGACAAATTTTTGGTACAGCGACATCGCCAGCACATTGATAAATCCGGGCGCAAGTCCGGTTTGCAAAACGAAACCGGTTTCGGCATCTTTGGCGAAGGCAGTGATTTCGTCGGTCTCGGCGACGTATTCGGTCAGGTTCGCGTAGTGCATTTTGAAATCGGAGGCGAACCGCGCCATTCGCGGAGACTGCGAGCCCGGCGAACAATCGAGCAAAACGTCGCAGCCGTCAAAAGCCGCTTTCATCCCGTCGTTGATGCCTTCGTGCGCCATCACAACCGTTTCGACTTTTGAAGTTTTTTCCGAGCCTTGCGTAACAAAATCTTTTGCTTTCCGCAAATTATCTTCGCTGACATCGCCCAAAATTATTTCCGGGTCTGTCTCCGACCATTCGCGCACGAGCAGCGCGGCGGCTTCGCCGATTCCGCCCGAACCGGCTATAAAAATCTTTTTTGTCATTAGGATTTATTATTTAGTTTCGGTATGAATTGATTCGTTTGATTCGCGCCGTTCGGCTTCTTCATTTTCGATGGCGGTCAAATTTTTGTTCACTTCCTGATGCTCACTTCCGACCGCCACATTAAAATCGCCTTCGGCGCGGGTAACGGGATCGCCCGTCAAAATTCCGCCGATTTGCTCGATGCCCCCGATAATCATCTGCCCGACGGATTCGATATTCTCCACCGTGTGATTTTCTGTTTGTTCTTCGTTTTTGTCCGTCATAGTTTGAGATTCTACAATGAAAAAGCCGACTTAGCGAATGAACCAAACCGGCTTCTGGATTTTCGGCGAAAAATAATTTGACAATAAAATGTCTCGGTCGCAAGCAGTGAATAATCGCCAGTTTATTTTTTCGTTCTAAATATCATCGCGATCAGCCTCGGCGCCGCCGTTTTGTCATTGTCGTCAAACCACTCTTTCAAATCAACCAATTCAAAATCATTATTCTTAGCCGCCGCAAAAAATTCAGAGATGTGATGCACGTAACATTCGAGTTCAAAAACTCCGTCGCCGGCATCGAATCGCGCTTTGCTTCCCTGATATTGTTTGAACGGATGCAATTCGCCGGTGTAGAAAAGTCCACCCGTTCGCAAAACCTTTTTGGCTTGCCCGAATACAAAATCTATATTCTCGATGTGTTCGAGCGCAAGACTGCAAGTTATCAAATCAAACTGATTTTCGGAAAACCCCCAATCACAGCGCAAATCAAATTGTCTGAATTCAATGTTGTTGGCGATGATTTTTTCTTTCGCTTTGGCGACCATTTCCGCCGAAAAATCAGCCGCGACGAGATAGTTGGCTTTTGTTAAAAGCCATTCGGTGTTTTTTCCCGTTCCGCAGCCGATTTCCAAAATATCCAACGGCTCGGAAATTGAAACGCTATCCCGCAAAGCAACCGCTTCAAGGTCGCGCGTTTTGTTATTCACCGTATCGTAATTGAAAAAAGCTCCCGGCAATTTTTCGCCGCAGATGCGAAAATAAAGCTGCTTTTTGAATTCCTTTTCGGTTGTATTTTTCGGCAAAAAAAAGATATTGGACAAACCGGAAAATTTTAATAATATAACTCACGCGATTTATTTTCTATAATGAACACAAAGCAAGACCAAAGCGAAAGATTATTGGATCGAATCAAAGCCAATCTTCCGGAAATCGAAAGTCTTTACAGAATCTTTATCGGTTACGAAGAAGATTATGTTTATCGTTTTTACCATCAAAGTTTTAAAGTTTTCGGCGCGATTGAAGAAATAAAAAAAGCCAAAGATTTGTTTGAAAAAATCGCGCCTGACGGAATTACGCTTAACGAATGGTATTCCCAAATTGCCGACGAAGCTATCGGTAAAAGTTTTGATTGGGAGAAAACAAACCCGAAGTGGCTGGATGAAACACGCCCGATTCTCGAAGCCTTTTGGCATTCCAAATATTTTCTCGAGCAGATGCTTCATTTCGGCACGGAACTTCAAAAAAGCCCGCAGTTTTTGCCAAGCGGTTGGGCGGCTGTTTTGTATCTCTATAACTTGCGTTGAAGAAACGCCTCAAACTAAAAACCGATTACCCGATTTGCTCGACATATTGTCGCAAAATGTCGCCGAATAAAATCGGCTCTTCGTTCGTTTGCCCGATTTCATTGGCAATCGTAAATATCTTCTCTCGATTGTCGCTTGAAAGCTGTTTGATTTGATAAAGCAATTCGCCAAACTCCTCGCCGATTCGTTGTTTGAAATGTTCGGAAAGGTTTTCGTCCTGCGTAAAGTTTGCGAACAAAGACAAACTTTTAATCGCATCAACCGCAATATTTTCCCAATCTTCCAACCTAATCAGACTTTTAACGCGAATCTGCAGGGCTTTGACCAAATTTGGCAAATTTTGAACAAAACCGAGTTGTAAATTTTGTTCCCAAAGTTCGATAGCCTGCCCGAACATCGCAACTGCTTCGGCTGAATTGTTTTGCTCTTCCAACGCAATGCCTTTGTTCAGATAAGCCATTGCCAAATCGTTTGCCAATTCCGTGCGTCCGACTGCAACTAATTTCTCAAGAATCGCAATCGCTTTGTCATATTCGGCAATCGCTTCATCCGATCTGCCAAACCTCCAAAGAGCAACTCCGAGATTTAAATGATTGTTTGCTTCTAAATCATCATTTCCCAGCTTTCCTTTTAGCGGCAGACAGCGGTCTATTATTTCCCGCATATATCCCAAAGCACAGAGTTTGATAATATCCTCGTTAAAGAGATTTACGACCTTCTCGAACAGTCCGGCTGAATAATAATGGTCAATCGCGTTGAAATACGGCGCAAACTGTTCGCGGGTGTAGCAGTCTTTTATCGGTTGACGAATCGAATCATAAAATTCGGCGGCGCGGTGATGGAGTTCACGGCGGGTTAACGTTTCATCTTGTTTGTCGGATTGCTTGGAAACAACTTCTTTTGCCTGCGGCAGAAGTTCGTAATAATTCGGCTCGATTCTTCTGACCAGAGTATTGCTTCTTAAAATCCCGAAAATCGTATCGTCATCGGCTATATCTTCAAGAATTTTTACTATAACGGGATATTCGATTGCCTGTTTGAATATCGAAAGGGTTTTTAAAACCAGCCGTTCGACCGCGCTCGAATTTTGATACTGTAAGCCGATCAGATACATCGCGCCTTCTTTGGCGTCGTGTTCGCGGAATTTGGCAAAGAGTTCATTATTCTGTAAAACATCCGGCAATTTTACGGCATATCTGGGATAACTTTCTTTAAGGTATCCGACCAGCGCAACCAACGCCATCGGGACAAACTCGAAGCCCAGGTTTTTTAATTTTTCCAAATCTCCCGTTTCGATTTCCGCCAGACCGCAATCAATTTTTCCGTCTTTCAATCTTTTCCCTTCTTCCTGAAAGAATTCGAGCGCGTCAACTTCAGGCAAATTACCGACCGCGACTTCTTCAACTTCGGTGCGAACGTGAAATTCGGGAACTTTTTGTGAAGTCAGCAGAAAATGCAAACCGTCCAATTGCAGGGCTTTTTCAAAAAATGCGTTTAAATGCGGTTCGTTGATAATTTGATTTTCCAGCACGGATTCAAAATTATCGAAAACCAGCCAGACATTGCCCGACGCTTTTAATTTCGCTATCAGATCATTGATTATTTCCGACGGTATTTCATCCGTTTTCTCTTTCGTATTTTCGAGAAATCCGTCATAGTCTTCGAGAAAATTATTCTCGTTTTTTCCCAAATGCTCATCGGCTTTGCGGCAAACTTCGCGGAATGTTCCTTCACGTTCACGGCACAGGAAAATCAAAACCGCATCGAGATTTCCGTTGAGCATTTTTCCATCGGGAGAAAGTTTGTGCAAAACTTCCATCAAAAGCGAGGTTTTGCCGTAACCGCTCACGCCTTGGATGACGATCATCTTTTTGCTTTTCTGATTGAGCCATTGTTCCAGATTTTCCTTTTCTCTTTTGCGGTTGACAAAGAAACTTCTTTCGATGAGCGAACCGACGAGCTGCGGCAAATCGTTCGGCTTGAACGTAAATCGGGCAAAAATCGTTTCCAGAAACCGCATTATTTCCTGCTGTCCCGAATCGAGTTTGACCAGCATATTGTTTTGAAATTTGTTGGCAAGAAGTTGATTTTTGCCCAAAGCCTTTTGAAATTCGTTGGAAGCCTGAAAAAACCAGCGTTTTTCAAATTCAAAAACGATAGATTCCGAAGGCGAACCGGCATTTTCGGTCAATTCGGCAATCATATCTTTGGTCAATTGTCTTTGAAACCTGTTTGCCCAGATTTGATCGTCCACGTCTTTCGGATTTACCAGATTTTCATATACCGACAAATCCTTTTCCGGCAAAAAATCGCTGTTTTGATTGAGTCTTTCAATCTGGTTTTTGAGATATTGATTTGCTTTATCTAACCATTGACCTTCATCTTCAACCAACAAACTCACCGGAGTTTTGCCGAGAAGTTTGCTTGCAAAAGAATGTTGCGGCGCAAGATTGCTTTGACCGCTTTGAGTTGTCTTTCGACTGTCGCAAATGTTTTGAGCGGCGACCACACAAGCCCGGCGAAAGGCTTTGGCTAGTTCGTGATTTTCCGCCGGAGTTTGAGTTCTGAGTTTATTTGTAATTTTGCCGACGAGTCGGGTAATTCTCCGTTCGCCCTGACTGTTTACATATTCATCTCCGATACCTTGTAAAACGCCGGTCGCAACGGTTGCAGCAGTTGCCAAAATCGCCCAATCAATCATTTTAATTTTCCCCCAAAGTGAAAGCGTTGAAAATTTCAGTATAATCTTACAAGTATATTCAATATTTGGAAATATTTGATTCAAAAGCGGAAACGCAACTGTTATGCGGCGTTAAATTTTCAGCGTAAACAGATTGCGCTAATCGTCAACTTTTTAAACGCTCCCTGATGGTCGCGTTTCCACATTCAATCTTTAGAGAAATCTTCGGGCAAACTCTCGCCTATCGAGGCATTTATCAATCGTTAGACAATACCGAAAGACAAATGAATTTCCAATCACGAGAACAATTCCGACAACAAGTAAAATTATTTTTCTTTTTCGATATTAATCAGTATTAAAATATTTCGCCTGCGGATGATGGACGATAATCGCCGAAGTTGATTGTTCGGGATTGAAACGAATTTCTCCCACCAGCCGCGATTAGCGGAGACTTAGACAAGCGATGACAACAAACACTATCGCAAGCGTCGAAGAAACTGTGCGAATCGTGTTCAAATTATTCCAGCGTCCTTCAAAATTAGCACGTTGCAATGCTGTTTCTTCTTCCGAAGCTGACTGCAAATTAAAACGATCAAGGACGTTGTTTAATGGAACATTACCAAATATGGTTACGCCGAATGTGCCGATTAAATAAATTATTGTCGCCGCCAGCAAAAACCAAAACCGCGCGGACAATGGTTGTCCGTAATGCAGAAACACACTGAGCGGCAATAAAATTGGCGCGCCGAAAAAAGCTGCAAAGAAAATAGGATTTTGGATAGCTCGATTGATGGATTGCATCGCCGAAATATATTCGGCATTTGATAATCGGGCTAATCCTAAATTCACCGAACACGAAAAAGCGTAGAAAAGTCCTGCCATCAGCGCGGTCGTCGTGGCGGTTATGACCAAAATAATGTTTGTCAGCGTCGGCATTTCATTTCCGATTTGAAAATTGAGTCTTGGCAATCAATCGTATTTTATTCCGTAACCGATTTTTCTAATTACCTCACGAAACTTTTTCTCATCTTCCGCCAAAATTGCCAGCGACTTTTTGCCGACGCGCTGACAGATTTTTTTCGTGTGCGGATTTTCGGCGATTTCGTCGGCGATACCGGGCGTTTCGCATTCGACGATTCGCGCCGTTCCTTTGTCCTTCAGCGCGGCGGCGCGGCGGTTTGTTTCGCGCAAAAATCCTTCGACCGTTTCGGGCAGAAGTTGTTCTTCGCGTATTTCTAGGAATTCGCGCAAGGCTTCGATATTTTGTCCGTTTTCCAACGCGTTTATCGTCAATTCGCGGCTCAAACGCCACGTCGCTTCGTCTTCTTTTTCGGCGAAATTTTCGAGAAAAATTTCTTCGCCGCCTGCCAAAGGTTCACCGACGATTTTTATTCGCAGATTCGGTAAGATTGTAAATGAACTTCTGTCGGCGATTTGCGGCGGCGAATAAGTTTCCGCCAAATCGAAACAAAACGCGCCGAGATGGTTGATGCGGATGTATTTCAAACCGTCGTAGCGGCTCAGAAAATCCAAATCGTCCGTTCCCCAGAGTTCGCCGTAATCGTGCCGCGCATCGAAGGGTGGAATGTAGGCGACATCAATCAAACCGAGCGTCGCCGCGTATTCAAACAAAACCGCCAGAATGTAGCGGGCTTGGAAAACATACCATTTATCGAAATCCGCGCCGTATTCGTAGCCGAGACTTCCGTAACCGCTTTCGGCGATATACAGATTCCATTCGTCGCGGGCGACCGTAAAATCGAAATTCAGACGGACGCAACGAAAAAATTCTTCAATCGCAATCCACTCGCCGACGGGACAAAGCTGAAAACTGTTGACGACCGATTCGCGGCGCGGTTTGATGCCGGTCAGATTCGTTTTGCCTTTGTGTTTTTGTCCTTTGATTTCATCAACACGGTTGAATTCGTCAAGGAGCGTGTTTTTACACCAGCTTTGCCAGAGATTTTTGATGATGTCGTGCGCCGGACGACTCAAAATTTTGCGACCTTCGTTTGATAAGGCGAGCCGTTTGGCGGAAACATTTGTCAGCTTCGATGCCTGCAAAATCATCGCCCACGCGAAACCTTTAATCGCGCCGATTTGCGGGTAACGATTTTTATCTTCCCTGATTTCGTAAAAATCGCCGCCGCGCAGAACGGCGACAATTTCATTTGTCGAAGCGGACGAAGGATAAAAAGTCTTATCGCTGACCGAGATTTTTTTGTTTTCAATCAAACGCAAAACCGCCCAGAAATCCTGCAACGCTTCGCCTTCGGTTTCGCGGACGGTCAAAGGAATTTCCGCAACGGATTTTCGTTTCCATTCGGGAAATTTTACGGTAATGGTTTCGGGCAAAGTTTCGATTGTCTTGAGATAAAAGCCTTGCGGACGCGGCACAAAAGGCTTGAGTTTGGCGGCTAAATCATTCGGGATAAATTTTCCGTATTCGTCCGAAAAAATAAACAAACAAAGCAACGTCGGGTCAACGTCGTAATAATCCTTCCGTTTTCCGAACGACGGATTAGCGCCGTATTTCGCGGCAAAACGCCCGTCGTCAAATTCGTTGTCTTTGTGAAAAACCGCTTCGGCGACCGCTTTTTGTTGGAGATTGTCGAGGCTTTTGAAAAGTTTGACGGCTTTTTCCGTGCCGTTCAAAAACGGGCTGATTTCGGCAATCGCATCGGTTTTTCGGCGCGATTTCGGATTTAAGCCGAGTTTTTTCGCCAACGCTTTGACTGTATCGTAAGAAGCGTCTTCGAGCGCCGCGTCAACGCCCAACCGCGCCGCTTTGTTTTTTCTTTTCCAGAACATCTCGGTTTAAAGTTCGGGAAGTCCCGCTTCCCTCAAATTCCCGTCCGCGTCAATCAGCGCGTAAAACACTTCTTCAGCCTCTTCTTCGTCCTGCCCGGCAAAATTTATTTCCGCCGACAAATCCTGATGAATTTTAATTGAAAAAAGCCGCAAATTCTTATTGATTGTTTCGGCGGCTGAATCTCGCTGCCGCTTCTTTTTGAACAGAGAGCGGGAATTTTTCAAAACCTCGCGCACCGTTTCGTCACGAATGGATTTGATATTTTCCAGCAATCTTTTATAAGTCGAATGCGTCGCGGCAACCGTCAAAAATCCAGCACCGAATCGGCGCGAATCAAAAGCTCAAACCGTTCTCCGCCGTCGCCTTCCATCGGAGCATACCAGTAGGCTTCCCCTTCGTCCCACTCTTCCCAAAACATCTGCCCGTAAATTTTGTCCTTTAGGGTCGTTCGCGTCATAGTGTTTATTTGACATTAGAATATCTCGCCTCTCGTTGATGCGCGATAATCGCCGAAGTTGATTGTTATTTGCCGCGCGGCAATTTCAAAAAGCCTAATTTAGTGATTTTATTTCCTGACAATCCTGAATCAACTGTCGGTTCCAAACCATTGCTGCAAAAAGTAAAGAATGCTTAACGAAATCGCAATCCCTAATGAGAAGAACATAAATTTTCTAACTTTGGTTTTATCAAACATGTTTTACTCCACATTAAAATACTTCGCCTCTCGGTGATGAACGATAATCGCCGAAGTTGATTGTTCAGGGTCGAGTTGAAATTCTTCCGTCAACTCGACATCAATTCTTTCGGGCTGGAGCAACTCAAAAAGTTTCGCTTGGTCTTCAAGATTCGGACACGCCGGATAGCCGAAACTATAGCGCGAGCCTTGATAGCCTTGATGGAAAAGTTTGCTCAAATCTGCCGCGTCGTTGCCGGCGATGCCGAGTTCTTCGCGGATGCGTTTGTGCCACATTTCGGCTAAGGCTTCCGCCGCTTCGACCGACAGACCGTGAAAGAGAAGGTAATCAGTGTAATTATCGGCTTTGAAAAGCTGCGCCGAATGCTCCGACGCGCCTTTGCCCATCGTGACGAGATGAAACGGAACGACATCAATTTTTCCCGAATCAACCGACGCAAAATAATCAGCCAGACAAAGATTCTGCCCGCCGCGCTGCTCTTTGGGCTGACGCGGAAACGTGAAACGCAGCCGTTCGGTTCGCTCGTCGTCTTGGTAGATGATTAAATCGTTGTTTTCTGATTGGCACGGGAAATAGCCGTAAACCAATTTCGCTTCGAGCAGTTTTTCGCGGATTGCCTGCGCTTTGACGGCGGCAAATTTCGGATAAACCGTTTTCTGCAAAATTTGTTCGTATTCCTCTTTTGATTTGCGTCCTTGTTTGTATTGCCACTGACCTTTGAAAAGCGCGGTTTCGTTGATGAACGCGAAAACTTTCGTCAAATCCTGGATGTGAACGACTTTTGAACCGTAAAACGGCGCGGTCGGAATCGTTTCGGCGGGCGCGACATTTGATTTCGTCGTATGTGTCGCGTCGCCCGTTTGTTTGGCAGAAACACGCGCTGCCACCGTTCCGAGTTTTGCGTCTTCGCCAACCAAATCTTCTTTATCGGAAACCGTATCAATCAATTCATCTGTCGTCGCTGGCGATGCTGATTTACCGTTTCCGGCGGCGGCTTTCTGCACCCTTGCTGACGCGCGGGTTTCCGCCTCAGTATTCTCCGCCTCCTCTGTGACCAAATCTTTCTTCTGCGTCAACGCATCCATCGCGTGAAGCCCATCAAACGCATCACGCGCGTAAAACAATTTCCCGTTGTAAAGCGGAACTAAATCCTGGTCAACATAACGGCGATTCAAAGCCGCGCCGCCCAGGATAACGGGAATGTTAATGCCGCGCTCGTTCATAATTTCGAGGTTGTCGCGCATCACGAGAGTTGATTTCACCAGTAAGCCGCTCATTCCGATAGCGTCGCAATTGGTTCCTTCATAAACGCGTAAGATTTCATCAATCGGCTGTTTAATACCGAGATTTATCACTTTGTAACCGTTATTTGTCAGAATAATATCAACTAAATTTTTACCGATGTCGTGAACATCGCCTTTGACCGTTGCTAAAACCATCACGCCTTTATTCGATTCGCCTTCGACTTTATCCATAAACGGTTCAAGAAATTTGACGGCGGTTTTCATCACTTCCGCCGATTGGAGAACGAACGGCAACTGCATTTGCCCGCTGCCGAACAAATCGCCGACGGTTTTCATACCGTCGAGCAGAATATCGTTCACGATGTCCAACGGTGGATACGTTTCCAGAGCTTTGTTGAGATTTTCTTCCAACCCGATTTTTTCGCCGTCAATAATGTGATGTTTGAGTTTGTCTTCGGTTGACAGATTGGAAACGTCCACCTTCATTGATTGCGCCGTTTTGCCCTGAAATATCGTCGTAAATTCGCCGAGCGGGTCATACGTGCAAACGTCGCCCTCAAATTTTCGACGGTCGTAAATCAAATCAACCGCGACTTCGATTTCGTGTTCGTTGAACCGATTGAGCGGCAAAATTTTTGAAGCGTTAACAATTGCCGAATTCATTCCGGCTTCAACGCATTTGTGCAGAAAAATTGAATTTAAAACAACCCGCGCCGCCGGATTTAAGCCGAAAGAAACATTTGAAACACCTAAAATAATATTCGCTTCCGGCATTTCCGCTTTTATTTTTTTGATAGATTCGATTGTCTCCAAAGCGTTTCGTCTATCCTCTTCGATTCCCGTCGAAATCGGAAGCGCCAGCGGGTCAAAGAAAATATCGTGCGCTTCGATGCCGAATTCGACGGCTTGCCGGTAAGCTCGATGAGCAATTTTCAGTTTTCCTTCGGCGGTTCGCGCCATTCCGTCTTCGTCAATTGTGCCGACGACAACCGCCGCGCCGTATTCTTTTGCCAATTCCAAAACTTTCAAATAACGCTCTTCTCCGTCTTCGTAGTTCGTGGAATTTAAAATACATTTTCCGCCCGCGTGCTGCAGTCCGGCTTCCATCTTCTGCCATTCGGTCGAATCGAGCATCAACGGAATTTTGACGTTGGTAACGAGACGCGAAACGAGTTCGTGCATATCCTTTTCGCCGTCGCGCCCGACGAAATCCACATTGACATCTAAAATATGCGCGCCTTCGCGTTCCTGCGATTTGGCAAGCGAAACAAGCCCGTCCCAATCTTCTCGTTCGAGAAGGTCGCGCATCTTTTTCGAGCCTGACGCATTAACTCTTTCGCCGACAATTAAAAACGAATTGTCCTGATTATACGGTTGTTGAAAAAAAATTGATGAAGCCGACGGAATTAAATCGGCATGGCGCTGTTTCGGCGAAAGCCTTTCGACTTGTTCAACGACTAATTTCAAATGAGCGGGTGTTGTTCCGCAGCAACCGCCGACGATATTCGCGCCGAAATCTTTTGCAAAATGGACGACTTGAGCGGTAAAACTTTCCGGCGTTTCGTCGTAAAACATCGCGCCGTCTTTGACTTCGGGAAGTCCGGCGTTAGGCAAAACCGAAACCGGCAGCGGCGCGTTTTCGCACAGATATTTGAGGCTTTCAGACATCTGTTTAGGACCTGTACCGCAATTCATTCCGATAACGTCAATCGGAAACGGTTCGAGCGCGGTCAGCGCGGCTGAAATCTCCGTGCCGTTGAGCATTGTGCCGAAAGTTTCAATCGTCACCTGCGCGATGACCGGAATTTTCACTCTCTGATTCTTGAAAAATTCAAAAATTGCGGCGAGCGCGGCTTTCGTCTGCAAAATATCCTGACAAGTTTCAACGATAAATAAATCAATCCCGCCGTCAAAAAGTCCCTTAACTTGCGCTTCGTAATTCTTTTTCAAATCGAGAAATGAAACGTGTCCAAGCGTCGGCAGTTTTGTTCCCGGTCCCATCGAACCGGCGACAAAGCGCGGTTTGTCCATCGTTGAAAAATCGCCCGCGAGATTTTTCGCCATTTGCGCCGCTCGAAAATTCACGTCGTAGGCTTTATCGGCAATTCCGAATTCCTGTAAAACAATCGTGTTCCCGCCGAAGGTGTTCGTTTCGATAACATCTGAGCCGACTTCGAGAAAAGCGCGATGGACATTTAACACCGCGTCAGGGCGCGTGTAGATTAAATTCTCCGAACAGTTTTCAAAATTTGCGCCGCCGAAATCGTCGAGCGTCAAATTCTGCGCCATCAGATTTGTTCCCATCGCGCCGTCGAAAACGACGATTTTTTCTTTTAATAAATCGAGAAAATTTTTCATATAAGTGAACTACCAAAAAAATACAAGAATAAAATAAAAGCGAATTTTCTTGTTGAATTCAAAAGTCTAAGAATTACTCAGCACATATCATAAATATTATTCGTTAAGTACACTGTAAATTAAGTTTTCTGGCATTAACTGAAACTGTTCGCTAATTGTTTTCGCTTTAATTTGAAATCTCGAATTTGAAATTTCAAATTACTAAAACAACTAAAAACTTAATTTACAGTGTATTAAGTGCTTCTCTTAATGTTTTAACAAACAGGTGATAAATTGGAGTTTTCTTTGACCTTCCTTTTTTTGTGTTCAATTCAAACATTCTGTCTCGTAATCCTCTTGATATTTCAATTTGAACACCACAATGGTCTCGATTTCGATTGCAAATATTTTTTTTACCTTCACCTTTCAAAACTTCTGGACAATCAACAACTTTAAAGCCTGCATTAATAAGTGTTGTTTGAATCTTATTTTTCAGATTTTGGTCAAGCCCTCCTAAACACAGACAATTATCATTTCTTTTCCATCCATGTATGGCAACAACTCTATCTGATTGCCTAACTAATTCAACACAGTTCGGTTCATCAAAATTTTCACTTGTTATATGAAGGCATTTATTATTTTGTTTTAGTCCGTCAAAAGTGTAAAAAGAGTGTTCATTCCCAGCGACACCTTTCACTATTTCTGAAGTTCCCGGTTCAATTCCACCTCCATGTGGAGTAATTATAGCTATTCCAGAAGACCCCATTTCGTAGGAAATTGAATAGGTATCATCTTCTTCGTTTCTGTTCAATTCATCAAAATTTTTGTATTTATCCATATTTAGGCTTTATCTATAGCTTTTTGGGAATGTTTGATTTGTTTTTTAAGGTATTTTTCGTTTTTTTTATTTAAAGAATATCTAAAATTTGAAGGTAAGTTGAAATACCAATCACTCCAATAAAGCACTTTACTCCAATTTTCTAACTCAACTAGTAAAGAAATAAATTTAGGAATAACCTTATTAAGTTTCAATAATTTCATATTTGCCGGGTGGAATTCATTTCCAACTTCGATTAAGCAAAAAAGATATTTCTCAAAACATTTTACGATTTTCTCTAATGAAATATCTTTAGAGTTATTAACAGTATTTTGAAATTCTATCGCAATAACAGTTTCCTTGAATTTTTCATATTTCATTTTGTCTTCTTCAATTGACTGTAAAAACTTTTCCTTATTGGTAATTCTTTCCTTAAAAATCTTTAAGTAATGAATATCAGTAATTGCTAATTGAATGTAATCACTTGATAAACAGATACGAAGTTTTTCTTGAAGTTCTTCGCCAAGTTCCGGTTTGTTTAACTGAACAATTTCGATTCCAGATTCATCTGATTCATAAATATCGAACTCAAAAGTTGAATGCGCCTCTTGTATTTGCTCAGGGCTGACAGTATCGGTTTGCTTTAGAAATCTTAGCTTTATAATTCGATCTTGGGTCGTTAGATTCTTAAGATGCCAAATAAATTCCGATAATAATGAATAATTCTCAAGAAGAATTGCGATTCTCCTGCGATCAATAAAATGGAAATTTTTAGTTTCAAATGTAAGAAAGAAATTAAGAAAATAAATTATTTCCTTTTCGATATGAGATAGATCAATTTGATCATATTTGCTTATTAAAGCTAATAGAATTTCGTTAGTTCTAATGATTCCATATTCAAGGTAACGAGTTACGTTTAGTCCGTTCTCAAACATTTCAAAATATTCCCATTTTTGTTCTGCCGCAAGTAAATCAAACCGATCTTGAAAATGTTTCGGCGGACAAACAGTTATTAGATTCATTAATTTAATTTCTAAATCAACTTCTGTAATATTTTTCGTAAAACCGATTTCCTTTACAAATCTATGAATGGCTTCAATCAATTGCGTTTCAGATGAATATTGTCTATCGTTCTTTTCTTTCCCCAACACATATTTCTTTTCATCAACCTTACCAAGCCGAAATGCGTTTTCTATTGATTTAAAATCAGTATAAACATGACGTTTCCCAAAGGCTTCATCAAAGAGCCATTCTTCATTATGCCAAGTTGCTTGAAGTTCTTTGAGTCCGCCTTTATAAATGGAAAGATCATATTTCTGATCGTCTTTGTATCGAGGCTTCCAGTCTTTTTCAAATCTATTTCTAAGTGCAGTCCTGATCCTTAAAACCGTTTGTAATTCGACTTTCATTTGTAAGTACCCAAATTTATAATAAGTACTTATTCTGTGTGGATAAAGGTTTCTTATGAAGTTTCCTATGTATGAGCTTGAACAAATTTCGAGTAATTCGGCGGCTTTTGCTAAGTGAACAATTGCTTTATCTACGGCATAGTACTTATGGTATAAATCCGAGAGAACTAGATGAACGGAAAAAATGAACTCATCAAAGGTTGTTGCTGGTTGGAAATAAAAATATGCTTCGTTGCCAAAGTAACTTGGATAATACTTTGAAAATTTCCTAATTGGCGTAGGTTGTTTTTCAAATAGATTTTTGAGTTCCTTTTTTGAAGAGTGATCTAAGAATAAGGTTAATTGTTGCTCAACTATATCCGAAAAATGCCGCAATTGATATTGAGTTGTATGAATTACATAAGCGAATACAGACTCCCTCGCTGCTTTTATTAATTGTTCTAAAAAAAGCATATCCTCTGTGTTTACTTGGCTGCAATTGCTCATCAAACTTTTACCTCCTTTCAAAAATACTTCTTAACTAATAGACATTATTGGAAATAATATATTTCTTCAAAGTTCGTTAAATCAATTGTTTGAAGTGGCTGGCGGAAGGTTACTCGCAAATTGTGTAACCCACACGCGATTTCCATCACCACATCTGAAATCTTC
>MWVV01000454.1_pt1 | contig 14940 bp, 8 predicted proteins | sample 1047281 | NCBI WGS metagenome assembly MWVV01 (sample SAMN06349986, study PRJNA376086) | soil metagenome | isolation source: PT-2 sample Antarctic (ecotone) soil | place: Antarctica | collected 2015-01-13 | reverse complement strand
TTGATAGCGTGTCTTGTTCCTTTTATACTCGACTGCAACGCTTGTTCTAAAGCGTCGGGAGTTTGTTTATTTCGGTTTTTCACACAACAGATTTTAACAAACTCCTTTTTACTGTCGTGTGCTTAGATGCCAATTACAGAAGAACTACTTGATAAGTTACTGAAAGAATACGAACAGCCGGAAGATTTACTCGGCGATGATGGATTATTGCACCAATTGACCAAAGCCTTGGTTGAACGCGCTTTGGAGGGCGAGATGACACATCATCTCGGTTATAAAAAGCACGATGCCGCCGGCGATCACACGGGCAATTCCAGAAACGGCAAATCGCCGAAAACAATTAAAGGCAAGCGCGGACAGACTTCGATTGATGTTCCGCGCGACAGGAATTCGACCTTTGAGCCGCAGCTGATAAAAAAGAATCAGACGCGCTTTGACGGTTTTGATGAAAAAATTATTTCGCTCTATGCTCGCGGGATGACGACTCGTGAGATTCAGGGGCATCTGCAAGAAATCTATGGTGTAGAAGTGTCGCCCGGCTTGGTGTCGGCGGCAACTGATGCGGTTTTAGAAGAAGTCCGGGCATGGCAATCGCGCCCGCTTGATCCGGTTTACCCGATTCTTTATCTGGACGCGCTGATCGTCAAGGTCAAAGAAAACGGGCGTGTGATTAATAAAGCGGTTTATCTGGTGATCGGTGTCAATTTGCAGGGCTTAAAAGAAGTCTTGGGCATCTGGATAGCTGAAACCGAAGGTGCAAAGTTCTGGTTGTCAATCATCACGGAACTGCAAACACGCGGCGTATCTGATATTTTCATCGCTTGCGTGGACGGCTTGAAAGGCTTCCCGGAAGCGATAGAATCAGTTTATCCGAAAACACAAGTCCAGCTTTGCCTGGTGCATCTGTTGCGGCATTCTTTAAGCTATGTTTCTTACAAAGAACGCAAAGAGGTCGCCGCCATTTGAAACTGATTTACACGGCTGCCACGCTCGAAGAAGCTGAAACGCGCCTGTTGGAACTTACGGAAAAATGGGAAATCCGGTATCCCGTAGTCGCCCGCTCGTGGAGTTCAAACTGGGCGCGGATCGTTCCGATGTTCTCTTTCACGCCGGAAATCAGGCGGGCGGTTTATACGACGAACGCAATAGAATCGCTGAATTTCTCGTTGCGGAAGATCATCAAAAATCGTGCTTTGTTTCCAAACGATGAAGCAGTTTATAAAATCTTGTATCTCGCCTTGCGAAACATTGCCAAAAAATGGACAATGCCGATACCGAACTGGAGCGCGGCGATGAATCAATTTGCGATACTTTTCGAGGGAAGAGTACCGATGAGCGGATTCGGCACAAACTCATTTACATAAATTATTTGACACCCCCGATTAGCAAATTGAATTGGGCAACAGTATCTGACCCTTTTTGAGACTTTCTAACTAACTTTTTTATTGTCCACTTTTGGATTGGTTCAAACTCTCCTTGGCAAGAAGTTCACGCATTAATACTAATAATTGCTCTGTCGCTTTAAATGAATTTGGTAAAGACAAAAGTACCGAGTAAATTATTTTTGATTATCTTTCTTCGTCTTCTTCCTCTTCAGATGAGTTTAATTCTTTTAGTGAAAAATAGGTCAAATAATTAGAATCCGCTCCGCTGGCTATTTTGGTATAACCAGATGTAAAAGCACTTCCTGGAACTTCTTGAGAATATTTATAGTTGTTGGCTGAACTCGTCTGCTGAGCCTTTTCAATGTCTAACACATTGGTATAACGCAGACGACTGCCGTTTTCACGCGCTTTTGCCGTAATAAAACGCACTTTTTGAGTTTCTTTATTAAAAGCTAAAATCAGATATGAATAATGCGGGTCGTTATTTAAAGCCCAAACTTCCTGCTGTTTACTTTCTTCTTTTTCCAACTTTCCGATTTCATTCAGGCGTTTTGCCGCCTCTCCTTTATTCATACCGATTTTAATACCTAAAATGTCGGAATCTGACGGAGCTTTAAATGAACTGCAGCCGCCAAAGACAATTAAAGACAAAAATAACAAAGCCGCTAAATTTTTAAGCATAAATTTTCCAGGTCTTTTAGTTCCTTTGCGTAGAATTATAATACTTTTACAATTTGAAAATAACAATTCATTTTAATGTCTTTAAAAGAAAGCGACCCAGCAAGACGAGATGATTGCTGGGTCGCTTTCTTTATTGACTTTGATACTTTCTTATATCGTGGTAACTCTTTCCCGGCGAGTTCGGAGCTACAAGTCAGTAAGTATTAGTTACCTTCTTACCAGTGCTGTTGAAGATGTGAATACCTGAATTGGTCCGGCACTTAGATTGACTACCTTTATCAAGTAAGTTCCGCCTTGTGTAACTGGCATTTCAACCGATGCCGAACCATTTGAAGCGTCACTTATGCCGAGTATGGAACCTGACGGGTCAACGACTACGAGTCGAATCGGGGCATTGGATTCGGCAATAACCGAAAGAGCCGTTGCGCCTTGTTCGACACTAACACTCTGAAGCAATTCGCTTCCGAAGTTTACTGTGCCTGTATTGCTGGTCGTTCTTCCCGGTCCTGAAAAAGGTGTCGAATTTGTGCTGGCACTTTCCAGTGTAAAACCGTCCACATAAACAGAGCCGTTAATGTTTCTTAACTCAAGCGTATGCGAACCTCTAGTCAATCCGCCGAATCTGGTGTTAAAACCGTATTGCGGCGCGCGCATCGTGCCTTGTGTTCCATTAAAGCTGATAAGACCTTTTGAAACTCCGTCCAATACGACTTCAGCACTGCCGCCTTTGGTGCTCTTTGCGTAGTTATAGGTTATCGAACCGCTTTGACCGGTGACATCGAAAGTTAAACGCGCAAAGTATGTCGTGTCTCTGCTGTTATTGAGTCGGAAATGTCCGGCACTCGCGTTCGCATCGTTGATAAGATGCCAGCCGTTCGAATAAGCCACGCGCAAATCGTTATCTTCAATCTGCGTGGTGGTTACGGTTGTTACCGGGTCGTAGGCGCGGAATAATCCGAGACCGCTCGATTGTCTGATAATCAAAGCGCGTCTCGCACCGTCATTATCAAATCGGGTATTAAATTGACCGTCGGCATTTATATCTATGCCCTGAACACAGCCCGCTGTCGTGCATCCGTCGGCTAGACCGGCGACGGCACGTCCCTTTTTATCGACTTCCATATCGTTGAAGTCAAGTAAATTGCGCGTTCCGGTCGGGCAGGTTGTTCCGTTTGTGCAGACAACGCCGCGTTGAACCGGGTCGTTCGGAGTAGCGTTGACCGTTACCCAAGTTCTGCCGCCGTCATATGTAGTCGAAATAAAGCCATACCAAACCGCGCTGACATACGGCGATGTCTGGTCTGTGCCGGTTGTGCCTGAACCTGATGTCGTCGTGCCGAGAAAGAAGTAAGCCGCGCGGTCGCTGTCGCCGGCTGTTACCGCCGGAAATACTGAAGTATTGATACCCTGATAAAAACCGGCATCCTGGTCATTTTCCCAGGTTCTACCTTCGTCGTGTGAAACAACGATACGGGCTTTGCCGTTGCCGTTTCCATAACCGACGTAAATCGTGCCGTCTGCACCGATACCGACCGACGGGTCGGAGCGTCCTGACGTGCTGCCGGGAATTTTGCGAATAGTCCACGTCAAACCGTTATCGTTAGAAACTAGGACCGCCTGTTGACCGCCGCAGGATTTGTTCGGAACATACACCGTTCCGTTCGCCGATACTTTAATATGACCGTGAATTCCCGTGCATTGCGTTACATCATACATCGGAACGGCAACGCCGAAATTTAAACCGCCGTTATCACTGCGGGCTATTTCAGCCAAACCTATATCTTGTGAAGCGTAATAAACCGCGTTCGGGTAAATTCTTCCGTCAGCGCCCGGTAATTGTACCGCACCTCCTTTAAGACTTCCGTCAGCATTCCTAGCATAAGGACCGCCGCCAATTGTTTGGTGGTCAACGCCGGAGTTGATACCCGAACCCTGACTCGGAGTCCAGTTATTACCGTCGTCATCGGTGAACGACATTAAACTTAATTTTGACGGGAGCAATTGAGAAACAAACGTCCGGTTGGTTGCCGAATCGGTAAATAACAGCGGGTCAAAACTCGTAATCGAAGTATTGGCGGCTGATTTGTTTTCCCAGGTTGCGGTTACCGGCGAAACGGTGTCGTCAAACGAAACACGCAAAGTTTGCAGACTGGCAATAAACATTGCTTTTCCCGTCGTCCAGTTTAAGCCGATGGTCGGCTCTCCGGCGCGTTGACCTAAAGTTGTAGGCGGAACAAAATTATCATACGTCGGCGGTGTCGCGTTTGAAACAATCGGAGGTGTCGGCGTTGGTCCCGCAGCGGTTTTATCTGCAACGGTTGCAGTTCCTCTGTATTGATCAGCAGGCGCAACGGCGGCAAAATATATAACTCTTACAGCATAATTACCAGTGCCGCTTACGGTTGGATCAATCTCTGCCGATTCACTAATGGTTGGTCCTTCCGCTGAACGCGCTACTTCAGGACCGGTTACGGAATCTTTACGAATATACAAATCATAATCTGTTGCAGGGACTAACCAATCAAGCCTGACTTTAACTACTTTTCCAGTCCAATCAGTCGGAGTGCCGGAAAGTGAAAGCATATATGTTTCGCAGTTCACGTTTTCGACACAGGTTGTTTCACCTTCGGGTGATGCACCGCCGGGTGATGTTCCATTCCAGGTGACGGAAGTTCCGCTCGTAGGGCTTAAACTACCCGATGTCGGATTTGCGGCTTGAACCAAAGTTATTGGTGTTAGAAAAGCCGTAACTATAAAAAGTGCAGCAATCGCACTTAATGAAAATAAACCAATTCGTTTTGTTGATTTCGTATTTTGTAATTTTTTCGTTTTCATCTCGTCGTTCTCCCTTATTCAATTTAATTTTGCCGGTCAAACTTCTCGCCGAAAACTTTGACCTTTTTGTTAAATCAAACGATAAAACTTTATATACAGTTTGACGAGTTTAATTATATTAATGGAGACTTGAGAAAAACTTGAGCCTGTCTTGAAACCGAATATTGTTATAATTGTGGCAAGAATCTGGTTCTATTTTACGGGATGGTTACATGAATGCTAATATTCTTACCGCGATTCAATAAATGCAAATCTGTTATTTAACGATTTGTCAAAAATTGATGACCTTAATACTAGTCAATAAAAAAATCAAGGAGATAAAACAAAATGAGAAATTTGAAAACAATAGTTTTTGCAGTTATTGTCTGGCTCAGGTAGTTATGTCAACACAACCAACTTAGATTATTTGAACAATTCCTGAAAAATGCGTTTGGTCGCCACCGCCGGTTCGACGCCGAGTTCGGTTTTCAAGATCTTCTGCAGTTTTTGATACTGGTCTTTAACGGCGGAGCGTTTGCCCTGTGCGGCATAGACACGCATTATAAGCGCATGAATATCTTCGCGGTACGGGTCATCGCGCAAAATTTCCGCCGAATAATGAAGAGCTTGCACCCAATTTTTTTCTTTGAAGGCGAATTTCGTCATACTCTTTAAGATTCTCGAATGCTGTTCGCGGTAAAATCCGCGCAGTTCTTCCGCCCAATCTTCATAGATGCCAGCCATAAAATCGCCGCGATAAAGCCGGTGCGCGGCTTCGACGTTTTCCCAGACGCGGTCGCTGTCTTTCTCATGGTTCGCTTTTTCGGCTTCGGCAATGAAACGGCTGAATTCTTCCGTATCTATCGAATAAGTCAGTTCGGAATTAAGCTGATACGCGCCGTCGCGGTAAAGAATAAAATTTTGCTTGATGGTTTGCCGACTATTCAGGGCTTTGCGAACGTGCGAAATCGTCGGGTGGAAATTTTTTTCAACGACTTCAATTTCCGAGTCAGCCCAAAAAGTATCAATTAAAACGTCTTTATCCACGCGGCGGTGTCGGCTCGTGGCGATAAAACAAAAAATGTCGCGGGCGCGCCGGGTCGTCCACGCATCAGGCGCAAATTGCTTTGTCGGGTCGCGGTATATTTCGACGTGACCGAGCAATTTTAACGTCAAATCTACGACGGGAGCGGATTCGGAAGTCTGAACGCTGAACGCTGAACGCTGAACTGAATCCGGTTTTTTCGGCTTCAGCGTTACTCGTTCAGCCTTAATCGTTTGATTGATGCTTTCGCGCAAGTCGAGCGGTAATTTTTCGATGATTTCTTCATTGCCAAATAACGCCGGATTGCGTTTTGTTTCTTCGCGCAAAAAGTATTCGTAATCAAAGCGCGCCGCAAGCTCTAACGCTCTCTGGATAGGCGGCATCATTTCCTTTCGCTTGCCTTCGGCAAAAAGGGCGGATGCCTGCAGAACCGCCGCCGCCGCCTCATAATAATAAAGATTTTTCTCGTGAAAAAAACGGAGAATTTTTTCAAGTTCGGCGGCAAGCCCGGCGATTTCATTTTGTTCCAGCTTGATTCTGCACAAGCCGAGTTTAACGGTGTGTAAACCTATTTCATTTTTATTTTCCTGCCGGATTTCAAGCAGATTTTCAAGCAGGTTGCGTGCCGTCACGGTGTCGCCGCGCATTTGTGCGAGGGCGGCTCGCTCTTCGTCAAATTCACGGTTTGACGGGTCAACGCCGTCTTCTTCATAAGCCTTTCGCGCCCGCTCGTAAAACTCGGCGGCGTGTGTGAAATCGCGTTTTTCACGATAAAAATTGGCATAGCTTTCAAAGATTTCACCGCGCAGATGTTTCAGATTATAAAGCTGGCAAAGTTCGAGAGCTTTTCCCAAGTGAGTTTCGGTTTCCGCAAATTCGCCGCGATAAAGATGAAGACGGGCGATGTTTAAATGCCCGATAGATTCCTGCGGCAACTGGGCTTCGGGTTTGTCTTCCCGAAAAATTCTTTTGAGCCAGCGCAAAGCCTCGCCGAAATCGCCGCGCAAGCCGAACGGCAACGCTAAATTATGCGTGATAAGCCGGATGTAACGCTCGTTATTATGCTTTTCGGCAAGCTGTAAGGCGAGGCGAAATTGCCGCTCGGCTTCGGTCCACGCGCCGTTTTCAATCAGGCAAAGCCCGCGCGTATTCTCGCATTTCATACGAACTTCAGAATCGCCGCCAGCTAGTTTTTCCGCTCGTTCAAGCAAATCAAGGGCTGTTTCGCAATCGCCTTTACGCCGTTCGATGCTCGCCAGAGAATGCAACGCTTCTGCTTCGCCTTCGGAATCTTTTTGCTGATTGAGTAATTTAACGGCTCGCCCGAGCAGACTCGAAGACATTTCCGTTTCACCTTGAAGGCGGGCGACTTCAGCCGTGTGAAGTAATGAGCGCGGAAATTTATCCAAAAACTCACTCGGAATTTTTTCGGAGAAAATTCCAAGCGTCGTAATTGCGCCGCTCGCCAGCCACTTCTCGCCGTATTCGGCGATAGTTTGCGCCGCCCGCTCAAATTCTTCGGCTTCGAGAAGATACGGCAGGGCTTTTTCCCAAAGCTGTTTGGAGAGAAAAAATTCGGCGATGCGGACGCGCTCCGTTGCTAAATCAGCGCGACCAATTTCGGTTCTGAATCGGCGCAGCAGAAATTCTCGGAAAAGCGGATGCAGGCGATATTCTTCTCCGCTATAGGATTCGCCCGCTACAGTTAAAAAGATATTTTTCTTGACCAATTCGGGCAGTTCCGCGGCACAGCGCATTTTCGGGAAAAGCGAACTGCAAACCTCAAGCGGAAGCGAATCGAGCAAGGAGAGATGCAATAACAAATTTTGTGTTTCTTCCTCTTCACGCGCAAACACTTCTTCGGCAAAATAATCAAAAATATCTTTCTCCGACTGCTTGAGCATCTCGCGCAGATTCGGTAGATTAATCGCTTCGCTCTGCGAACGAGTTTCCTGTTCGGCGACTTGCCGGACGAGTTGGAGCGCGGTAATCCAGCCGTGTGTCCGTTCGCGGTATTCAGCGATTTCTTCGCTTTTAAGTTCGATGTTTAAGGTTGTGCGGAAAAGCTCGCGGACTTCTTCGTCGGTGAAAAGCAAATCTTCACGACTGATGACCGTCGCCGTCGCCTGCGAACGGCGGCGCATTATGGCGAGCGGTGGCAGGTCGCGCGTCGTGATTATCAAATGCAGCATATCGGACGAATACTGCAAAAGCCGATCAACCAGCCGATGGACAATCGTTTCGCGTCCGATGTGATGATAATCATCAAGAATTAAAATGAAAGGTTGTTCGATGGATTCGAGAATTTCGTTAAGCAGTAAATCAACGGCGCGTTCCGGATGAGTGAGCAGATCGTCGGTCGCTTCACTTAAATAGGGAAGCAAAGTTTCGCCGAAATCCGGCGCAAACCGTTTAATGCCGTGACAGATATAGCCGAGGAAAACAAACGGGTCGGCGTCGGTGTGGTCGAGTTGATACCAGACGGTTTGGCGCGGCTGCTGGCGCAGGAATTCAGCGACGAGCGTGGTTTTTCCGCAACCGGCGTCCGCCGTCACGAGCGTTACCGGCGCGTTGACGTTTGCTTGTAGAATACTGGTCAAACGCGGTCGCGCAAGGATTTCCGGCACGTGGCGCGGCGGAAGCAGTTTTGTCCGCAGAAAAAAGTTAGGTCTTTCCATTTAGCTCGTCTTATAACGAAATTTCGGGTTCAATTGATTATAGCTAATTGGTTAGAGCGAACAAATTAAACTTTACAAAAACACTTTTTTTCGGCGATTTCTTTAAGTTTACTGACTCTTCCGTAAGTTCGTTTGTAAGCTGGGCGGGCAACTGCCGGCGAGAGTTCATATTTACTGAAAAGTTCAATCGCTTCATTCAAAGTAAATGTCAATAATTTTTCGTCCATCACGCCCAAAACCTGTTTTGAACGAAGTCGCCAAAGCGGAAGCGGCGGCGCGGTGCGGGCAATCAAAAGCAGATGAACATTCGGCGCGAGCGACGGAACAAAACTGTGAAAAAATTCGGTAAACCAATCGGCGTCAAATACCGAATGCAAATCGTCCAGCACAATCAGCAGCGGTTTTTCCTTTGCCGCAACAGCAAACTGCGCGGCGAGAAATTCGCTTGCTGAAGAAACTTTCATCGCTTCGGAATCAAATTCTAACAGTTCAACACCGGAATTAAATTGATTAACGCTTCCCGAAAGATAACTTGAAAAAACATTCCAATCACTGTCGGCAGTATCGACTTTATACCACGCAAGCTGATAATGGCTCTGCTTTGCAAACTCCGCCGCCAAGGTGGTTTTGCCCATTCCGGTGCGTCCGGTGATTAAGGTTGCGGAAAACTGCGCAGAAGATTTTTGCAGATGTTCAATCAATCGCGGACGGTTGACTTGCGCCTCGGTTGAAGGAATGCAAAGTTTATCGGTAAAAAGTTTGCCCGTATCAATTCTGGATTTGAGTTTTGTTTCCGAAGTTGCGGACGAAAACTCAAAATAGTTATTCGACTCGCGCCAATCGTTTAACTCCTGTGAAGCAAAGTTCATCATAGATTTTACTTTAACTTGGCATACTTGAGTAAAACTTGAAAAATATAAATGAAAATGTTGCTTGTCTTTTGGCAGTGTGATATTAACTTGTAAATTATCGGTAGATGGCTAAATAGATTACAATGCGAATCAGCAGTTGAAAGCGAATTTTCCAGCCCGTTTCAACGGGCTGTCTCAACTACGGATTCGCATTAGAGTTTATATAAAAGAAGAAAAAACAAAATAAATTATTCTTTGATTTTTATTCTTGATGATTTGCCTGTAAATTTTGGGGTTTTTAAGACTAAGCTATGCAGCTAAATAAATCACGGCAATCGCGTAAAACCATTCGATATATCTTTCTCGTAATATTTTTAGGACACTTTGTCTTTCTATTTGCCTGTTGGATCCCGGGCGAAAATGAAAAGTATTTCGGCAAAACCGTTCCGCCGCCGACCGACATTGTGCGATATGTTACAGGCCCCGAACCCGAATCGCTCGACCCGCAAATCGGCACCAGCCAGGTTGAACAAAGAATTTACCTCGCGCTTTTTGAAGGTTTGGTGGAGTACGACCCGCAAACGCTTGAACCGATTCCGGCAATTGCCGAACGTTGGGAGTCGAACGCCGATTCAACCGAATTTACTTTTTATTTGCGGCGAAACGCTCGCTGGTCGAACAATGAGCCGATAACTGCCAAGGATTTTGTTTATACGATGCGGCGCGGACTCGACCCGAAATTTGCTTCGCGGGCGGCAGGACAAGCCTATTACATTAAGAATGCAAAGGCTTTTAACGAAAGTGCGGCTTTTGTTCAAGATGCGGCGACCGGCGAATTCTTAAACGATCCGGAATCAAGTGTGCCGACGCGCTTGACTGTGCCGCAGGAAGAAAAACAAAAAACTGCATTGCTTAAAGCAAACCCGAAACTCGAACAAGCAGTGGCGGGAAAAACTCTGGTTCCGGTGCGCGGCGAAGATGTCGGCGTGGAAGCGATTGACGATTACACGGTGCGAATTTTCCTGACCCAGCCCGTACCTTTCTTCGTCAAAATTTTACCGTACAATTTTTTTCGACTGTTGCCGGAAAAAATCATCGCTCAATTTGGAGTTAAATGGACTTTGCCCGAAAATATCGTGACGAGCGGAGCTTTTACGTTAAAAGAATGGTCGCCGTATGATGAAATTGTCGTCGAAAGAAATCGAAATTATTGGGACGCGGCAAATGTCCGGCTCGAGCAGATAAAATTTTATCCGGTTGAAGACCAGGCGGCGGTGATGAATCTTTATAAAACGGGTGAAATTGACGCGACTTATAATCACTCAGTTCCGCGCTCCTGGCTTTATATGATACAGAAAAAACTCGACCATCAAGACGCGCTCGAAGCCTCAATTGAGTACTATATTATTAATACAACAAAACCGCCGATGAACGACGTACGGGTGAGAAAAGCATTTGCTTTAGCTTTAAATAAAAGTTTGATTACAGCAACCCGACGCACCGCCAAACCTTTATCAACGCTCATTCCGCTCGATGTTTTTAAGGGTTATCCGTCTGTGCAAGCGGTCGAGTTTAACCCCGAAAAAGCTAAACAACTACTTGCCGAAGCCGGTTATCGAGATGCGGCAGGGAATTACGACCCGGGCAAATTTCCGATTGAAGAAGTCGCTATTACTTATAATACGAACGAAAGCAACCGGTTTATCGCCGAAATTATTCAATCGCAATGGAAACAGAACTTGGGCTTGACCGTGCCGCTCAAAAATATGGAAAATAAAACCTTTGTCAGCGTGACTGCCAAACTCGAATATAAAGGTTTCGCCCGCTACGGTTACGCCGCCGATTACATCGACCCGTATAGTCTTTTAAGTATTTTTGCGACGAGCGGTGGCGACAACGGAACAGGCTGGAATGATGAGCGTTATGTGAAACTGCTTGATGTCGCCAATCAAACGCTCGATGCGGAACGGCGTAATCAATTGCTCGCCGAAGCTGAACAGTTGTTCTTAAATGAACAGCCGATAATTCCGCTGACGACGACCTCGACCAACTGGCTAAAAAAACCTTATATCAAAGGAATGTTTCCAAATGCGCTGACACTTCATCCTTGGAAATTCGTGTATGTGGAACGCGATTCTGAGAAGTGGTAAAAATAAAAACCTCTGCTTATCCAAGGAAACCACAGACTTTTTACATTCTGTGGCTTTCTAATTCTGGTTGCTAATTTTATTTATTCAATTGAAATTTTGCTTAACCCAATCAACGCTTGAGCAAGCTCAATGCGCGTCAAAGCTCTGTTCGGCGCAAAACTATTTCCATCAAGCGACAGCAAACCTTTCTGCAAAGCTACGGCAACATATCCGCGCCATTCAGTCGGGATTTGCGCCGCATCGGTTACTGTTACGGGCAAGGTCGCAGTATTAGTAAGACTTTGCAGATTTGCGGCTTTAACGAGCGCAATCGCCGCGACGAGTTTTGTTGCCGAATTATGCGGACGAAACTCGCTGTTATTTGAAACGTCAACAAACAGCTTTCCGCTCGGGAAATTTTGGACGCTTTCGACTGCACCGCGTGTCGTCAAATCGCTGACATCGGAGAAAAGCGGATTTGCCGCGAGATATTGCGGAACACGCCCACCGCGTATCAAAGCCGCCGCTAATTCCCCTCGCGATACAGACGACAGCGGACGAAAACGATTTCCGTCAGCCAGCATCAGGAATGAGCGGATGCTGTCCTGAATTGTAGTTTGCATTTGCGGCGAAAGATTTTGAACATCGCTTAAGGGCGCAAATTGTACCCTCGAAACCTGAACAGTTCCGAAAAAATCTTGATTTGTGCCGATGCCGGCAGTGTGATTAACAACTGCTCGCATTGTTTGGGTTGAGGGCGTGTTGATAGAAATTCGTTCGCGCTTACCGGTAAATTCCACGACATTCAAATTATTCGACGCGCCGCGCACGTTGTCGTTCGCGTCAACTAACTTTAACGCCAAATCATTCGGGCTGAAGATGTTTCCCCAACCGATGCCGACGCTGGCTTGAACCGTGTCGCTCGGAAATTGAATGTTTGTTACAGCATTTAAACCCGGATAAGCAGTTCCGTTAAAATTTTGCAAGGTTGAAGTGGTAAACCGAACCGATTGTCTGTCCAAGATTGAGCGAAAGATGCCCATTTTTCTTACGGGAAAAGCCGACTCCAAAACCGCTGCGTGAACATTGAGCATTCCCGCGCCGACTTCGTGGCGATAATACGGCGGCAGAGGCGTTGCCGAACGTTGCAGAATATCTTTTATTTGTGATGAATTTAACGACGGATTTGTTTCGAGCATTAAGGCGATTGCTCCGGCAACTTGCGGAGCAGAAAACGAAGTGCCGCTCGCGGTTGTATAAAATGGAAGTTCACCCGGTGTTAAGCGACTTGAATCTAAGCCGAATGCAACGCCTAAAATTCCGGTCTGCGAAGTCGTTGCCCGCAAGCTGGCGATATTCACGGCGGGCGCAACCAACGTCGGGCTGAATTGAGCATTGCCGAAAACACCGCGAGAAGAAAAACCGGCGAGTTTTCCGCGTTCATCAGTCGCCCCGACGCTAATGACCCACGGCGCCGCGGCATACGGATTCAAAGTTGCGTTGCCCGCGCCGGCGTTTCCGGCTGAAAAAACGACGCTAATGCCGTTTTGCGTCAGCAATTTAGTGGCGATATTAACCGGGTCGTTGTAGTCGAAAACAGTGTTCGCCGAGAAACTACAATTAACCACGCGGACGTTATAACCCGCTCCGCGCTCAAGCAAATAATCAAAGCCCGACAAAACATAAGTCAAATTCAAATCGCCCGCGCTCAAACCTAAAATCCGCGCGCCCGGCGCCACGCCGTTATATTTTCCGCCGGAAGCCGAACCGCTGCCCGCAACCACACCGGCGACGAAAGTGCCGTGACCGCTAACCGGGTCGGTGTTCGGAACATTTTCCACCGGCACCGGATAAACGAAACCCGCGCCGGCGCTTTGCGTATCGGTGAGACGGACGTTCTGCGCGACTCTGCCTGATAAATCCGAATGCTGGGAATTAACGCCTGTGTCCAAAACCGCCACCGTTACATTGCGTCCCGAAACCGGCACGCCTTGATTTTTAATTTGTAAATCGCTGTCAGGCGCGACGCGCGACAATCCGGTTTGAGCTAAGAAAGGATCGGCGTTGAAATTCAAAGTTCGATTGCCGTAAATTGAACGCACTTGCGACAAACGCGAAACAGCAATTAAACGGCTGCGGGTGGTAGTAATTGCAACAAATGGCAAACGGCGAAATTTGGTTCCGCCCGTAATTCCAATTTGCTGCAGTTGCGTTAAATCCGCTTCCGTCGGATAGCGATGAAAAGCAACAATTGCGTTGACGGTGCTATCATCAGTGAGTTCGTTCAGACGCACTGCAAATTCCGGGTCAAGACTCTGCAAACCATTCGTTCGGTTTTGCTGTCCATCCGCACCAGTTAATGTAATGCCGTTTGCGCCAGTCAGCGTAACGCCGTCAGCACCAGTTAATGTAATTCCGTCTGCGCCCGTCAAAGTAATTCCGGTTGGAGAGGTCAAATTTGAAATCGCGCCGTCGGCGCCGGTAAGTGTAATTCCGTCCGCGCCCGTCAAAGTGATGCCATCGGCGCCGGTCAAAGTAATTCCGTCCGCTCCGGTCAATGTAATGCCGTTTTCGCCGACGCGCTGAAAACCGTCCGCACCGGTTAGTGTAATTCCGTCTGCTCCGGTCAACGTAATTCCATTTGGTTGCCGAACCATAACCGAGTCGGCTTGCCGAGTAACACCGTCCGCGCCGGTCAAAGTAATTCCGTCCGCGCCGGTTAAAGTGATTCCGTCGGCACCCGTCAGAGTAATTCCGTCGGCGCCCGTTAAAGTAATTCCGTTGGTTCCCGTGTAAGTCGAACTGTCCGCGCCGGTCAGAGTAATTCCGTCGGCACCGGTCAGAGTAATTCCGTCGGCACCGGTCAGAGTAATTCCGTTTGCCCTGTAATTGAGAAAATTATCCGCACCTGTCAGGGTTATTCCGTCTGCGCCAGTGAGGGTGATGCCGTTCGCGCCGGTCAATGTTATGCCGTTTGATTCCGATACGAAAATGCCCGCTTGCACAGTATTAAATCCAAACACGATGAGTAATAGAATACAGGTGATAAATCGAAAAGTCATATAAAATTAAAAATTTCTAAGTCGGAGTTTTATTTAACGAATGAAAGGGTATTAACTAAATTAAAATATCTGATTTTTTAACCGACTAACCCCAACTACTCTAATACTTTCAAGAGAACTTTGCAAATGGGCTAAGCAAAATTCATTCCTTAAATTTAGTAATTTTAATCTAAGCACACGACACTAATTCAATAAATTGCTGTAACTGTTTCTCTTTCTTTAATTGATGCCGATTGAACAACGCATTTTGTAAGGCATCCAATCCAATGCGGAATAGACTCTTGGCATATCTTTT
>MWVV01000453.1_pt1 | contig 14981 bp, 12 predicted proteins | sample 1047281 | NCBI WGS metagenome assembly MWVV01 (sample SAMN06349986, study PRJNA376086) | soil metagenome | isolation source: PT-2 sample Antarctic (ecotone) soil | place: Antarctica | collected 2015-01-13 | reverse complement strand
GAACAGTACTATGTAAACAATGCAAACATAACACTTATGGAGTAAATTTAATGCGAGTTTGATAGCCCGTGAAAGCGCATTTTACTTGCTGAATTCGATTCGTAATCGAAAGGTCGTCAGTTCGACTCTGATAGGTGGCTCCATTATCTTCGATAACTTACAGACATTCTAAGATACTTATTCTTCTCTTTCTTCTCAACACACTTTTACACATATTCCCGCCTCCTAGGCTTGCCAAAAAACAGATATGAAAAAATTAAAAACCTCAAAATCAGCTTCTGAAAACGGCACGGGGGAAAAGAGCAACGGCAAAAATTTTCTCATTGTGGGTATCGGCGCGTCAGCGGGCGGTATTCAGGCATTAAAAGATTTTTTTGAAAATGTTCCCGTCGATTCGGGCGTGGCTTATGTAGTTATTCTGCATCTTTCGCCCGATCACGAAAGCCGTCTGGCGGAGGTTTTGCAGACAGCGGCGGGGATTCCGGTGATGCAGGTTAATGAGAAAGTGAAGGTTGCGCCGAATCGCGTTTACGTTGTGCCGCCGAATCAGCATTTGGAGATGAACGACGGGCATATTGACGTGTCGCCGAATTTGAGCGTCGAAGAAAGGCGCGCCGATTGATATTTTCTTTCGGACGCTTGCCGAATCGCATCACGCAGGCGCGATTTCGGTGGTGCTTTCGGGAACGGGAGCGGACGGTTCGATGGGCTTGAAGCGCGTGAAGGAATGCGGCGGCGTGGTCTTTGTGCAGAATCCGCGCGAAGCTGAGTTTTCGGAGATGCCGCGCAATTCGATTGCGACGAATTTGGTTGACGCGGTTTTGAAGGCTTCGGAGATTCCGGCGAAGATTGCCGCTTACCGGGAAAATTTGGGCGCGGTCGAGATTCATGAAGCTCCCGAAGCTCGACCCGAAGACGACCAAGCCGCTTTGCGCGAGATTTTCGCGATTCTGCGCGTTCGCACCGGACACGATTTTTCCGATTACAAACACCCGACGGTTTTGCGGCGCATCGAACGCCAGATTAATGTCCGCGAACTTCAAACTCTTTCCGATTACGCCGCGTTTATCCGAGACGCGGCGGAGACAACCGAAAAAGTTATAACGTCCGACGAACCGGTCACGCGGCGGCTCGAAGAAGAATTGGAGCGCACCAAAGCGCAGCTCTGTTCGTCGGTCGAGCAATACGAGATTCAGACCGAAGAGCTGCGCGCCTCAAACGAAGAGCTGCAGGCGATAAACGAGGAACTGCGCTCGACGGCAGAGGAATTGGAGACGAGTCGGGAAGAATTGCAGTCGGTCAACGAAGAACTGTTGACGGTCAATCAGGAACTGGAAATCAAAATCGAAGAGCTTTCCGTCTTGAACAGCGATTTCAAAAACCTGCTCAATTCGACCGACATCGGCACGATTTTTCTTGACCGCGGTTTGCGCGTCAAGCTGTTTACGCCGAGCGTCCGCGACGTTTTCAATTTGATTGAAGCGGATTTGAATCGCCCGCTTGCCGACATTACGACCAAACTCAATTTCGCCGATTTGCAAGCTGATGTCGAACGAGTTCTCGAAACTCTGCAGCCGGTCGAGCGCGAACTGGAAACCGACAAAGGCAGATGGTATCTGATGCGCGTTTTCCCGTATCGCACGACCGAAGACAAAATCAGCGGCGCGGTCGTTACCTTTATAGACATCACAACGCGCGTCCAGACCGAACACGCTTTACAAAATCTGATGCAAAACCGCGAGCGGCAGCGGCGCATCTTCGACACGACGCTTTCGACCATCACCGATTTCGCCTACATTTTCGACCGTGAAGGACGATTCGTTTATTCAAATCAGCCGCTGCTCGATTTACTGGGTATCACGCTCGAAGAATTAACGGGCAAAAACTTTTTCGACTTGAATTATCCGCCGGAATTAGCCGAGCGGCTTCAGCGTCAAATTCAACAGGTTTTCGATGCGAAAGAAACGGTCAGAGACGAAACGTCGTTCACGTCCGCGACCGGCGCAAACGGTTTTTACGAATATATTTTCAATCCCGTGACAGCCGCCGACGGCACGGTCGAATTGGTTGCCGGTTCGACGCGCGACATCACCGAGCGCAAGCGTTCCGAAGAAAGTCTGCGCGAATCCGAAGAGCGTTTCCGCGCGATGTTTGAACAGGCGAACATCGGCATCGTGCAGACGACGATTGACGGACATCTGCTCGCGCCGAATCCGGGCTTCTGCAAAATCATCGGCTACGCGGAGGAAGAGGCGAATCGCCTCTTCCTCCGCGACGTAACGCACCCGGACGATTACGAGCGCGAAGAAGAACTGACGCGCCAGCTTATTGCGGGCGAAATTCCCGGCTACTCGATTGAAAAACGCTACATTCGCAAAGACGGCACGGTCATTTGGGGAGAAATGACCGCGACTTTAATGCGCGACGCAATTGGCAAACCCAGCTTCGCGCTGGCGGTCGTCGAAGACATCTCGGAACGCAAAGCGGCGGAAGAAGCCGTCCGCGAATCAAAAGAACATCTGCAACTGCTGATTGAAAGCGCGTCGGACTACGCGATTTTTACCATTACGCCCGACAACATCATAGATTCTTGGAACGCGGGCGCGAAAAAAGTTTTCGGCTATACGGAACGGGAAATCATCGGCAAAAGCGGCACGATTCTATTCACGCCCGAAGACCGCGCGGACGGTGTTCCCGAACAGGAGATAAAAGCCGCCGCTGCGAAGGGTCGTGCCGAAGACGAACGCTGGCACATCCGCAAAGACGGTTCGCGCTTTTACGCATCCGGCGTCTCAAAACCCGTTTCCTCAAAATTTTCAAACATTGGAAACCATAATAATGTCCATCCGAACGCTAAAGGAAACGATGCAAAATGGCTGAAACATTCGTCTGCGCAAACTTTACAAACCCAAAGTATATCAAGCAACCGTATTATCGGCTCACTGCCCGATTATGACGCGGCGCGCCTTATGCCGCATTTGGATTTTGTTTTGTTATCACACGGCGCGGAGATTTATCCGGCAGGCGAATACAGCCGTTACGTCTATTTTCCGGAAACCGCCATAGTATCGTATCTTTATGATTTGGAAGACGGCAGCACAATCGAAACGGCGATGATCGGGGGCGAAGGCGCGACCGGATTATGCTCGGCTCTCGGCTCGGAACTGCCGATGCACCGGGCGCAGATAACCGTCGGAGGAAATGCGTGGCGAATAAAAACGGAAATTCTGAAACAGGAATTTGCCCGCGGCGGAAAGATTCAGACGATGTTGCTTCACTTTATGAGTGAACACATTAACCAGATTTCCCAAAGATTAGTCTGCAAATCCTTTCACGTCATAGAAAAGCGTCTGTGCAGTTGGCTGCTGATGCTTCACGACCGCGTGAAAAATAATCAGTTGATGCTGACGCAGGAAAATGCCGCACTTCTTCTCGGAGCAAACCGATCGACAATCACGATAGCCGCTCAAACTTTGCGTAATAAAGGGTTAATAGATTACACGCGCGGCAAATTTTATCTTCTCGACCGCCAGGGTCTGGAAACTTCAGCTTGCGAATGTTACTCCGTTTTTCAAACAAACTTCTAATCAAATAGTAATACGGGTTTGTATCGTCGTTTAGTTATCAAATTATAAATCAAATAAAGCCGCGCACTAAATTTAATGCGCGGCTTCGGTTCACTAAATACCGTTGCCAATTTTAATTATTTGCCTGATTTGATTTTTTGAAATTTTGCTTTTCATCTGCCATTTGCTTACCTAATTCCTGCAAAGTAGCCGCATCGAAAACTTTCTTCACTTTCGGAAACATTTCACCTTCTTCTTCCTGGACATGATGAGTGATGTCTTCCATCAATACTTTTAATTTCGGCTCAAATTTTTCGCTGTCATCGGTCAAACTTGAAAGTTCGCGCAAAAACATTTTAGCTTGGTGATGTTCTTCGATTCCTTCGAGAACAATGTCTTTTAATTCTTCTTCTTCTCGCAACTTCGGATAAAAAATTTTTTCTTCGATGTGCGTGTGCGCGTCCAATTCTTCTTTTATTTTTTCAAAAAGCGCAAGGTGTTCGCCTTCTTCGGTTGCTTTCACCTTTTGAAAAAGCCGGTCAACTTTATCGTGGTCATCTTTTAGTAATTCGATTGCGTCCATAAATTCTCCTTTTTATTTTTAGTTTTGTTTTCCTCTCTAAAACATTAAGAGAGAATGTTTTTCATACAATGAACTTTAACTTTTAAGCGTACGAGCAATCAATGTGCCAGCAGAGAAAATGAAAAGTGTAGGAAAGGCGAAAAGATATGGCGAAAACAATTCCTTAGTTTATCTCCTTCTCTTCTTCATAAATTATTTCACTTGCCCCGCTTGCCGCTTTTGTCTTATAAACTGCTAATTCGATGTTTGTCTGCTGTTTGTATTCAGCCGAAATTTTTTCGGTAAATTCGCTAATATATTCGAGCGGTACAAGATTGACGGTCGAACCGCCGAAACCGCCGCCGGTCATTCGCGCACCCAAAACAAATCGGCAATTTTGGGCAATTTCAACCAGTAAATCGAGCTCCTTACAACTAACTTCGTAATCGTCGCGCAAACTCGCGTGAGACAACCACATTAAACGTCCGAATTCTGCTAAATTATTATTTTCTAAAGCTTCGGCAGCATTTAACGTCCGTTCGTTTTCCGTGATGACGTGGCGGCAGCGCTTTTTGATTACTTGGGGTAAATTTGATTCATATTTTGCGAAATCTTTAACACTAACATCGCGCAATTTCGTAATATTCGGTAAAAATCTTTTTAATAATTCTACGCCATGTTCACACTCGGCACGGCGTGTGTTGTATTCAGAGCCGGCGAGTTTGTGTTTGACTTTTGAATCGCAAATCACAATCGCCGCTTCGCCGCCCGGAAAAGGAATCTGTTCGGCTTCTAAACTCCGACAATCAATCAAAAGGGCGTATTCCTTTCGTCCCAAAGCGGAAACGTATTGGTCCATAATACCGACTTTTGCACCGACAAATTCGTGTTCGGCAGCTTGTCCGGCGAGCGCGAGTTGAACTTTATCAATTGGGTTCCCGGAAATTTCGGTGAGTGCCAGCCCGACCGAAATCTCCAGCGCGGCGGACGAAGAAAGTCCTGCGCCGCTCGGCACATTTGATGAAATTAGCAAATCAGCACCGCCAAATTTCACGTTTTGGCGTTCCAGAATTCTTGCTACCCCTTCCACAAAATCAATCCACGAGCCGCGCAGTTTTTGCTCCGGCGCGTCTAAATCTATTTCGCCTGATTCATTTAGATTTATGGAAGAGACTCGAATTTTTCTATCTTTGCGCACGGCGGCGGCAACGGTTGTTTCGTATTCAATTGCCATCGGAAGCACAAAGCCATCGTTGTAATCGGTGTGTTCGCCGATTAGATTAACTCTGCCGGGAGCGCAAAAAAGGCGCGGCTCGCGCCCGTAGATTTTGGCAAATGCCGATTTTAATTGTAAAAAGTCAAAAGCCATGAAAATCGTAGGGCAGGCACTTTGGCGTGCCCCTACAAAGCTTATCGAACAACCGATCCAATGTGTTCGCGCAGTTCCGCCGCTTTTTCCTCCGGCAATGTGTCGTTGATGAACACTCCGGCGCCAGCTTCGCTGCCCGCCAAAAATTTTAGTTTCGTCGCGGTGCGCATCGGCGGATAAAATTCGACGTGAAAATCGAAAAAATCATAATTCCCGCCGTCGGACGGACGATTGTTCATTGCCATAATATACGGAAAACTGACGTTGAACAATTGATCAAACGCCGTTAGCACCTGCTTGAAAATTGTCGCCAAATCGCGCAATTCTTTCAATGAGAAATCGGTCAACGCTTCGGCGTGGCGGTTCGGATAAATATGCAGCTCATACGGGTAACGCGCGAAAAACGGAACGAGCGCGGTAAACGATTCGTTTTCCGTAACGATTCTGCGCCCGTCTTTTTTTTCGTCCGCCAAAATGTTCGCAATCAAATTCACGCCAATTTTTGTCTGATGCTCGCGGCATTGTTTCACCTTTTGCACCATTCGCGGCGGGACAAACGGATAAGCGTAAATCTGTCCGTGCGGGTGCGGCAGCGTTACGCCGACGGCTTCGCCTTTATTCTCGAAAATAAAAACGTATTCGACGAAATCGTGATTGTTCAAATCATTGAATCTATCCTGCCAAACCCGCATTAATTTATAAATCTGCGACACCGGTTGCTGCGCCAAACTAGAATTGTGTTCGGGCGTATAGACGACCACTTCGCATACGCCCTGCGCCGGACGAACGGGATAAAGCTCGTTTCCTTCGACGGCGGGGGCGGGCGGATTCGGTTGCAAACTGGGAAACTTATTTTCAAAAACAACGATGTCGTAAGTCGGTTCTGAAATTTCCGTCGGGAAACCGCCGGGCGCGGTCGGGCAGAGCGGGCAATATCCGGGCGGCGGAAAAAATGTGCGGTCTTGCCGGTGCGTCGCCGTCACCGTCCATTCGCCGAGCAGCGGATTCCATCTGAGTTCAGACATTTTCGCTCACCTCTTTTTGCAGCTCGGTTTCTTTATTTCCGAATGTGTAATAAATAATATAACGTCGTCCGTCCGCCATCGTTTCGCGCCGTTTGTGAATTTCGCCGATTCCTTTTTCCAGTTGTTTTTCTTCTTTTTCCATAAAATTTAACAACCACCCAAAGTAAAATAAATTTATCACAATGACTTCCCCGTCCAAAGTAACTTTCAATAATCTTTGAATATCTCACGGGGTACAATTGAAATTAACTTAAATAAACGGCTACTGCTTTGTAATCTAATTCTTTGGATTTTCAGTCAAGTGTCAGTAGCTGAGGGCGTGAGCGCGAGATTGAGCAGCCAAGCCCTCTCTGACGGTCGGGCTGCTGACATGACCGACCACCCGGAAAAGAATTTGAAATTTTCGTCATTGTGACACTGCCTGTCACAGTGGCTGTGTTATATTTCCCGTCAATGCCAATCAAAGTTGAATCGAATAACAAAGAAGGACGAGTTTATATCCGGGCGTTCCACAGAATTTACGATGAACCGATACGCCGTTGCAGTCGTCCAAATAGGAAGTCATTTTCTCTACGCACGTGGAGATGAACCGCGGACTACTTCGGCTAAAAAGCTGAGATGAGTATTTTCTCTACGCACGTGGAGATGAACCGATTTTCATTCAAAAGTGCATGTCCGTGCTTACATTTTCTCTACGCACGTGGAGATGAACCGGCTAAAAGATGCGGGGACTTGCTTGAGTCGGTGTTGAAAATTCCATTAATGTTGAAAAGTGTTTTCGGCAAATAAAAAAGTCTGTCCGAACCCGGCAGACTTAATGCTCGATAAAATTAAATTTTGATGTATAAATGATTAAGTGAATCGGACTTGCAGTGGCGGTAAAATTGCTTTTTGTTTTTTACGGTCTTAGAGTAATCTAATACTTGCCGATAAAACATCACTGAAACTATCTGTCGGTTTTGACGTAACACTTTGCCAAAATTCGAAATCGTTTGACGAACTCTTAAGATACTGGTGACCATCCATTAATTTAATCGAGGTGCTTTATGAAACAATGACTGTTTACTTCCTTCGTTCTTTGCGCATCTTGCGAAAGCTTCTCGAGCCTTTGCGCAACTAATTTGAGATAAGAATGGAAACAGCGTCGAACGCAAAGGTTTTCGCCAAGTCACTCCACGAGTAGGTTTTATATTTTTGAGATAGATTGTAGAATTAAGGGAGAGGGGAAAAGATTCGTTTCCGAAATCAAAATTTCAGCTCAAAGAAATTTCCTGAGAAAATATTGAACGTCAAAAGTTACTATTTATGAACACATTGTATTTCCGAAAATTTTTGAGTCTAACGTTTCTCTGCGCTTTTGCAGTCGGCGTTTCAGCACAAACTTCGACACTCAATTCAATCCAAAAATTGACCGCCGAAGATTATGCCCGCGCTGAGAAAATGCTTGGCTTTAACACCGCGCCGCTCGTCGACCGCGCCGCTGTGCGCCCGACATTTCTGCCCGACGGCAGATTGTGGTATCGCGTTCTAACCGCCACGGGCAGCGAATTTGTTTTAGTCAATCCGACGGACGGCTCGCGTAAAATTGACGCCGATGCCGCCAAACTCGGCATCACGATTACGCCGCCGAACGCTCAAAACCGCAATCCGAATAATGCTGGCGGTGTCGTTTCGCCCGACGGCAAGCGCGCCGCTTACATCAAAGATTACAACCTCTGGATGCGCGATTTGGCGACCGGCAAAGAAACGCAATTGACAATTGACGGCGTAAAAGATTTCGGCTACGCGACCGACAATGCGGGCTGGGTGCACAGCGACCGAGCAATTTTAGCCTGGTCGCCGGACTCGAAAAAAATCGCTACTTTTCAGCAGGATCAGCGCCTTGTAAGCGATATGTATCTGGTCACGACGAACGTCGGCGCGCCGAAGCTCGAACAATGGAAATATCCGCTTCCGGGCGAGCCGATTATCACGATTCACCGCGTCATCATCGAAACGGAAGTGCCGAAAATCATTCGCCTGCAGATGCCGCCCGATCCGCGCCGCTCAACGCTCTGCGACGACATTTCGTGCGACGGCAGTTTTACCGATGTTGAATGGACGCCGGATTCAAGGCGCCTCGCGTTCGTTTCGAGTTCACGCGATCACAAACAAGCGAATCTGCGCGTCGCTGATGCCGTGACCGGCGAAGTGAAAAATCTTTACGAAGAACGCGTTGCTACGCAGTATGAATCCGGTCAGGGCGGCGTTAACTGGCGGTATCTGCCCGCGAACAATGAATTTATATGGTATTCCGAGCGCGACGATTGGGGACATCTTTATCTTTACGATTTAACAAACGGAAAGCTGAAAAATCAAATCACGAAAGGTAATTTTGTCGTTACGCAGCTCATCAAAGTTGATGAGAAAAATCGCCGTTTATATTTTAACGCGAACGGACGCGAAGCGGGACGCGACCCGTATTTCAGTCATTTCTACCGCGTTGATTTTGACGGCAAAAACTTGACTCTGCTCACGCCGGAGGACGGAAATCATCAAGTTACGCTCGCGCCCGACGGCAAATATTTTGTCGATACTTTCTCAAAACCCGATGTTCCGCCGGCTGTTGTGCTGCGCGATTTGAACGGAAAACAGTTGGCACAAGTCGAAAAGACGGACGTTTCGCGACTGATGGCGACGGGCTGGAAACCGCCGATGCCGTTTACGGTCAAATCGCGCGACGCCAAGTGGGATTTATACGGTTTGATGTTTACGCCGACGAATCTCGACCCGAAAAAGAAATATCCGCTCATTAATTACATCTACCCGGGACCGCAGGGCGGCGGCGTCGGCAGTCGTTCGTTTGCGGCTTCACGCTCGGATCATCAGGCGTTAGCCGAATTAGGTTTTGTCGTCGTCATCATTGACGGAACGTGCAATCCCGACCGCTCAAAATCGTTTCACGACGCCTGTTACGGTAATATGGCGGACAACACTCTGGAAGATCAAATCGCCGGAATACGCCAGTTAGCTCAGAAATATCCGTATCTTGACCTCGAGAGAGTCGGCGTCTGGGGACATTCCGGCGGCGGATACGCGACCGCGGCGGCGATGTTTCGCTATCCCGATTTTTACAAAGTCGGTATCTCGGAATCCGGCAACCACGACAACCGCAATTACGAAGACGATTGGGGCGAGCGCTACATCGGTTTGCTGAAAACGGACGCAAATGGTAAATCTAATTACGAAGATCAGGCAAATCAGAATTTTGCCAAAAACTTAAAGGGAAAACTTCTGCTCGCGCACGGCGCAATGGACGACAATGTGCCGCCGTATAACACTTATCTCGTCATTGACGCGCTGGTCAAAGCAAACAAGGATTTCGATTTAATCGTTTTCCCGAACGCGCGGCACGGCTATGGCGCGGCAAGTTTCTATATGATGCGCCGCCGATGGGATTATTTCGTCCGTCACCTGCTCGGCGCAGAACCGCCGCAAGCGTACGAGATTCGTCCGAAACCGGATCCGCGCGCGATTGCTTCGCCGCAGTAATCAAAAGTAATCAAACAACTTTTAAGCTGCGAGGCTGGCAGCACAAAAATATATGAAATTAAATAAATTATTCGCCCGATCGATATTATTCGCTTTGCTTTTCTCAATCACCAGTATTTCAGGGCAGGTTTCGATTTCGAAGGGCGCAAAAAAAAATAAACCGAAAAAGAAACTCGCCACAATGACAACCCAAAACCCGATGTCAAAGCCGATCGAGCAGGGGCGGATGAAAGTCTGCAACATTGCCGGACCCGGCGTTGAAATCGAAACTCCTTTCACCTTCGACATTATTGTTGATGGCGCAATCGTCAGTACAAAGAATGTACTTGCTGGTCCGGCGTTTCAAAACGGCTTCTGTAATTACCTGAAAAATACGTTTGACGTCGGCACAACCGTCACGGTTATCGAAAGGGCGACGGACGATGTCGTGGTCTCGCACATCAAATCCTCGACCGGCGATGTAACCGCGAATCTCGAAACCAGAACCGGAACGATAACTATCGTTTCCGGTGTCTCAGAAGTGGAGTTCACCAACGCGAGTTCAACGCCTCCTCCGGCACCCACACCAACACCCGATCCGACACCAACAAGCTGATAGGAAAATATTATTGGCGCCAATAATATTTTCCTATATCTTTTCAAGCCTTATCTATTTTTTATTTAATTCTTATTAACTTAAAAGATAGGCAAATTCTCCTCCAGTGTGCTACGATTTGTTTCATAAAAGAAATTTTGTTTTACTTAAGACTTATCTTAGGTCATTAATTTTTGATTATGCAGGAAATCAGAAGTTTCGTGAATGGTCGTGTTTTTCCGGTTGAACAGATTGAGCCTTTGTTTCTGCCGCTTATTTTGTCGCGCGTGGCGGCAGGATTTCCGAGTCCGGCGGAAGATTATATTGAATCTTCGATTGACCTAAACCGCGAACTGATCCGGCATCCGTTTGCGACGTTTTACGTGCGGGCTTCGGGTGATTCAATGATTGATGCCGGAATCCGCCCGAACGCGACTTTGATTGTTGACCGCGCGATTGAAACCAAGTCCGGCGATATCGTGATCGCTCGCATCGGTGACGAGATGTGCGTCAAAGAATTGTTTATTGATGATGCGGGCAAAGTGCTTTTGATTCCGAAAAACGCCAATTATAAACCGATTGAAATTTTGGAAGATATGGATTTTGAGATTTGGGGAAAAGTGATTGTTTCGTTTAACCACCACTAATTCGGAAGGCAAAAGTAAAAAGGTAAAAGGCAAAAGTTGAATGCCGGGAATATGGTTAGCTAGCAATTATTGATGCCTCAAAACTCTTACTCACCTGCTAAGACTTATGAATAACGCCATTGCGCTGCTTGATTGCAATAATTTTTACGCTTCGTGCGAGCGCGTTTTTGATGCGCGGCTGAAAGATAAGCCGATGGTTGTTTTATCGAACAACGACGGCTGCGTAGTTGCTCGTTCGGAGGAAGCCAAAGCAATTGGCGTGACGATGGGTTCGCCTTTGTTTAAGGTTTTGGATTTGCTTGAAACTCACGATGCCGAAATCTTTTCGTCAAATTATGGGCTGTACGGCGATATGTCCTCGCGCGTGATGAACCTTCTGCAAAATTTCACGCCCGCCGTTGAGATTTATTCAATCGATGAAGCGTTTCTCAATCTTGAGCCGCGCAAAAACTCGCTCGATAATCTGGCGCGCACAATCCGCGAAAAAATGTATAAGTGGACGGGCATTCCTGTCTCAATCGGAATCGCCGAAACAAAAGTGCTGGCGAAAATTGCCAACAAAAGAGCCAAAAAGATTGAGTCGGCAGAAGGCATTTTGAATCTTTACCGTTCATCAAATACCGAAAATGTTTTGAAGGAAACGAACGTTGAAGATGTCTGGGGAATCGGTTACCGTTCGTCCATAAAGCTCAAAGCCAATAATATTCTGACTGCCTGGCAATTAAGGGAAATGGATAACCGTTTCGCACGAAGACTGCTGACGGTCGTCGGCGCAAGAATCGCGCTCGAGCTGCGCGGAATCAAATGTTTACCGTTCGAGCAAGTAGCAACCAAAAAACATTCGATCACCTGTTCACGAAGCTTCGGGCAAACCGCCAACGAATACCGCGAGCTCAAAGAAGCGGTTTTATATTTTTTGACCAGAGCGTGTGAAAAGATGCGAAAATCCAGTCTGGCGGCAAACGCCGTGACGGTTTTTATCGGTACGGACCGGTTTCGTCCGATTCCGTTTGAATATGTAAATTCCGCCACTTACGGTTCAGCTTACGCAACCGACAGCAATCAGGAAATTCAGGAATGGACAATTAAAACGCTCGAAAAAATATTCAGAGAAGGTATTGAATACCGCAAGGCGGGAATCATTCTAAGCGGGCTTGTGCCAAGCGAAAATCTGACGACGCGAATGTTTGACGACGCGAAATTTGAGCGCCAGCACAAATTGATGAAGGCAATCGACGCGGTCAATCAAAAATTTGGCAAAGACACAATCAGATTTGGAAGCGTCAAAAGTGAAAGCGCCTGGAGAATGAAACAAACTCGAAAAAGTCAAAGTTACACGACAAACTGGAATGAACTTTTGAGTGTTTCATAAAAGTTTTGAAGCGAAAATTGATGTTCACTTTTTCAAAACCATCTGACACGCAGATTAAAAATTTTCTCGAGACGCAGCGAGATTTGCCGTTTTCATACAAAGAAGTCGGCGCTTCGCAAAGTGCTGTACCAAAAGATTATCCGATCAATCATTACCGCGCTCGCCTGGGCGACGGAGAAGCGGCGTTTGCCCGCGCCAAAAACGCAATCAAAAACTGGACGATGTACCAACTCGAATGGACAAAGATTTACCCGTCCGGCGCGCCCGTTAAAGCCGACGAAGTCGTTTGCGTCGTCGTTAATCACGGTTTTTGCTGGTCAATGAACCCGTGCCGGATCATTTATGTCTTAGAAGAAACAGCCGGAGCGATCGAGCGATTCGGTTTCGCGTTCGGGACTCTGCCTGGTCATTCTGAAGAAGGCGAAGAAAGATTTACCGTCGAGTGGCAACGCGGAGACGATTCAGTTTGGTATGAACTCCTGTCATTCGCCCGTCCACACCACATTTTAGCCAAAATCGGCTCTCCGTTCGTCCGGCTGACGCAGCGCCGTTTTGCCAAAGATTCGTTTTCAGCGATGCGGAAAGTTGTTAGTAAAATCCCTCAAATAGATATATAATCACTCCGATTGGAATGTCGACAACCCAAACGCCATTATTTGTTAGTAAAATCCCTCAAATAGATATATAATCACTGCCCCCGGCGCGAAAATGTTTGACAAAGAAGAAGAGATATCCTACTTTGCAATACATAACAATTCACTATCTCCAATTCTATTTACGCACCCTAAATGACAGGGAAAGGTAATGGACGAGGCTGGAAATCGGCGCAACTTTTATCTAACAAGGATTGCAAAATGCAGATGAACTCACTAAAAACAATCTACTCGGCGGCTTTATCAGTTACATTGCTCTTTGCGATGAGCAATTTGTTCACCGTTTTTGCAATCACTGCGCAGCAACCGATTGACGACGAAGAGATTCGACAAACAAATAATGATTTTGAACGTCGTGGGCAACAGGATAATGCGGAACTCACTTTGGGCAAACCAATCGAGCGGAATCTAGCCGGAAACGAAGCGCATTCCTACAAGATTGCTCTGGCTGCCAATCAATATCTGCACGTAGTGGTCGAGCAGCGCGGCATTGATATTGTCGTCGCACTGTTTGCGCCGGACGGCAAAAAAATCGCAGAAGTTGACAGCCCAAACGGAACGCAGGGAGATGAGCCGATTTCGATTGTGGCGGAAACGGCGGGAAATTACCGGTTAGAAGTGCGTCCGCTGGAAAAGGATGCGGTTTCTGAACGCTATGAGGTAAAGATTGAAGATTTACGCGAAGCGACAACGAAGGACAGAAATCGTATCGCCGCGCGGCGGCTTTACCTTGAAGCGGAAAAACTCCGTATTGGGCGGACAGAACTGCGAAAAGCACTTGAAAAATATGAAGAGGCGCTCTCACTGTTTCGAGCCGACGGTGATTTTGCGGGAGAAGCTCTTACATTAACCGATATGGGTTCGGCGTATAGACATCTGGGCGAAAATTCAACGGCGATTGATTACTATAATCAGGCGATGGCGCGCTGGCAGACAGTCGGCAATTTGGGAGGAGAAGCATTCACGCTGAACTACATCGGCGTGATTTACAGAGATTCGGGCGAGAAGCAGAAGGCAGTTGTATACTACCGTGAAGCGTTGCGGCGATTTCGCGCCGTCGGAGGACGCAGCGGAGAAGCAGAGGCGCTTTTCAATATTGGCGTTTATGAAAAAGAGCGCGGCGATTTGATTTCAGCGCTTTCTTACTGTGAAGCGGCGTTGGATATTATCGAATCTCTGCGCGCCAATTTTGGTAATGACACGCTTCGCGGCACCTATTTTATTCCGATGCCGGACTTTTATGAATTTTACATTGATTTACTGATGCAGCTTCATAAACAGCAACCGTTAAAGGGTTTTGACACTAAAGCCTTACAGGTAAGCGAGCGGGCGCGGGCGCGTTCTCTGCTTGAAACTTTAGCGGAAGCAAACGCCGACATACGGCAGGGCGTTGACCCGGTTTTGCTTGAACGCGAACATCTCATACAACAGTCGCTTGCCGGAAAATCCGAACGCCTGACGCGGATTTCAAACGATGAAAAGTTAAAGGCGCAGAAACCCGCCGCCGAGAAAGAAGTTAATGAACTGCTGGTGCAGTATCAAGAAGTCGAAGCGCAAATTCGCGTTAAAAGCCCGCTTAGAATGATTCCCGCCTTGCGGTATTCAATACCTTCTCTGAATATTTTTTCGAGCGTTTTAATTGTCCATTCCTGAATTTCCTGATTGCTGTCGGTTGCGTAAGC
>MWVV01000451.1_pt1 | contig 14994 bp, 14 predicted proteins | sample 1047281 | NCBI WGS metagenome assembly MWVV01 (sample SAMN06349986, study PRJNA376086) | soil metagenome | isolation source: PT-2 sample Antarctic (ecotone) soil | place: Antarctica | collected 2015-01-13 | reverse complement strand
TGCTCGTCAATTGTCTGCATGACATTGCTGCGACGCGCCATGTCATAATCACCACTCCGCAGTGCGGCTTCATACTCATCCCAGTTGCGCAGCATGATGTCCGTTTCGATCCCCAACGCATTGCGCCACATCGCGGCGATAGCGACGGCCACGGCACGATGCTGCTCGTTTCGATTCACCAAAAGGCGAATACGCGGAAAATCGAAGCCACCCGGAAAACCGGCTTCGATCAGAAGGCGGCGCGCCTGTGCAGCGTTAGAACTTACTTTTTGCTCTTTCGCCTCCACACTCAACTCGCCAGCGTCACCGCGGGCTGGTAAAAACTTATCGGCGGCCTCGGTCGCGCCCTCAAGCGTATCGGCGCTGAGTCGCTGGCGATCAATGGCGAGAGACAGGGCTTGACGCACACGCCGGTCGCCGAAGGGCGGGCGCGTGGGATTAAAATCATAGTAGGTTAATGCGCCGAAAGTTGCGCGACGAAAATCTTGATAAGGGGCGAGCAATTTGACAGCGAGCGGCTCGATGTTGGCATTCGTCACGGCGTCAACTTCGCCCGCACGATAAGCCGAGAGAGCGGCTTCCGAATCGGGCGCGGCGACGAAGCGGACGCGTTCGAGAGTGACGATTTTCGCGTTCCAATAACTGCGCGCTCGTTCGAGGACCACTCCGTCCGCCGCCTGCGCGCTCAAATTAAAAGCGCCATTTGAGATGACGGGAGCAGCAATTGTCTGCCGCCCCGCATCACTCAAAGTTTCTTTCCCGTCAGTTTCAGATGTTTCAGCGAGTTCGCCATTTTTCTCGCTCTCGGATTGATACACCGGACGAAACACCGGATGGGCGACGAGAGCGGGGAAATTTTTATCCGGCTTTTGTAGCCGAACTTTTAACGTGAAGTCGTTGATGGCTTCAGCGCCAAGTTCGCTTTTGGCTGTTTCTGTGACGGCGTTCGGAGCGGGAGTTGCCGAATTTTCAAGAGCCGCGTTCTCATCATTGCTCGATGGCGGCGGGATGGGTATCGTTGGCGTTGCCGTCTTAACTTGCGCGCCTTCTAGGTTGGCTAAAAGTTTCGCATGAGGAGCGCGTTCGCCGAATTGAAGCGTGCGTTGCCACGAACGCACAAAGTCGTGCGCGGTCACGGGCGCGCCGTTCGACCAGCGCGCGTCATGTCGCAGATGGAATGTCCATTCCCGATCATCTGCGGCTGACTCCCAACGAATTGCCACGCCCGAAATTGGCGATAAAGTTTGCGGCGCATATTCCGTCAAGCCTTCAAACATGGCACGCACCACGTCTGTATCCGGCGGAGCCGCCGCCAGCGCGGGGTCGAAAACTTGCGGCACTCCCCCATCGCTCCAGCGAAACTCTTGCCCGCCGGGCACTTTGACCCGACCGTAAAATGTCTCGTTCTCATCACTCGAAAAGCATCCGCCGCTCGCGATTGTGAGACAGAGCGCCAGGCAGACGGCGAGGCCGACGTGCCACAACGTCCGGTTGTAATTCACCAATTCTCTGCGCTCTTTTTTCTTCATCAATAATTTGAAAGCATTAATTCAGACGGGCTAACGCTGTTAGCTTTTCATAGACCTCGATTGCTTGCTGTCTTGCTGCTGCAAACCCATTGGAGGTATCAATCAGATAATCGGCAAACTTTTTCTTCTCCTCCTGGGACATTTGCGCCGCGATGCGTCGTCCGGCGGCCTCGATTGTCAGGCCATCGCGTTTCACCAAACGTTCGAGTTGCAGTTCAGTTCGGCAATGCACTACGATCAATTTATCGAAACGCTGATAACCACCCGTCTCAATCATCAAAGCTGCATCAATGACTCCGATCCCTTGTGGGTCTTCGTCTCCACATCTCCCCAACCATTCATCCTGCGCCTTGATGATCAGCGGATGAAGAATGGCATTCAAACGCGCCCGCTTCGTTTCATCTCCAAAGATTATCGCACCGAGTTTCGCCCGATCAAGCGTACCGTCGGGCTGTAGCACTTCCCCTCCGAATGCTCCAACGATGGATTGAAGTCCCGGACTGCCGGACGCTACTACCCCACGGGCGGTCTGGTCGGCATCAAGCACATGACAGCCTAACTCCGCGAGCACGGATGAGACGAAAGACTTGCCGACAGCGATTGATCCTGTCAGTCCCGCGCGCAACATCGCCACGTTTTACGACACCCCGCGCCGCTGCCGCTGCTGTGCTGCCGTCAAGGTATTTCGCATGAGCATGGCGACCGTCAAAGGGCCGACGCCGCCCGGCACAGGCGTCAGATACCTTGCCACCTGCTCGACTTCCGCCGGATGCACGTCGCCCACGAGCGTAAACCCGCGCTTCTCGATGGCTTCGACACGCGATGCAGAGTCTTCTCCAAAGAAGTCCCTTGCCATTTCCGCATCCGTGATTTTATTCATACCTACATCAATAACAGTTGCGCCCGGCTTCACATGTTCGGCGCGGATCAGGCCGACGCGCCCGACTGCCGCGATGAGTATATCGGCTTGTCTCGTCAACGAAGCCAACTCCTGTGTCCGCGAATGACAGATGGTGACGGTGGCATCTTGTTGCAGCAAAAGTTGCGCGAGCGGGCGACCGACGATGTGGCTGCGACCGACGATGCAGGCATGTTGGCCGCGTAGCACGATGCCTTCACGGGTGAGCAATTCGATGATTCCGGCGGGAGTACAGGGCGCGAAACCCGAACGCCCCAGCGTCAGACGACCGACGTTGAGCGGATGAAAACCATCTACGTCTTTCGCCGGCTCAATCGCTTCGAGCACGCGCGCTTCGGCGATGCCGCGCGGCAATGGCAACTGGATAAGGATGCCGTCAACATCATCACGCGTGTTGAGTAGCTCAACTTCAACGAGCAGTTCTTCAGTCGTTGTCTCTTCGGGCAACTCTCGATGCTCGGAGCGAAGCCCCAGCATTTCGCTGGTTCGCACTTTATTACGGACGTACACGGCGGACGCGGGATCATTGCCGACGCGCACCGCCACAAGACACGGCACAACCCCGTATTCATCTCTGAAGGCTGCCGCTTCGCCAGCCACCTCCCGTTTGATCGCCTCGGCCACACGCGCTCCGTCCAGGATGGCCGCACGCCGTTTCGCTTCATTCATAGTCAACCTGAGCTTTGAGAAGATAGAGGCATCCTACCATATGTCAACCTCGCTCGTTCACGCCCATCACGTGCAATAATTTAGGCGACTTAACTTTTAATTCAAAGCCGCAACGCCTTTGCCGTCCGGAAAAATCCAAAAGGCTTTCAGATAGAGTTGACTATCCGAAAGCCTTTTGGACGAACGCGGCCTTCTAAATTAAATGCCCGTGAGGGAGACATTTTGAAACACAAACTACCGACTTTTTGAGCGAATACTTCAGCGCCGGAATTCAATCTCGACCAATCTTCAACATTTATCTGTATACATTGCCGATTGACCTTTGCATATCGCCGTTGTCATTTTCATTGTTCGCTCCCGGAGCAAGCAATGATTTACAGGTGGTGATCAACTCTTTCAAGCCGGTTGGTTTGTTCAGAAAAGCATTTGCTCCCGCCGCCAATGCATCGTCATGTCGCAAGCTGCCGGTAAACATGATGACGGGCAGGTGGCGGCGATGAGGTAGCTGGCGTGTTCGCTGCACTAATATCAGCCCGCTCTCACCCGGCATCTGTACGTCAAGAATGATCAAATCATAATGCTCATCACTTTCAATCTTCTTCAACGCCGCTGAACCGTCGCGACAAACATCAACTAACCAACCTTCGAGTTCCAATAACTGCTTGACCGTGAAGAGAACTAGATCGTAGTCCTCGGCATATAGAATTCTTATTTGCTGCACATTAAGATACCTACCTTCTCCCGTAGTGAGGTCGGCAAGAAGAACACGCGGGAATCATCGGAAGATGATTCAACTGGCCTCAGCCATACAGACTAGGCAACAATCGTTCCTTGCCGATATTTAGTATCCTGACATGAGTTTCTAAGTATGATAACTTATTCTCAATGAAAGTCTTACGTTGAATTTCTGTAGATATTAAAAACGAGCTACCAATTTATTTGTGTTGGTGACCAAGCTCGAAACGGTAATAACTTACATGCCAAACGATCCTAAAATTTGCCTATTAAAGACCTTAAAGGGTTTAACTACGGTTGCAAATTTATTTACTAGACGTTGTTTTCTCGCCCCCATTGTGCCGAGTGTTTAGCTGGTGTTTGCGGGAATAGAAAAAATGATTGGCATGATCTTGTCGCTCACTCGCAATTCCACTTGGTCATAGTGTAATCCGCTTAAAAACACCATAAGAAACGAGTTGTTAAAATTTGCATCAGATAGATGGAACACAAACATGGAAGAGTGGTATACAAAGATGAGTTCCAGACGAGAAAATTTTCATTACATATTATCCTGCGTCGCCGTGTCTCCATGAACAGGACTACTGACAGAAGCAAAGTTTATTTCCGCACCATCCTCATCGTACTCGCGGGCGCGCTCGTGCATGGTTGCTCGCCTCAACCGCCCAACCAAAATCGCGGGCAAAGTTACGAGTTGAAAGGCAAGATCATCTCCTTCAACAAGGCGCAGCAGCAGGTCGTCGTCCAACATGAAACCATTCCCGGCTTTATGGATGCGATGACAATGCCTTTTACGCTCAAAGATGGCTCGCCTTACGATGTCATGCGCGCAGGCGACCGGATTCAGGCTACGTTGGTTGTTGACGACGAACGAACGCATCTGGAAAATGCGATCATCACACAGGCAGTCGAAGGGACGGCGACAGAGACCTCACCGCCTGCGGGGCTGAGCGAGCCGGAGATTGGCGCAACTGTCCCCGATGCAATGCTCGTCAATCAAGACGGCAAGCCGCTCAGTTTGCAAGGGTTTCGCGGGCGGGCGCTCATCATCACCTTCATTTACACGCGCTGCCCCCTCCCGGATTACTGCACTTTGATGAGCAATAACTTCGCGGAGATCAACCGCGAGTTGAGCAACTCGCCGGAGCTAAACGCGGGCGTGCACCTTCTCAGCATCACACTCGATCCGGGCTATGACACTCCGAAGGTGCTCCGCAGCTACGGGGCGGCGCACACGGAAAACTATCAAGGCGAAAAATTTGCACGTTGGGAATTTGCAACCGGCAAACCCGAAGACATTCAGCGCGTAGCCAATTTTTTTGGCCTGAGTTACAAACAGGAAGGCGAGGAAATTATTCACTCACTGCGCACCGCCGTCATCGCGCCTGACGGCAAACTTTATAAAATGTATCGCGGTAATGAGTGGAAGACTGACGAAATTTTAAACGATCTGCGCGAACTCCAAAATCGGAAATAGACTTGTAAAAAAGTAATGGCGGCACGTTTACCACGCGCCGCCAATTAACTTTAAGAGATGTGCTTCGCCGCCAGCCCGATTAGCCTTTGAGTTTTTTTATCTCTTCCGTTAATACCGGAAGCACTTCAAACAGATCGCCGACGATGCCGTAATCGGCGATGTCGAAGATCGGCGCTTCGGCGTCTTTGTTGACGGCGACAATAGTGCTCGCGTTTTTCATACCGACGAGATGTTGAATTGCTCCGGAGATGCCGAGCGCGATGTAGAGTTTCGGCATGACGGTCTGCCCTGACGAACCGATCTGACGGTCTATCGGCAGCCACCCGGCATCGCAAATCGGACGCGAGGCCGCGATCTCGCCGCCGAGCGCATCCGCCAGTTGCTGCGCGAGAGCGATGTGTTCTTGCCCCTTGATGCCGCGCCCGATGGCGATAATGGTTTCGGCCTTAGTCAGGTCAACCGCCTGTTTTACTTCCTGGAAAGGCTCTTCGGGCTGCATCCTCACTTCACCAACTTCAACCTGCAAAGACTCAATCGCCGCCGGGTCGCCGCCGCTGCTACGCCCTGCCTGATCCGCGCGATAAGCACCTGACTGAAAAGTCGCAAACACCGGAGGCTCGCCTGTGGCGACAACGTCGGCGTCAATCTTTCCTTGAAAAATGCGCCGCGAAAAAACCACCGCGCCGTCTGGTGTCGCCGTCGCGCGCACGCAATCGCTGATCAAATCTTTTCCGAAGCGCGCCGCCAGTTTCGGCGCGAAGTCGCGCACTAGATACGTATGCGGCAGCAGGACGTATAACGGGTCAAGCGCGCGCACGGCCTTCTCCATCGCGTCGGCGTAACCGTCCGGTGTGTATTCGGACAGTTTGGGATTCTCTACGGAGACGACTCTGTCGAGTTTATAAGCTGCGACTTCCCCGGCCAGAGAAGCACCCGTGCCGAGCACGACGGCGGACACTGTTTGACCGAGCGACGCCCCGAGTTGTTGCGCGGCGGCGACGGCCTCAAAGGAAGTTTTGTTGAACGCACCCTTGCGATGCTCTGCGAAGACTAGAATTCCGTTAGGCATAAAAAATTTTCAGCGGGCGGTTTTCAGTTTTCAGCGGGCGGTTTTCAGTTTTCGTTTAGCTAAAAACTCGCAACTGAATATTGTTAAAATATTCTGGCTTCGGTACGTAACTTTTCCGCAAGTTGGGCGGCTCCGGCTTTGGCGTCGCCATCGCCGAGAAACTGTGTCTGTTTGGTTTTTTGCGGAAAGTAGATTTTCGTGATGCGTTGATGCGCCGGAGCACCAACCGCTTCGGGGGCGGGCGCGAGTTCTTTGATCTCTTTCTTCTTGGCCGCCATAATGCCTTTCAAGGTGGCGTAACGAATCTGGCTGATGCCGGACTGGATCGTGAGCAACGCCGGTCGTGACATCGCGTACCACTGATACCAACCGCTCTCCAATTCGCGCTTCACCCGCAGCCCATCATTTGACGCGTCAACTTCGATCACGATTGTCGCATGCGGGAGCCCCAACAACTCGGCCAGAATCACGCCCGTCTGCGCATAGCCGTTATCGTCGGATTGCAATCCCGTCAAAATGAGATCGGCCCCCTCGTCTTTGATCGCTTCCGACAAAATTTTAGCCGCCGCGTAAGGGCCGGGTTGCAGTGTGTCGTCAGTGATGATGTGGATGGCGCGGTCGGCTCCGCGTGCGAGCGCATCTTTGATGACGCTCTTGACGCGTTGCGGCCCCATCGAACAGACGATGACTTCGCCGCCGCCATGCTTCTCTTTCAAACGCAGGGCTTCTTCGAGCGCATAGCCGTCCGATTCATTGACTTCATGGGAGAGGTCTCCCTCTTCAATCCACGTCTCGCTTTTGTTGATGCGCAGGATCGCGTCCTTGTTGGCGACCTGCTTCATAAACACAATGATTTTCATAAATAATTGTCAGTTGTCAGTTGTCAGTTGTCAGTTGTTCATTTCATCAAAGGCATAGAGGTGGATGCCACAGAAACAACTGACAACTGACAGTTCCTCATTCCTCGAAACGTTTAAAAAGTAATGCCGCATTCGTGCCGCCGAAACCGAAGCTATTCGAGAGGGCGTATTTGACATGCGCTTCGCGCGGTTCGTTCGGCACGTAATCGAGATCGCATTCGGGATCAGGATTGACGTAGTTGATCGTCGGCGGGAGCGTGTTGTTTTGAATCGCCAGCACCGAGAAGACGGCTTCGATGCCGCCAGCCGCGCCGAGCAGATGCCCCGTCATGGACTTCGTCGAACTGACCGCCAACTTATCGGCGTGTGCGCCGAAGGTTTTTCTGATAGCGAGAGTCTCAAACTTATCGTTGTAAGGAGTCGAAGTGCCGTGCGCGTTGATGTAGCCGACCTCTTCCGGCTGAACCCCCGCATCGCGCAAGGCCATCCCCATCACGCGCGCCGGGCCGGAAGCCGTCTCGTCGGGCATGGTGATGTGAAAAGCGTCCGCCGTGTTTCCGTAACCGACGAGTTCGGCATAAATCTTCGCGCCACGCGCGCGGGCAAATTCCAACTCTTCGAGGATCATGATCCCCGCCCCTTCGCCGATGATAAAGCCGTCGCGGTCGCGCTCAAACGGGCGCGAGGCGTGCGCCGGATCGTCGTTTCGCGTGGACATTGCGCGCATCGCCGCGAACCCCGCGACGCTCATCGGCGTGATGGCCGACTCCGCGCCGCCGCAGATCATCACATCGGCGTCGCCGCGCTGAATGATCTTAAGGCTGTCGCCGATGGCGTGGCCGCCCGCCGAACACGCCGTCGCCGTCGCCGAAATATAGCCCTTTGCGCCGAAGCGGATGGAAACTTGACCGGCGGCCAGATTGACGATGGCTGAAGGAATGAAGAAAGGAGAGACGCGACCGGGGCCGTCATCCAGAAGCTTTGAGTGCTCGCGTTCGATGGCCCAGAAGTCACCGATGCCGCTGCTGATGTAAGTCCCGACGCGCTCGGACAAGTCATCGCCGAATTTCTGCCCCCGCTCGATGAGGCCGCTATCGTAAATCGCCTCGTCGGACGCGGCGATGGCGTAATGAATGAACGCGCCCATCTTGCGCGCTTCTTTCTTCTCGATAAACTGAAGCGGGTCAAACTCCTTGATCTCAGCGGCGATCTTCACCGAGAACTTCGTCGTGTCGAATTTCTCGATATAGCCCACGCCGTTGCGTCCTTCCATCAGGGCCGCCCACGTTGATTCAACTGTCAAACCGACGGGAGTGACGAGGCCGAGTCCCGTAACCACGACGCGACGTTTCAAATTCCTGCTCCTCCCCTCTGGGGATTGCTCGTAAGTTGCCTCGCAAGTTGCTTACGGCGATAGTGCGCGCATAACTTTCGCGACATCAAAGTATTTTTCACCAGCATAATAATAGCGATGGGTGAATTACAATGGCTAAACGGCGCAACTCCCGGATAGCTATTTTACGCCTTGTCCTTATGTTGACCGATGTAGTTGTAGGCGTCGCGCACGCTTTGAATTTTCTCGGCGTCTTCGTCAGGAATCTCAATGCCGAACTCTTCTTCAAAACGCATGACGAGTTCGACTGTGTCGAGCGAATCGGCTCCCAGATCGTCTATGAAGCGCGCGTTCGGCGTCACTTCATTTTCGTCCACTCCGAGTTCGTCCACGATGATTTGCTTAACTTTATTCTCGATCTCTGTTTGATCGGGCATAGTACTTTTGCTCCTTCGGTCAATTAAAAAATAGAAAAAACTTGTTCGGTGTTAAGCGCAAATTAAAACACGCTCACACGTTAATTGCCACTGCTCACGGCCTGTGTTTCGGTCAACGCAGTGCGCGTGGCTTCGAGACTCGCGGGGTCAGCGACGTTCAAACAGCGCACATCTGAAACGATCTGCCGCACCAATCCCGATAGAACTTTGCCGGGGCCGACCTCCACAAATGACTCAACGCCCGCGCTTGCCAGAAACTTCACCGACTCATGCCAGCGAACCGGAGAAGACACTTGCCGCACGAGCGAGACGCGCGCTTCTCTTCCGCTTCGGATAGCAACGGCATCCACATTTGTGACTAGCGGCACCCGTAAATCCGCGAACTCCGCCCTCTCCAAATCCGCGCTCAACCGATCCTGAGCGGGCTGCATCAGGGCGCAGTGGAAGGGCGCACTGACAGGCAGTTTGATGGCGCGCTTCGCCCCGCGCTCTTTCAACAACTCCATCGCACGTTCGACCGCCGTGGTGTTGCCCGCGATGACAATCTGCTTCGGCGAGTTGATGTTCGCCGGGCTGCAAACCTCGCCCTCCAGCGCCGTAGAGTCGCGGCAAGCCTCTCGAACAGTCTTCTCATCCGACCCGATTATCGCCGCCATTGCACCGACGCCGACCGGCACGGCCTCCTGCATGTAACGACCGCGTGCTCGCACCGTCCGCACCGCGTCGGAGAGTGATAACGATCCGGCTGCGACGAGTGCGGAATATTCGCCGAGGCTATGCCCGGCCACAAACTCCGGCCTCGGAAAGCCTTCGGCCTCCATCGCGCGCAAAGCTGCGACTGAGACGGTCAGGATCGCGGGCTGCGTGTTCTCCGTCAACCCTAACGCCGCTTCAGACCCTTCGAAACAAAGTTGCGAGAGGGAAAATCCGAGCGCATCGTCAGCTTCCGCGAAAACATCGCGCGCCGCCGCGAATTCCTCAAACAGTTCATGCCCCATCCCCGCAAACTGCGAGCCTTGTCCCGGAAAGATATATGCGATACTCATTCGTGTAAATGAAAATGGTTAAGGATAAACGGCAAGAAATTGATTCAACTATTCGCCATTCACGATTGACCAGTCACCTTCTTCTCACCAGCGCATTAACACGGAACTCCACGTCACGCCGCCTCCGAAAGATGCGAGCAGGACGAGATCGCCTTCACTGAGGCGTCCCTGTTCGACACACTCGTCGAGCGCAATCGGGATCGAGGCCGAAGACGTGTTGCCGTGCATGGCGATGTTGGAATAGACGACCTCGCTGTCAACTTTCAAATTACTCGCCACCGCGTCCGTAATGCGTTGATTGGCCTGATGCGGGATAAACAACTTCACATCGTCGGCCTTGTAGCCCGCTTCTTCCAAAACTTCGCGAGAGATTTCGCCCATCGAACGCACGGCCACCTTGAAAAGTTCGTTGCCCTTCATCCGAAAGTAGTGTTGGCCGGTCGTGACGTTGTCGGCGGTGATACCCAGGCGCGTGCCCCCGCCGGGCGCGTAGAGTTGTTCGGCAAAGCGTCCGTCGGAGCGAATGCACGTCGCGAGAATGCCGCGCTGTTCGCCTTCGATGGGGCCGAGCAACGCCGCGCCCGCGCCGTCGCCGAAGATGACGCACGTCGAACGATCCGTGTAATCAACGTAACGCGTCAGAACTTCCGCGCCGATGACGAGTGCGTAACGCGCCTGCCCGCCGCGAATCATCTGGTTGGCGAGCGTCAGGCCGTAAAGAAAGCCGGAACAAGCGGCGGCCAGATCAAAGGCGGCGGCACGATGCGCGCCGATTTCGGCTTGAATCAGGCAGCCGGTCGAAGGCAAAACTTGATCGGGCGTGACGGTGGCGCAGATGAGCAGGTCTATTTCCGAGGGGTCAATGCGCGCCCGCTCAATTGCCTGACTGGCGGCGCGAATTGCAAACTGCGAAGTGTACTCGCCGTCCGCAGCCTTGTGTCGCTGCTTGATGCCGGTGCGTGAAGTGATCCACTCGTCAGACGTTTCAACCAACTTTTCCAGGTCGGCGTTAGTCAACAACCCTTCGGGGTAAGCGCGTCCGGTGCTCAAAATGCGGGTATTAATGTTCGCCATCTCTAATCTCCCGCCCCTGACACTTGAAATTTGACATCGGACAATTCCAGCTCGCGCGCGTGTGTTCGGGCAATGCCTTCTTCGATACGGTCGCTCGCGCCTTGCTCGGTAAACTCTTTGACGATCCGCACGGCGTTGCGGATCGCACGGGCATTTGAACTGCCGTGGCCGATGACAACGAGTCTCCGCACGCCTAAGAGCGGCGCGCCGCCATATTCCGAGTAATCCAATTTTTTCTTCAAACGTTGAAAGGCCGGGCGCGCGAGCATCGCCCCGGCTTTCGAGATGGCCGATGCACTCAATTCGCGTTTGATGAGCGAGATGACGGCATCCTGCAAGCCTTCGGAAAGTTTGAGCATCACGTTGCCGGTGAAGCCGTCCGTGACGATCACGTCAACCGCGCCGGTGAACACGTCGCGCCCTTCGACGTTGCCGACGAAGTTCAAACTGCTCAGCTCGCGCAAAAGCGGAAACGCTTCCTTCGTCAGTTCGTTGCCCTTCGCTTCTTCTTCGCCAATGCTCATCAAACCCACACACGGCCTGTTTGTTCCGAGCACTGAACGCGAATACGCGTCGCCCATAATGGCAAACTGCGCCATCTGGTGCGGTTTGCAATCCGAGTTCGCGCCCACGTCCAACAGCAGCACTGGCTTCCCGACCTTTGTCGGAATCAATGCGGCGAGCGCAGGACGATCCACGCCGGGCAGCATGCCGATAACCATCTTGGCCGTCGCCATCGCCGCGCCGGTGTTGCCCGCCGAGACGAAACCGTCGGCCAGCCCCTCGGCTACGAGCTTTGCGCCGATTCGGAGCGAACTTTTCTTCTTGCGCCGGATGGCGTTGGCGACGGGTTCGTCCATGCCGACCACTTCCGCCGCTTCGACGAGTTCGATGCCTTGATCGCCGTTTTTACGCCAGCCGCAACGCCTCAACTCCGGCTCGACCCGTTCGGGCTGGCCGACGAGGATGACACCGATCCCGAAGTCGCGCGCCGCCGCCAACGCGCCGTCAATTTCGGGGTGCGGGGCACGGTCGCTGCCCATCGCATCCACGACGACTTTGCCTGTCAGTGGTAGTCCCTGCTTCATCTTCAGGCCGGTTCACAGTTGAACGCGGAGCCGAATCGTCTCGCTCAGACTTCTGTATTGATGCGAATTACTTCACGGCCTTTGTAATGCCCGCACTTCGGGCAGACGCGATGCGGCATCCGCGGCTCCTGGCAGTTCGGGCAGGTTTGCGTTTGCGGCGCACGCAGTGCATCATGCGCCCGGCGTTTGCCCGTGCGCGCTTTGGAATGTCTTCGTTTGGGATTAGGCATAATAACTCCGTTGGTAAATAGTGAATGGTAAATCGTAAATAGTGAAAAATTGTTTTATCTGTTTACGATTTACCATTCACTATTTACTTCTTTTTCAACGCCGCGAGCGCAGCCCAGCGTGGGTCTGTTTCTTGCTGCTCGCACCGGCATGTTCGTGTGTTCAAATCCGCGCCGCAAGTCAGGCACAAACCCTGACAATCTTCGCGGCATAATTGGTGCGTCGGCAAGGCCAGCAAAAGCTGCTCCCGCGCCAACTCATCAAGATCGAGATAGTCGCCTTCGTAAGTAGCGTAACTTAAATCTTCTTCCTGCAATTCCGTAGCTTCCGGCTCAACTGCCAGACTTTCAGCCGGAACATACGTGACATCGAAGTCCGCATTCACCGGGACGATAACCGGGGCGGCGCAACGGTCGCAGGCGACTTCGACAGAAGCGTTGATCGTCCCCTGCAAGCGAATTTGCTCGCGTTTCCTGCCGGCGCGTCCTTCAACTTTCGCTTCCGAGGCGAGACGCATGAATTCGTCTTCGAGGGGCAGATCATCGGGCGCATAGACGCTGGCGAACAAAGTGCCCGCCTCATTCAGTCTATCCACCTCAATCCGCATGGCTCGTCCCCGTTAGGCGCGCACTGCTGTGAAAATCCCGCGCACGCAAAAGGTGTAATTATAGCGGTCAACGCGCGGGTGTCAACGTGCCAAAGCCGACTTGCTCCAGCGCATCTTCACGCAGCAATTGCGCCAGCCTTTTATCGCCCGCGGTCAACAGACGTTTTTGCCGGTGTCTGGCCGCGCCGAAAAAGCTGTGCAACAGCATCTCCTCAGAGATAGCCGCTGTTGGCCGCTTCTTTGTCCCACGCCCAACTGATCCCAATGTTATTCCCAAAGCAACTGCGGTAGCGAACGCTTTGTTCGCCAGTTTCGCTTCACCGGACTGCTCTTGAATAAGGCCGAGCAACCCAAACGCTGCGGCGTAGCTTTCATCCAACCCGATGGCTTTGTTGATATGCCTAAGCGCGATGCGCAGACGACCCAGACGCGCCAGTGTGAAACCCATCACATAATGAGACTCCGCGCACGGCTTCGCGGCGAGCGCCCCTTTGAAATGTATGAGCGCCTCTTTCCAATTATCTTCCGCCGCCTGAAAACGTCCGAGGGCATAATACGCGGCGAAAGACGAACCGTGATGCTCAATCGCTTCGAGTAACAACTTCGTCGCCTGTTCGACTTCACCATCGTCGCCGCAGGCAATCCCAAGCAGCAAATAAACTTGCGTGCTGACGGGTTGAATATCATGCGCGCGTTGCAGATAGGTGCGGGAGAGCGTGAATTTGCCTTCGCGGAAGAATTGCAGGCCGAGGACGAAATTGAGCGTCGAGTTGGCGGGCGCGAGCGCGGCGGCGCGTTCCAATTCTCGTTTCGCCAGCGTCGTCTTCCCATCGGCTAAGAATTCCAATCCCCCCTTGATAAACTTTGCAAAGACATCTTTGTCAGCACCCTGATAATCATCAACGATAGTGCCGCACAAAAATTCAACGCCGTCCGGCTTCTGACCGGCGTTCTTTTCGCCATCGAGCGCGGCCCGCCAAAGCGTGTTCAACTTCCGGCGGTCTACGCCCCCGGTTTCGTCCAGCAGGTTGATCAAAGTCTCGACCAACGCGTGATCCGACAGCGCAATTTGCGACTGTTTCAACAACAACTCGAATCCCTTTTCAAGCCTCTCGGCGAAGCGCAGAAGATTGTTCTCCAACAGAGAGATGCGCTCCATCAGTTGACCTTCATGTTGCGCGGCGGATGCCGACTCTTCTTCATAACGCAGAGTCGAAGGCTCAACGATCAACATCAAACGTGTCCCGCAACGCTCGCACAATTCCTCGCCGAGCGGGTTAGCCGCACCGCACCGCTGGCAACGTATTTCTTGAAAACTTCTGCGCATCACTTATCTTGGGTGAATGGTGAACAGTAAATGGTCAATGGATAAAACCCTCTCTTTCACCATTCACTATTTACCATTCACCCTTTACGTCTTTTCATAATTATAAAATCCGCGCCCGGATTTGCGCCCGAGCCAACCGGCATCCACGTAGCGTTTGAGCAAGGGGCACGCGCGATATTTCGGGTCGCCGAGTTCTTCGTGCAGCACGTTGAGAATGGCGAGGCACACGTCGAGGCCGATGAAATCGGCGAGCGTGAGCGGCCCCATCGGGTGATTCATGCCGAGTTTCATAATGCCGTCTATGCTCTCGCGCGTGGCGACATTTTCGTGGAGAGCGAAGATGGCTTCATTGATCATCGGCATCAGGACGCGGTTGGAGACAAAGCCCGGCGAATCGTTGCATTCGAGCGGAATCTTTTCCAGCCGCTCAGTCAGCGCGTGCGTGCGGGCGTAAGTTTCATCGGAGGTGGCGATGCCGCGAATCACCTCTACAAGTTTCATCACCGGCACGGGATTCATAAAGTGCATGCCGATCACTTTATCGGGTCGCCGCGTCGCCCCACCGATTTTTGTGATCGAGATGGAGGAAGTGTTGG
>MWVV01000450.1_pt1 | contig 15015 bp, 15 predicted proteins | sample 1047281 | NCBI WGS metagenome assembly MWVV01 (sample SAMN06349986, study PRJNA376086) | soil metagenome | isolation source: PT-2 sample Antarctic (ecotone) soil | place: Antarctica | collected 2015-01-13 | reverse complement strand
GGTATAAGCTGACCCAAGAAGGCGGGCACTTATCGCCCGTCTCCTGCGCGACCCGTTGAATAATCGGCATCAGCGATTCTTTAGTCGCCGTGTCCACTCTGGCGGCAAGAACTGCCTGTACATAGTTGTAACGTCGTTTAGCCTCTTTACGGCGATGTTCGGGGAGTAACGCGAGGTCTTCGACGTGTAATCTATTGCCGGTTTCAGATGATCCGGCCGGCTCGGCACCGCCGTTAAGAATTTCAAGTTCGCCCGCAAACAGGGCATTTATTAGTTCTGCATCCGGCACCAGCTTGTCTTGGTCGAGTGCTACATCGCGCAGTTCTAGCCTGCCCGCCGCATCGCGGCGCTCGATAACGTAGCGCCGTCCGCGCCAGCTAACAGACATACCCCGGCGGAAATGATGACGTGCCATGATTTAGGAAACCTTTCTGGCGACGGCATCGTGCGGCGGGCGCACGATGGTCTCCGGTGTAAAAGGAACTGCTAAGTCCACGGCAATTAGCCCGTGGTAAACCATCGTTCATACGACCTGCGGCTCTAAGCCTTCAGCCCTAAAGAAAGCCGTCAGTTCGCCGACACGCATCGACTGTGCGCTTAGAAAGAACCGGTGATAGGCGAGCCGGTGTTGTGGCTCTATTCGTAAGCGGGCGTAGCGAGTCAATATCTTGAGGTTGTTTAGGCGCGGCTGCGCCCGGATATTTTCTTCCGTGAAGATCACAAACTCGTAGCCCGCACGCCGGCACGCGAACCCGACTGAGCGGTACAGTTGATCTTGCGTATCGCAGGGTTTGTTCTTAGATACTGCTTTAGCTAACTGAATGATGCCGTCACGTTTAATAAGCAGATCGAAGTTGAAAACCCGCCGCTTATTAGAATGCACGTAGCTAATCTGTGGTGTGGTCTCCGTATAACTTTCAACCTGCGGATCGAAGTCCAGTAGATATAAAAGGTCGCGCGTCAGCAACGAACCGACGTGTATCGTTCGCCCTAATTTAACGCTCGGTATTTTGCAGACTACGCGCCGCGAGCGCGGTGCCGTATTGGCCACTATATTTTTAGACATGGATCGTTCCTCCTTTATCCTTCAAAAAGGACGACCATGCCCGACTCGCCGTCTACGGTACTGTTGACGACCTCGATCATGTGGCGCAGACAGCCTGCATATTTCTGTAGCCAACGATCACGGTCACGCTGCATCCACAGTTTGCCGCGTGCGACAGACATCGGAACGCCATCGTTGACCCTGATCTCAACTACGGTTTCATTATTCCTAATGAGATCGGCTTTTTTCGAGTCGAAGCGTAGCTCCCAGCTATCGCCCGCTTTGGCTAGAGCCTGAACTTGGCAAGACAGCACGTAGAGCGCGCATTCCCTAAATTGTGGTTGAAGTGTTGTTGTGTTTGACATGACCTGCATCCTTTCTGTTGATGCAGGCGCAGTGTGCTGTCGGCAGGCAGCAAATCGCAGTGGACTTGCTGTTTTTGCGTGGGTTGCTATAATGCTGCCTAGACACACTGCGCCCGCAGTGAGCCGCGTGTGCCGAGGTCGGTTAACCTTGGTAGGCACACATGGGAACGGGCAACGAGAGCCAACCGCCACTAACGGTTGGCTTTCACTTTGCCCCGATTAAACCGAAGCGATTACCTCCTAATCTTTTGAACACCTTGCCCTTTTGGGCATATCGCGCCAGCGATGTCGTAATCGTGGTCGGCACTGCCGCAATCGAATAATCCTCTAGATATTTAGCGATCTCGCGGACATGTAAACTGCCATGCTTTCTCAAAATAAGTTCGGCAGCCGCCGGAATCGTTAGGGGCGGTTCACCTTCCTGTGGAGGGGACTCGCCCCGCATGAAGCTACGGCTCAACCGGTATGCCTTCAGCCTTGTTTCTGACCGCGCCAGGATACCAAGAAGTTCCTTTTGGAACTCCTCTTCATCTTCAATGGCTTTATCAAGATCAAATACCATGTCACCGCCGTCCCGCTTACGAGATACCGACCGGAACATGACAAATATAAATGACGGAGCCTGTCATGTCAAGAGCGACTTAAGGCAGACATAGAGATGATTTGAAGCGGCGGAGGTGGTCAAGATTTACGGTAGTGCGTTGATGTATAGTGCCGGATATGTTCATTGCTGAGAGTTGACAGTTAATTTTGCTGGTCAGCGAGTACGGCAGTACACCCATCAAGACGCTCACCTGATAAAAGGTCAAAGCGTATGCGTGCTTATTGAAGAAGAGGAAGACATTGGCTGCAATAACTCAGGCGGGTAATAATAGATGATGCATGAGGAATTTTCCACTATTTAAGTGGTGGAGTGTTTCACTCACCTGGTCGTCTGCCGGTCGGATAGATGAATCGCTTAGTTCTCCTGAGAGATTCATTTTCAACTCTCTACATTTATTTCTAATACTTGTATTAACGCTGTTCTTTGCCCTTGCTACATCTCCGTCTAAAACATACCCAATCATGCCGCCTTCCGGGAGAGTTAAAGAATACTGCCCGGTGATAAATCTCATCATCCCATTATTACCCACATAGGCACTTGATAGACTGACTGATCTCCCACCCTTATTGACAACATTCAACCGCTTGCACTCAAACGCAAAATAAACTTCCTCGCGCCAACCGTGTAGCAAACGCAAGTCAATACGCCCCTTCTCCTTGCTTGACGCTGGATCATCTTCTGGGCTCTCTCGCCAAATTGTGAATGGCAACTTTCGCGCTTTTCTATCTCTTGTGATGAAAGGACGGAATCTCTGAGTCAGAGGAACTTCATGGTCGTCAGGTTGAGGCTTTTCGGGAGACGCCTTAAGTCTCTCCCATGCCGAGAGTACTATTTCAAACACATCAGGCAGTAGCTGATGAGGAAATGCGTCTGCCCAGAGGTCAATGTTTCCCCTAATTATGTCCATGAGATTTCTCGCGTTGTCCGGCGGTGAGGATCGCCGCCGCGATGTCATCGGCATCATTAAGCGCCGATGTCTTAGTCCAGTACCGACGAGAGACTGGCTTCATTAGATAGAGCTTATCTCCGTCGAATACCTTAAGGTTGCGAAGTAACCGAATGCTCTTAGTCTCGTCAGGCAAAAACTTATTTACCCTTTCGAGAATCTTTTCAAGTTGTTCTGAGGAACTAATTTCTTGCGTGCGCGCTTTCTTTACTTCTTTATCGACTCTAGTAAGAGAAACGATGCCCAGCCCTTCGTTCTCAGAGAAAACTATGTTCCCGTCGATTCTTTGATCACTCTGAGCAGTCCACGTATTCAAAGCTTCAAGAAGCAGGTTTACATATTCGACGCGTTCAGACGGATCGGAGCGTTCAAGTGCGGGAGGAGTGTTTCTATTGGGATGAGGATTTGCGCTTGTAATCCACAGATTCACAGTGTCGACAATCAATGACTCTTCCCACGAATCTACGTCGTAGTATTCATACACGAGGCTGTCCAGTTGACTTCGGTAACGCTCAGTAATGATATTGGCTTCATCTGGAGTTTTTTCGATAGCTTTTTCTAACTGTCGATGAAGCACTGCAGCTTCGCGCAACGCCTTTTGTTGAATATCTGTTTCGGAATTGGGGAATGGGAAGCTCTTATACTCCGTTACGAGAAGGTCGGGGCGTTCTATAGCCCAGTTCGCCGAAGTGTGAAAGAAGTAATATAGCGCTAGAGGAGAAGCCAAGACACAGGCAAGCATTCTCAGCTCATTCTCTTGATTCCGGCTAGCCCGAATGCCGCGAATTGCATGATTGAAGCTGCAATCAAACGAAGAGTAGCCTGCTTTGATTCTTTTCCCACTCTCGGAAGCCCCATGAGGGAAGAGGACGTGTGGAGCAAGAAAAATCGATTCACTACCCATCACATTCGGAGCAGTTACGGGTGCGTGTGGCTTTAAGACAGATTCTCTTATTACATACGGAGCCACTCCATTAGATGGAAGAAAAGGGAGTATATGCAAAATAGGACGATTAATCGGCTTACCTCTTCCACCCCTATTGTACCCTTCATGTATGACCCAGTAATCTTGCTCTTTATCTTCTCTGTCCTCTAGGGTCGGATACTCACCAAGCCTTCCTAAAAATTTACGATCTCTTGAACTACCCCAGAAAGATTGTTTCCAGATTAGCGGAGCCTTACCCACTTCCAAGTAGTTCAGCACATCACGGACTTTAACTTCAATTCTATCCTCTGGCGAAACAACAAGTATGCGGGCATGTAGAGTCTCTATCTCTGTCTTAGGTCTGAGGTAGCTTATGTAAGCGTCTTTGCTGGGGGCTCCTTTGCGATACTTAACAACGATGCATGGATGAGCCGCGCCTTCAAAGAGAAACCACCGCATGTCTGCAAAATTGATAATCTTCTCAATGGTACATTCGGACATCCATCGTTGTTGAAATTTCAACCCCTTGGCATAGCCGAATAATAGCGACGCTGGCAATAGGAAACAGATTTGCCCGTCGTCCGTTATATGATGTAGAGCCTTCCAAACAAACCCTGCAGCGGTCTGCCTTTGAGGAAAAGGATACTCATGCTGCTTACACCAATCTTCAGCAGAACTCGTCTCTTCACGAACTGGTCTGCTCCATGCAGGATTCCCCAGAATTATGTCAAAGTCACCATCCGGCAGATGCAAGTTTTCATCGAAAAAGTCTGAGGGGAAGATGTTTGTCCCTGTCTTACGACCAAGCTGATCATTCGGGGAAGCAACCAAGTTCGGAAGCCGTTTCCCTCGCTCTTGCAATCTCCAAATATCTCTCGGCGAAAGTTGGTCTAAGAGAGCAAGGTAGAGACTAAAAGCGGCGATACGGCACGCAGTCGGATTTTTATCAACGCCGAAAATGCTCTCTTTGAGGATTTTGAAGAGCGCATCCGCCCGCTCGTCATTGCTTCTTTTCTTATTTTCGCGGCTCCACTCCTCCGCCAGTTGGTTGAAAATTCCGACGAGAAATATACCCGATCCACAACTTGTGTCGAGATAGCGCTTATCTAAAAGTGAGGTGCATCCTTCCAGTGCTACGTCAAGGACAATTTCAGCTAAGAATCGGGGAGTATAATAAGCGCCAACATCTCGCCTTCCTGTTGACCCCTCAGCTTCGAGAAACAATTCATAGATACCACTGATTGTTTCAATGGGTACAACCTTAAAGTCATAAGCCCAAAACCCCAAGGTTAGCTGCTGCTGTCCAAGATTGTCTCCATTTAGAAAACTAGCCAAAATGTTGATGTGTTCGTCAGTTACATCCTCACTCTCAGCCTGCAAATCTCCGTCAAATATATCTCCGTTGAAGTCCTTTTGAAGCTGTTTGAAGAGTCTGTATAGAAGTTTCTTCGATTCTCTTGACGGGCGGTTTCTAAATAGGTCGCGGACATTCTGTGTGCCTTCTGCCCCGATGCGCGAGAAGTAAGCACTGTTGATTACTTTTCTATCAACAAGGTAGCAGCTAAAGATTGTTCTACCCAGAAGGGCTTGAACAATCTGCGGATCTAAGTCACCCGAAGGAGCGTTCTCTAATTGCGCTCTAGCTGCACCGAGGTTTTTGAGGAGGTAGCGGTCTACTCTTAGTTCAGGGTTGAATGATAGTGGCTTGGTTCTAAAGAACTCGCCCAGTTCAACTTTTCTCGTAAACTGGCGAAGCTCAAGCGCCTGAGCTACACGGTCGAATGTTTCAACGAGGCGATTGTCATCATTAACACTTTCATTTTTTCTGGCGGGCAGTGTGAGTCCAGAGTAAACGTAAACTTCAGTAGGACTGATGACTAAGAGTATTGGGGCAATACCCTGATTCCAAAGCTTACCGTGTAGTACGCGAATATCTTTTGGTTCAATTGTGGCTACTTCTTTGAAGTAAATCAGGGGGGCGTTGTCGAGACACAGAATACCGTCAAGCTTCATGTCCTGCCACGCGCGGCGCATAGCATGGGCTTGAGGCGGAATAGATTCCGCCGCGTCAATATCCTCTAGCTTGAGGAAGAATTCAGACGGGTGCCGATTACTCAGGTTGAGCTGTCTGACCCAACTGTTGTTTCGCTTATCCGTCATGGTGTTGTTCCTTTCAACTCCTGACGGGCATTAATGCCGAAGAGCCGGAACCGAACTGCTACAACTGAGCGCCTGCCTTGAGGTTCCGGATATCTAGTTCGGGAGAGCCGCATTCTACTCGACCTTCTGGGGTGAACGCTAGACGAACCACGCCACCTGCGTATAAACCTTCTTTTACCCTTTGATCACTTCGCTTTTCGTGGCTTTTTACTCTGCTTCTTTTCTAAGTATAATTATAACCTATGGTTTGAACACATATATCTATACACAGAACGAGCTAATAGCAAATGCGTGAAGATTGAGGTGTTACAACGATTTCTTTGACTTCTTGGCTGGGCGTCGAGTTCCTTCGCTTCTCTTTGAGGCTGGGATTTTCTTGGGCTGATCTAGATCGGCTCTTACTAATACTTCTGAGCGCAGATTAACAACTCGGCTGTAAGCAAGCAAAATCAAAAGGTTAGGCTCATAAACCCCATCACGTCAGCTTCGGCAAGGAAGTCCGCTAAAAGCTATACAGCTTTAAGTAGATTCCCGTCTGCCAGCACGATGTTTTACGCCTTCGCCCTTCTTTCTAGCAGGTAATCGTTCAGGCAAGTCCAGTCCATCATCAATCAATACTTCAACGTACACATTTGCAGCCCGCGCATACTCCAACAAAACGGGAAGCGGCGGCTCGCGCACGTCATTTTCCCAGTCGCTAATCGCGCTCCGATCAACCTTCTCATCCCATCCCAAAGCACGTAGCATTTCATTCTGCGATAAACCCAACGCCGAACGTATCTGTAATAGCTTTTCACCTAGCCTTTGCGGTCTAGGTCTTTTAACTCTACCCATTGGAAACACCTCCAATGGGCACGTAACAAAATATATACGCGAGAAAAGACTTGTCAAAAGTGCTTATTAGCACTACACTCGACTTGTCATCTGGAAGTGCCGTAAGTCCCGCTTGCACAGGCTTTACGGCGTCCTCTGTCACAGATAGGGACGCTCCAGATGTGTCATCTCAATTCTCGTGCAGCTAAGTAGAATACCACTATTGAACCACAACTCACACACGGAGAAAATCCATGCGATACACCTTTGCCCGCAGAATACGCCTTGTGACTTTCATAGTTCTGCTACTGCCTATGATGGCGACGGCACAACAGGAAAGCAAAGTTATTCGTGTCCGCTTCGCTAAAGGCGCGACATCACGAACCTATAAAGGTAGCGTTTCGCATTCGGTAAATACCTATCTTGTGCGCGCCCGTAAAGGGCAAACCATGTCCGTTACGATTACGTCGCCTAATAATCGAGCCGTCTTCTCAATTAGCCGGCAGCTTGAACCGGACACCGATCCGATTGAGATTGTCACCGACCAGAAGATGTGGACAAGTAGATTGGACATTACCGGCGACTATGACATCAGCGTCGGCGCGGAACGCAGCGTGGCAACCTACACGCTAACAATCACTGTGAAATAGGGAGGGCGCGTATGTCGCTGCATAAAATCAAAGTATTCGCCATCGCCATCACCGCGTTGATACTCGCTGGTTGTTCTTCTAGCGCGTCGAAGCCGAACGAAACTGACGCGCGGAAGTTCTTCGAACAGCAAGCGGACTTCATAAGCGGCAACGCTCGCGTTAAGGACTTCAAGAAAATAAACGGTGTCGACCTTAGTGACCGTGAGTACCGTTTGGATTGGGAGGCAGAGGTCGAATATCTAAGGGATATCCGAAACCTCGTCGGTCTCGCGTACCGCAAAGGGGAGGTTCGAAAGATACGAGGTTCGTACACATTCGAGCTGACCGAGAAAGGCTGGGACTTCAAACGGCAATAGTTGAAGGTCGTTATGGCTGACTACAGGGTTCGAGATAGTGAAGGAAATACCGTCGGGTATATTTCCGAGGCGACGGGCGCGGGCTGCGCCGGTTGCTTAGGTCTAGCCGTCATCATAATCGTGCTATACGGCGTGATTAACCTCTATCACATCGTGCAAGCGCGCATCGCTAACAGCAAGATCGAAGCCCAACGAGTCGTGCTTAACTCTGACACGCTGGACGCATACACTGGTGAATATAAATATGCACGATATAAAATTAAGGTTGAGAGGCGCGGCAGCAAACTTTTCAGCATCTCGCCCGAAGAGTTTTGTGAATTAATGCCCGTATCCACTGATGAGTTTATTTATTTCCGTTGCGTGCTTGGCTTTCAAGGGCGCGCACGCTTTGTGCGGGACGCGCAAGGGCGTTTAACTCTCATCGTGATTCACACAGATGGACGTGAAGAGCGCGCCCTGCGAAAGTAAATGAAAGCCAATATGATAAAGAAACGCCCGCCGAAGACATGTCTTCGGCGGGTGTTCTGCATATAAGTATGCCGCCTTTCAATAGACTTAAATGCTAAGAAATGCTGGAGGAATAGCGTGACTATCCATATCAAACAACACCTGATCGTCCGGGGCAGCCATAAAGATATACGGAAGGTGATGACTCATGTAAGAGGCTTACCCATGACGGAGAATGCGCTTCTTGATTTGAACCGCATCGTTCCAATGCCACCCGCCGTTCAGATGACAGCCGAACTGGTCGAATGGGAACTTATAATCAACCGCTACGAACAAAAGGAGTGGGATGTTTACCAACAGCAACTGATTGACGCAGAAACAGTATGCCGGACGCAAACAGGATTCGTGGGCTGGCACGACTGGTCTATCGCGCACTGGGGTTGCAAGGGGAATGCTTATTGGATCAAACCTGTATTACGAGTGCTGAACGAGCTGACTTTTCACACCTCGACGTTACCCGCATTCGCCGCCTTTCAGACTTTAAGCGCGCAATTCACGGCAGTCGTACTCGAGCTTGAGTATGTGGATACTTCACGCATGGTCATTGGACGCGCGTTATTCGCCGACGGCGACGGGTGTGATGGAAGTCTTAAATGGGATGCCCTAGAAGCGAAAGCGCTGCGACATCGGTTGCTCGGCGAAGCTGAAGACCCAAATCATCGGAACTACATTATCGAAGCGCAAGGCGTCCACTGAGGTAGAATCATGGTTCCTTATAGATGCGAATCAGTAGTTGAAATCAGCTACGAAGAATCAACAACTTACGGGCGTCTAAGATGCGATTCGCTGAAGGCTGACTTCATAAGCCCTTTATTTTCAATGCGGGAAATTTTCAACTACTGATTCGCATATAGGAGTTAACTAATGGATCAACGCCAGCATTATGTACCACAGTTCTACCAGCGCGGCTGGACTGAAAACAACGAAGGGCTGATCTGGGTCTACCGAAAGAATGAAACTCCGAAACGGCAATCTATCGGCAAAAGAGTCGGAATGGAGGTCAACTTTTACGGTGACGAGGATGTAGAAAAAGAGATCTCAAAAGAGGCGCTAGAAGATAGTGCAGCGCGTGTCGTCCAAAAGATAAGAGACCGAAACCAGATCATGCCTGACGATAAGAAATGCCTAAGCCGATTTATATCAGTTTTCTGGCGGCGTGTGCCCAAGCACAGGATAACGGTCAATGAAACGTGCCAGGAGATGCTTCCTACTGTTGTGGGTAAATACCGCCAGGAAATCTCCGCGATAACCCCGGAAACAGAAACCCAAGCCGCCAAAGCCGCGCATGTGTTAGCCGAACTCGACCGGGTCGAAGAACAGTACACGGCTGAAATACCGGACTATTTCTTCATCAATAACATAAAGAGGGCGTCTGTCTTTGAGGAGGCTTTGTGCCACATGGACTGGGCATTCTTTGAAGTGAAAAGGGACGATCCTTACAACAGTCCGTTTATCACCAGCGACGCTCCCGTAGTATGGAGCAAGGGCTGCGGTATTGGGGACAAAGAGAAAGGCATCGTCCTTTTCCCCATTTCCAAAGATCTGCTGCTCCAAGCTATGTGGGTAACAAGTTTCAGGAACGCCTACGTGCCCATCAACGACGTCGAGGTCAGACGGTTTAACGGGTACATAGCGGACGAGGCGCACACCGAAGTGTATGCCTCTAAAAAGTCGAGTGGCTTAATGGCACTCGTGAACAACCGCATGAAGACCTAAGCCTATCTCTTATATCTGCAACTTACCGTTTTCAACATATGCTGGAATTCTTTTCAGCATATGCTGTGCGATTTTCAACTTATGATGGAGCTATCAGGGCATTCGTTACCCGCCGCGGTTCTCGTCAGTCTTCCTCGTGGTCTTCGCCGTCGTAGTGCATGACGACGGGTTCGCCGTCGGCGTTGGTTTCGAGATGGACGGGGCGGCCCCAGAGGCGTTGGACGTACTCGAGGACTTTGCGCGCGTAGGCCGGGTCGAGTTCCGCGCCTTCGTATTGGTGCTTGAGGAAGAGTTCGCGGTTGCGGTTGTAATCGCCGTCGGCGACGACGATGTAGGGAAAGCCGAAGTTAGTCAGATTCGAGACGAGTTGATCGCGCACGCGCTCCCAACGCTTCTCCGTCACCGTCCATTCTTCTTCTTCGACGAGTTCATAGACGAACAAGTCCAACTCTTCGCACAACTCTTCGGTCAGATAGTTACGCAAAAACGAGACATCGTTATCGAGTTCGCGCACCTCGAAAATCTTCTCGCGCCCCTGCCCCCCGGTTCGACCAAACTTCTCCCGCTCCGCCGCCGTCGGATTGTCCCAACGCCGCTCGATGTCTTCAAAAATTTTGTAACCGAGATAGTAAGGATTCAATTGCCCCTTCTGCGGCGAGACGACGCCCGCATGCAGTTCGGCGAACTCAAGCAGTTCCCGATCCGGCAGGTCTAACTCGCGCATGATTCGCGCATGATGAAACGAAGCCCATCCTTCGTTCATCACCTTCGTTTGCATCTGCGGGACGAAGTATTCCATCTCTTCATGGATCATCGCCATCGCATCGCGCTGCCAGTCGGCGAGGGCGGGCGAGTTGCGCAGAATGTAATAGACGAGGTCTTTTTCGGGGAGGCGTTCGCCGCGTGGGAGTTCGGGCGCAGGCGGAGCGGACGGGAGCTTCGGTTCGCCGATCTTCCAGAGGTCGTCGTAGCGGCCTTCTTTGGTTTGTTTGGCGGCGCGCTCCTGTGCTTCCGTTCGCACGGGACGATTTTGTTTGATGAAGAAGTTCGGGTCGATGTGTTCTTCGATGGAGAGCACGGCGTCTAAAAACTCTTCGACGGTCTTGCGCCCGTACTTGAATTCGTATTCGCTCATCCGTCCCGCGTGCGACGAGACGGCTTCGCCCATGCGGCGGTTGGTCTTCGAGAAGTAAGTGTTGTTTTTGAAAAAGTCCACATGGCCGAGCACGTGCGCCATCACGAGTTTGTTCTGGATGGGGCTGTTGGTTTCCATGAGGAAGCCGTAGGACGGGTTGGTGTTGATGACCACTTCGTAAATCTTCGAGAGGCCGAAGTCGTACATGGTCTTCATGCGGTGATAGGCCTTGCCGAAAGTCCAGTGCGAATAGCGACCGGGCAAGGCGTAGGAACCGACCTCGTACATCACGGTCGCGGGCACGATCTCGAAGCGCGTGGGGAACGGGTCGAGTCCGAACCGCCGGGCGATCTCCCAGATTTGCTCCAGAGCACGTTCGAGGTCTTTGATTTCGCGGTCGTCTGCCATAACACTTAGACCATTTTGAAAGTTCGCCGGTCGCGCTTCAGGCTTCGAGGCCGCGCTGCCCGAAGAATTGTTTGAGCGCCGGATACACGTCTTCGCGCTCGTCTATGCGCACGCCGACGAAGCGTTCCTTGCGCTGGAGGCGATCTTTGAAGATGGACAGCAGCGCGCCCGACGAACGGCGATAACCGGAAGTTCCCTCTTCGCCGATCTCGCCGTAGCCGAACAGATTACACGTCTTGATCAACTCGTCGGCCAGACGCACGGCCTCTTCGTTGTCCGAGTAATAGTTGTCGCCGTCGGAGAAGTGAAACGGATAGACGTTCCAGTCGCGCGGGTTGTAACGCGCCCCGATGATCTCTAAGGCCAGTTGATAAGCCGACGAGACGACCGTGCCGCCCGATTCGCCCTGCGTGAAGAACTGCTCTTCGTTGACTTCCTTCGCCTCCGTGTGATGCGAGATGAAGACGATCTCCACGTTGTCATACTTCGTCCGCAGGAAACGCACCATCCAGAAGTAGAACGAGCGCGCGATGTATTTTTTAAACTCGCCCATCGAGCCCGAAACGTCCATGAGCGCGAGCACCACCGCATTCGATTCGTAACGATGATCCTCTTCCCAACTTTTGAAACGCAGGTCTTCTTTCTTGACGTTGCCGAACTTCGCACCCTTCGCCTCGCGCGCGTTGCGTTTGATGTTCTCTAAAATTAAACGCCGCTTGTCTAAATTCGCCATCACGCCGGTGCGGCGGATTTCGTTAAAGCGCGTCGTCTTCGCCGGCACAGCCTGCTTCGCTTTCTCTTCGAGGAAAGGCAGTTGGAGGTCTGCAAAGATGAGTGCGGCGAGTTCGTCTATGTTAACTTCGGCCTCGTAGTAGTCCGCCCCCGCGTCTTGCCCGGCGGGGCCGTTCTGGCCTGTGCCCTGCCCTTGTCCTTGCCCCCCTTCGCGCGTGATCACATCGCCGACGCGCGTCTTCCCGTCCCCCTGCCCGACGTGCTTGCGCTTGCGATGATCGAAGCGAAACTTATACTCGTCGAGCGAACGAATGGGGACTTTTACGCTCCGCTTACCGTCGGACAAAATTATCGCTTCATTCGAGACGATGGAGCCGAGATTTTTGCGAATCGCATCTTTGACGCGTTCCTTATGACGCTCCTGATCGATGATGCCCTTGCGCTGAAGCGACCAGTCGTTGCGTTCGACAGACATACCTTATAAAACTCCTCTCGCGCCCGTCCGCTCAAGCGACCGCTATCTTTTCGTCCCGGCAAAACTCCGCGACGAGCGCGGCAAATTCCTGCGGGCGTTCTTCCTGCGGCAGGTGGCCGCAATCGGGGAAGACGAACAGCCGTGACCCCTTGATCAATTCGTGCAGCCGTTCGCCGTGTCGCAAAGGCACGTCTTTGTCGTGCGCGCCCCAGATGAGCAGCGTCGGTTGCGTGATTCGCTCCGCTTCGCGCTCGATGCGCGTCGCGCGCCAACCGCGGAGCGTGCGCAAGATCGCGCGATGCGTGTCCGCCGCGCGCAAGGGGCGTTGGTGCGCCGTGATCCTCTCGTTGTCGAGGAGGTATCCGTTCTGCGCCGCGTAAGTCTGGCGCAGATGGTTTTTCACAAACCGCCGCGCGTCCAGTAAGACGGGCGCGAGCAGTTCGCCGAGCGCGGGCGTCGCGGCGAGACGCAAGAGCGGTCGCCTGACAATTTCATCATTCGACACCGCACCGACGAGCACGAGGCGTTCCACGCGCTCCGGGTAATCCAAAGCGCAGACGGCGGAGATCGCGCCGCCGTAAGAACTCCCGACGAGCGCCGCGCGCCCGATTTCAAGCGCGTCCATCAACCCGACGATCATGCGCGCCTGCCGCTCAATCGTGTACTCGACACCCTTCGGCTTGCCCGAAAAACCGAAACCGATAAGATCGGGTGCGACGACCCGAAAGCCCGCCTCGGAGAGCGGCACCAGCGACTCGCTCCACACGAAGTTCGACGAGCAGAATCCGTGAATCAACAGCACCGGCGGCGCATCAACCGCGCCCGCCTCCTGATAATGCACGCGCACGCCCTCAATCTCGACGAAGCGCGACTTCTCCGCGTGATGCAGACGCTCGCGATGCTCCATCCACTCCACATCGCGCGGGCGCGTCAACAATTTCAACGCCAGCGCACCGCCAACCAGTGCACCAGTTCCTCCGATCCAGTAACGTTTCTTCATCGTCATTGACTTGTCTCGCCCTGAGAGTCACCGTTACTGCGTTTCTCACTAATGAGTTGCTCCACAACATTAATCAGAGCGTTGAGCCGTTCATCGGTCTCAGCCATCTGCCGGTCAGTCCGCGCCTGCGCCTCGGCGTGCGCCGCCAAAGCCTCTGCATTCGCGGCTACAGCCTCTGCATTCGCGGCTATTGCTTCCGCCATCGCCGTTATTGCCTTGACAGTCGCCGCTGACCCTTCCGCCATCACCTCTGCGTTCGCCGACTGCGTTTCGGCCAGTGTCTTAATCTCCCGGTCATGAATTTCAGCTATTGCAAGCAGCGAACGGATACCCTCTTCCGTGCGCCCCCATCTCCGCTCCCACTTCTCCTCAGCCTGTGCCTGCACATCGCGCATTTGCTGCATGTCAAGAGTGAACCGCGCTTGTTGCTCTTGAATAAATTTCATGATGCGTTGATTCTCTTCCTTCAGCTCGTCTTCTTCCTGACTCATGATTTAGGCCATCCTTTCAGTGAGGTTTTTCCAACTCTAATGGACTGGCAAGTGTGACGCCCGCGCGCCCGAATTTCAGGCGAAGGCGCGGGCGTCACTTACCAGGGCAGGCACGAATGCGGCCTCGCTCAACGCGACAGCAGCGTGCCGACGTAGGTTAAGAGTTCGTTGGCGCAAACCGGGCAATAGCCGCCGTCTTTGACGAGCCGATCCACCACTTCGTTGATACGTCGCAGTTGGTCGGGGTCGGGCGTGCGCGAAGAGGTCGTGATCTTCACCACGTCTTTGAGGTCGGCGAAAATCTTCTTCTCAATCGCCTCTTTCAGACGCTCGTGCGACGTATACTCGAACTGCTTGCCCTTCCGGCTGAAAGATGAGATGCGGATCAGTATCTCCTGCCGGAAGGTGTTCTTCGCGTTGTCCGAGACGCCGATCTGTTCCTCGATGGAGCGCATCAACCCCTCATCCGGCTCCATCTCCTCTTCGGTGATCGGGTCTTTCATCCGCTCCTTGTTGCAATAGGCTTCGACGTTGTCGAGATAGTTGTTGCAAATGGTTCGCGCCATCTCCTCGAACGAATAGACGAAGGCGCGCTGTACTTCGATCTTCGCCAGCTCGTCGTACTCCTTGCGCGCCGCCGAAATTAAATTGAGATAGCGTTCGCGCTGCTCCGGGTTGATGCCGGTG
>MWVV01000449.1_pt1 | contig 15026 bp, 13 predicted proteins | sample 1047281 | NCBI WGS metagenome assembly MWVV01 (sample SAMN06349986, study PRJNA376086) | soil metagenome | isolation source: PT-2 sample Antarctic (ecotone) soil | place: Antarctica | collected 2015-01-13 | reverse complement strand
AACGCGATTGTTAATAAAATTCCTCTTTTCATTTTTTGTCTCCTCATAAAAAGTTAATTGTTAATTGTTCTCGTTAATGGCAATCGTTCTTCGACAATTAACCATTAACCATTTACGATTTTTATACCTTATCCACTGCTTCCACTACATATTCAATCTGCTGCATATAATCGGCAAAAAGCTGATTAACAGATTTATCGTCAAGTGTTTTAGCAGTGTTATTTTCCTTAAAATCAAGGATTTTTTCAAACGGTTCACCGTCAATCTTTAGATGCTGCGCGGTGGCAGCAACAATTTCGTGTTTGGCAATTGGCGGCGCAACGTTATGAAGCAGTAAAACCGCCCGAAGAAGGGCGATAAAATCCGGTAAGCTATTCGCCATCAAAGCCGTCAAACTCTGCTTTGAAGTTGATGCCGGAATAAAAGCGCGGCGCAGTTTTATTAATTTGCTTCGCAGCTCGTATTCGGTTTGATGACGCAAATACTCATCAGAAATATTCAGCGCTGCCAAAACATTCTCGCCGTAAAGAACAATGTGCGCTTGCTCCATCTGATGAAACTCGATGGGGAAAACATCAGCCGCGTTTTGCAATTCCGAAACCGTAAAATAGACGGGAACGGGATGTCCCAATCGGCTCCACTCGCGCATCGGTGCCTGGGCGGCGCGTAAATCTTCAGGCGCGATTTTGTGCAGCGCAATCAGTAAATTGTAATCAGATTGATTTTTGACAAAATCACCGGTTACCGCCGAGCCATATAAGATGACCGAAGCCAAATTCCTGCCGTGCGTTCCTTTTAAATCGTCAATAAATGCGTCAAATTGATGTTTCATAAAAGAGTTCAAAGTTCAAAGTTCAAAGTTCAATGTTTGATTTTTACTTTGAACGTTGAACTATTTCCTACCAGTCGCCGCCCGCGCCGCCGCCGCCGAAGTCACCGCCGCCGCCAAATCCGCCCCAACTGTCGCCGCCACCGCCGGAACTTCCGCCCCAGCCGCCGGATGAAGAACCGCCGCTGTTGCCCAAACCTCCAAGAATAATCCACGGCAGAACGCTGCCCGCACCGCCACCGAAACCGCCACCGCCGCGACGGTTGTCGCCGCCCCCACCCCGACCGAAACGGCTAAAAATTATTATCAAAAGTATAAACAGAATTATTAGACAAGTCATAAAATTACAAGATGAACCTGAACTTCTTCGCCCCCTCTGTTGAGGAGTTGGCTCGACTGCCGGAGCAGCAGTGCCGCTCTGCTTTGCTTCAATCGCGCGGATATAAGCTTCGACGGTGTCGCTGATGCCTTTGGCGTAATTTTGCTGCCTAAAAGCCGGAACAAGGTTCTGACGTTGTAGTTGTCCGACTAAGCCGTCAGGCAGTTCGTCTTCTAAATCCTTGCTGACGTGTGTAAAATATTTCCGGTCGTCAATCGCAATAAAAAGCAGCGCACTCGGATTATCATCTTCCTTTGAACCGATTTTCCATCCGCGCGCAACCGCCAGCGAATAATCAAAAATCGGACGATCGCCCGTCGTGTTGACGATGGCGACGGCAAGTTCGACCGGCGGATTGGTCTTTTCCTTAAATTCCTTAATGCGCGTTTCTAATTGCTGCTTAGCGCCGGTATCGAGGACGCCGACGAAATCGTTGACAAAGCCGGTCGGAGCAGGAAGCGGCGATTCATTTTGTGAAAACGGACTCGCGCCCTGCGAAAAGGCTTCCAGACTCGCCAAACTAAAAAGCAAGGCGAAGAATAATACGCGAATTTTTACTGCCGAAAGTCTTTTTATCATTCTTATAATTTACAGGCTTATTGACCAGCCCCAAACAATACGAAATTATTTTTGTAAAGTTCTACTTTTCTAATAATAAATGTAAAGCGTAGTGTATCAGGAAAAATAGCGCAACACCCGCGAAAACCGCGAGTGAAACGAGGGGACGTTTTCCGCCGTGATGATTGACTTCGGGAATCAAATCACTTGCCGCCACGTAAAGCGTGACACCACTGGCGACGGGAAGCGCGTAGGCAAGCGTAAACCCAACGTCGCCAACCAGATAGAAAACAAAAACGCCGAGTAGAGTGGTCGCGCCGACTAAAGTTGTGGCGAGCAGAACTTCTTTGCGATTTTTTCCGGCAGCCAGAACCATCGAGCCGATCGTAAAACCTTCGGGGAATTTATGAAGAAAAACAGCGATAAATACCAAAATTCCGACTTTAAAATCAACCTGCGCGGCAGCGGAAATCGAAACACCGTCAAAAAATGTGTGAATCAAAAGCCCGCCGATCGCCGTGTAAGCCGACCGCGCCGAGATCAGATGATCAGGATGCACTTCTTCGCCCAGATGAAAATGCGGTGCGATGGTGTGTTCAAAAAACTGCGTCAAAAGATAACCGGCGAGCAGGAGCATCATCGGAAAAACTAAAAAATTTCCGCTCTCTGCGCCGACGCGCTTCTGCCAAATTTTAATCGCTTCCGGCAAAACGTCAATAAATGTTACGGCAAGCATAAAGCCCGCACCCAATGCTAAAACGTATTTCAGGACTTTTTTGTAGTTTCTTTGGACACCCCTCGGAAAGAGAATCAATCCGCCAAGCACGTTTGCGAGAGCCGCGATAACGCCGAAAGCGAGAAGTTGAATAAGCGTAATGTCCATAGGGTGAAAAATTGGGTTCTGATTAAAACAAATGACGATAAACTTTAGCGCAAACATCCCCGAAAGGAAAACATAAAACTCCACAAAAAATAATAGAAAATACTCGGTCGAACAACTGCCGGAATTTAAACACTTGATTAAGTTAAAAAATCCAAAATTAACCTTGACAGAGTTTAAATAATAATCGTAACATGCTGATGATTAGTTGAAATCAGTCCAATTCGAATTTTGGACAAAAAAGTTCCTAACTGAGCAGTGTTTAAGTTTAAGCACTTTCCACAGAGAATTTCTAAACAGATATTATGCGAAATTCGTTAACGGAAGAGGACGGTCAAAAAATTCCGGTTTTTCGCATAAAATCAACGACAATTAATTTTTAGTATTTTTGTTACGGATTTTTGACAAGGTAATCTCGGTGTGTCTTGGTGCGAGAAAATCGCATTTTTAGAATTTTTCACCGTGCTCTTTGAAAATGCTGCAAAATAAAGCTGAAAATATACACAAACCGGTTTTGCTCGCTGAAACTTTGCGAATGCTCGATCCGCATTCAGGCGAAGTTTTCGTCGATGCGACGCTTGGTTTAGGCGGACATACGGAAGCCGTTTTGTCGCTTCTCGCCAACATCCGGGTTATCGGCATTGACCAAGATGCCCAGGCAATTGAGCTTGCACAGCAGAGATTAGCAAGTTTTGGAGATAGATTTAAGGCGTTCCACGCAAATTTTTCAGATGTTTTGCAAGTCCTCGAAAAAGCCGAAATTGAAATGGCAGACTGCATTTTAGCAGATTTGGGAGTTTCCTCCCTGCAGTTTGACAGCGAAACGCGCGGTTTTAGTTTTAGGTTTGACGCGCCGCTCGATATGCGGATGAACGCCGAAGCGGAGACGGAAAACGCCGCCGAGCTGCTCGAAACGCTTTCAGAATTTGAGATTGCGCGCATTATTTACGAATACGGCGAAGAAAGATTTTCCCGCCGCATTGCGCGCCGCGTCGTCGAGCGAAGAGTGCGCGGTGAGTCTGTCAAAACGACTAAAGAGCTTGCCGAATTAGTTGAAAAAGCGGTTTGGCGAGGCAAAAAAGACAAGATTCATCCGGCAACGAAAACTTTTCAAGCATTGCGGATTGCCGTCAACGGCGAACTTGAAATTTTAGAACAATTTGTCAGGGACAGCGTTGAGATTTTGAAAAAAGACGGACGGCTTGTTTTGATAACTTTTCACTCTTTAGAAGATCGCATTGTGAAACAGACAATGCAGAAATTAGCGGGAAAATGTTTCTGTCCGCCGAGAATGCCCGAATGCGTGTGCGGAGCAACCCGGGAGATTGAAATTTTAACGCGCAAGCCGATTGTGGCGACCGAACAGGAAACGACCGACAATCCACGTGCCCGAAGCGCCAAACTTCGCGCGTGTCGAAAGATAAATTGATTGAATTAATTGTTTAAGATGCAGGTAAAAAAATGAGCAGAAAAAACATTACCAAAAATAATCCAACCAAAAATGCCTCCCGGGAACGCAAATCTATTCCGTGGCGATACCGCCTTTTAACGCTGGTCTGCGGGTTGCTTTTGGTGGTCGGCTTCTTTTTTGCCGCCCGGCAGCATTTTGCATCTTTTGATTTTCGGGTCAAAAACTCCAGATTGAAAAAGCAAATTGAAGAACTCGAAGCTGACAAGCGAAGACTTCTGCTTGCCAAAGAAATTGCGCTTTCACACAGTGAAATCAAAAAAGCCGCCAAAAAAATCGGTTTGACCGACGTGTCGGCGAACAAAACAGTCGCCTTGCGTACGGAAACTCCGCTTCAGAAGAAACCACGTCCGGAAAAATCTCTTGTAGAACAATCAAAACCAACGTCTTCAGCTTTAGTGAAAACTGAAGAATCCAAAAGAGAGGCGAAAAAGCCTGAAAGTGCTGTCAAAAAATCGCCGGAACCAAAAGATAAACAGGATAAAACTAAAACGCCGCAGATTGTTAAAAGATAAAGTGTCGAAGCTTAATCCGGTTTCGCGCGGACAAATTTTGAAGTTAAGGTAATAAAGAAATCCCGTACTTTAGAAAATGCGAGAATACACAAGAGAAATCAGCCGAAAAAACGATTCGATGCAAACCGCATTCACGCGCTTTATGCTGATTGTCGCACTTTTTATTTTATGGATTGGCGCAATCGGCGTCCGGCTTGTTCATCTGCAAGTCAATCAAAGCGAATGGCTGCGCGAAAAGGCTCTTGATCAAAGGCGCGACCAAATAAAAAGCAAAACGTTGCGCGGCACTATTTTCGACCGATCGGGACGCGCTTTAGCAATGAGCGTCAAAGTCAAATCTTTGTTTGCAGACCCCGCTGAGATTGAAGATGTTGGGGTGACGGCGAAAAAAGTCGCTTCCGCGCTCAAAGTTAGCCCGAATGACATTTTGAACAATTTGCGCGAAGCAAAAGAAAGCGGCAAAAGATTCATTTGGCTGGCGCGAAAAATTGACGAAGACACGGTGCAAAAACTTAATGAAGCCTTAAAAGAGCCGGAACTAAAAAAATTTGACGAGCCAAAATCTGCCGGCTTGCATTGGAGAGAAGAACAACAACGCTCGTACCCATACGGCGCTCTCGCATCGCAGGTCGTCGGCTTTAGCGGCTTGGACGACGCTGGACAAGCGGGAATCGAACTTTCTCAGGAAGAAAACTTGCGCGGCGCAACGGTTAAAACCTGGCAGGACCGTGATCGTCTGGGCAGAGTTTATGACGAATCGGAAGTAACACGCGAACCGCCGAAAGATGTCGTTTTGACGATTAGTCATTCGATTCAATACAGGGTTGAAGAAGCACTCCGGTCTGGTGTCAAAGCGGCGCATGCAAAATCGGGAATGGCGGTTGTGTTAGACCCAAAAACCGGCGAAGTTTTAGCAATGGCGAATTATCCGACCTTTGACCCGAATAACGCCGGCGCATTTCCGGCGGAAAATTATAAGAATAAGGCTGTGCAGAGCAGTTACGCGCCGGGTTCGATCTTTAAGGTCGTAACCTACGGAGCTGCACTAAATGAAAAATTAATTAAACCGGACGAGCAGTTTGGCTGCGGCAACGGAGTTATCGAAGTTGGTAAGCACAAATTTACGGACAGCCATTGCGGTAGAGCAATTTCTTTTACCAAGGCTTTCGCGACTTCAAGCAATATCGGCGCAATTAAAACAGGGTTGAAAGTCGGCAAAGACAGATTCAGCGAATATATTCGCCAATTTGGTTTTGGCGAAGAAACCGGCATCGAACTTCCGGCGGAAATGCGCGGGCTGGTGCGCCCGAAAGAAAAATGGCAAGGCGATTCACTGGCGTCAATGTCAATCGGTTATGAAATCGGCGTGACGGCTTTGCAAACCGCGTCGTCTTTTGCGACTATTGCGAACGACGGTGTCAGAGTTCGCCCGCATATTATTAAAGAAATTCGCTCATCAGACGGAAAAGTGATTTCGACAACTAAACCTGAACAAATAACGGTCGTCAGCGCGCAAGTCGCACACGATTTGCGCCAAATGATGCGCGAAGTAGTCGTCCGCGGAACCGGAAAGGAAGCGTCGCTCAATGGTTATACGTCTGCTGGAAAAACGGGAACAGCCTGGAAATACGATCCCAAAATAAAGAGAGTCAGCGGAAGTAAATATGTTTCATCGTTCATCGGTTTTGCTCCGGCTGAAAATCCGTCAATCGTGATCGCAGTTGTACTGGACGAACCCCAAGGCGCGCTGCGCAACGGCGGACAAGTTTCCGCACCGATTTTTCGCGAAATTGCCGAACAAATTTTGCCCGAGCTCGGCGTTCCTTCCGACATTGTCATTGAAGATCAAGATACTGCCGTGCAGGAAGTGATGGGCGAACCGGATGCGCAAATAACTTCAACGGTAAATTTAGATCGGGCGGATTCAACCCAAACGGTTGAAAGTAAAACAGTTGAAAAACTTAAAAAAAAGCCGACTCAAGGAACGGAAAAAAAAATTGAAAAGGAAAAGACCGTTTTGAGCAAGCCGCCAATGCATGCGAAACCGGAGAAGGATAAATCTTTAAGCAAAGAAAAAAATCAAACAAAACAAATAGTCCCGGGCAAAAAAGCGCCGAAGAGTGATATTAAAAATAAATCGTCAAACGAAAGGATGCGCGTTGTAAATTGAAACTTGAAACCGCCGTCAAATATATGAACGCCCAAGCGTCAAACTTAAATCCCGTTCTGCTTCAAACCGAGGTGCAATCTTTTTCGATTGACTCGCGCCAGATACGAGCGGGAGAAGTGTTTTTCGCGCTTTCACAACCGGATTACAAAAATAATTGTTTTAACGGCGATTTTGCAGATTCGCACACATTTATTACCGACGCGTTTGGGAAAGGCGCCGCTGCGTGTGTCGCCCGTCCCGACAAATTTGAGGAACACAAAGCGGGTTTAGAACAGTTTCAAGACCGCATAATTTTTGTGGATGATGCGATTTTGGCTTTACAAAATCTCGCCCACGGCGTTTATATCGAATGGAATAAGCCGGTGGTGGCGATTACGGGCAGCGCGGGCAAAACGACCGCTAAAGAATTGACCGCGCACGTTTTGCAAAATTCGGGACGGAAGGTTTTGCGGAATATAAAAAATTATAACAACGGTTTGGGACATCCGCTAACGGTTTTGAATCTTGTAAAAGATAAAAGTTTTGATGTGGCGGTTTTGGAGATGGGAATGTCTACGCCGTCGAATGAAATTGCGCGCCTTTGCCGAATCACGCCGCCTGATTTGGCGGTTGAACTAAATGTTCTTCCGGTTCACGTCGAACATCTCGGCTCGATCGAAAATGTTGCGAAAGGCAAAGCTGAACTCGTCGAGGGATTGAAAACAGGCGGAACGGCTGTTTTGAATGCCGATGACGCTCGCGTTTTAAAGATGCGGAAGCTTCACAAAGGCTACACGATCACTTTCGGAATCGATAACGCGGCAGACGTGACAGCAAGCGAAATTGAAATGAAGCGTTTCGGTCAAACACGCTTTGTTTTAAATTTACCAAATGGAGCAGCAGAAGTTTCTTTCCAGCTTTCCGGACAGCACAATGTTTCAAATGCGTTAGCAGCAGCAGCAGTCGGTTACAGTTTCGGTATGACGGCGCAGGAAATTGCCGACGCGCTTTGTTCAGTTAAGCCGCCCGCGCAGCGCGGTGAAGTTCTGCATTTCCGGGATGGTTTTACCGTCATCAACGATTCTTACAATTCAAATCCGGCAGCGCTTTTAGGAATGGTCGAAACTTTGGTTGACGGCGGAAAAAGTGCGCGCCGCCTGGTTGTCGTGGCAGGGGAAATGCTCGAACTGGGCGAAAAGGAAAAGGAGATTCATGGGGAAACAGGCGCCGAACTCGCAGCAAGCGGTATCGATTTTTTAATCGGTGTGCGCGGTTTAGCGAAAGATTTAGTCGAAAGCGCAAAGAAACATAATTTGGGGAAAACAAAGTTTTTTGACGATTCGGATGAAGCGGGCGATTTTCTTGTGAATGAAATAAAAGCCGGTGATCTAGTTTTAGTCAAAGGCTCGCGCGGCGTAAAAACGGAAACGGTGATTGAAAAGCTTCTGGAAAGCTATCGGCTGGAAGAATGAAACTATAGGACGGCACAGATAAATACAGATTTTTGAAGTTGTAGCGAAAAATAAAAGTGGTAACCAAAGCGATGAAAAATCCAAAATCCAAAATCTAAAATGCTTTATTACCTTTTGTATCAAATTATTTTTCAACAGTATGGGCGGAGCGGTGAGTCGTATTTTTTCAAGGGGTTAAACGTTTTTCAATACGTCACGTTTCGCACCGCATTAGCGACAATCACTGCTCTTTTGATTTCGCTTCTGTTCGGCGGCAAAGTTATCAGGAAACTTGCCGCTTTGAATATCGGGCAGGAAATACGCGAAGAACTTTCGGCGGAACACCACGCGAAAAAAGGGACGCCGACGATGGGCGGAATATTAATCCTCGGCGCGGTTTTTCTCTCGACAATTCTTTGGGCGCGGCTCGACAGTTTATATTTGTGGCTGGCTTTGGGCGCGACTACCGCGTTCGGCGTTGTCGGATTTTTGGACGATTACATAAAAATCGTCAAAAAACGAAGTAAAGGTTTAACGGGCAAACAAAAACTGTTCGGACAATTAATCACCGCGCTAATTGTTTGGGGATGCCTTTACTGGGTAGCAAATTATCCGTGGAATTTAAGCATTCCGTTTTTTAAGGCGACGGCGATCTCTGAATCCAGCCAGGCGGTGACGTGGATCGGTCCGGTCGCTTATTTAATTTTTATTATATTCGTTCTGCTGGGTTCGTCGAACGCCGTCAACTTAACCGATGGAATGGACGGCTTGGCTTCGAGCATGACGTTTATCGCGATGTCCGCTTTGACGGCTTTAACGTATATTGCCAGCGACGCGCGGTGGGCGGAACGGCTCGACATCACGCACAAACCGGAAGCGGCGGAGCTAACGGTTTTCTGCGGCGCGATGGTCGGCGCAAGCCTCGGATTTCTGTGGTACAACGCGCCGCCGGCAGAAGTTTTTATGGGCGATGTCGGCTCCCTCGCAATCGGCGGCGCGCTCGGAACGGTAGCGATTTTGACGAAGCAGGAGTTTCTTTTGCCCTTTATCGGCGGCATTTTTATTATCGAGGCGGTAACGGTAATGATACAGGTTTCATATTTCAAAATGACGAAAAATCCGAAAACTGGAGTCGGCAAACGCTTTTTTCGGCAAGCTCCACTTCATCATCATTTTCAGTTATTGGGGTGGAAGGAGCCGAAGATTGTTTTTCGATTTGTAATTATCGGGATACTTTTTGCGTTATTAAGTTTAGCAACTTTGAAGTTACGGTAAATAAACCGCAATGCAATTGCAGGGGAAAAAAACTTTGATTCTCGGCGCGGGCAAATCAGGCGTCGGCGCGGCGAAATTTCTTGCGGCGCGGGGTGCGGTGGTTGCGCTGCACGATAAAAAACCGATTGAAGATTGGACGGAAGAAGCGCGTTCTTTGAAAACGGAAAAAATCGGATTGCTTGACGGACAAATTTCTTCGTGGCTGCTTGACCAGATTGATGTGGTCGTCATTTCGCCGGGCGTTCCGACAAATACGATTACGGCGCGTTACGTTGAACGCAAAAACGGCGAAGTGATCAGCGAAGTCGAACTTGCATACAGATTTTTAAAAGGTCGTATCGTTGGAATTACCGGCTCAAACGGCAAAACAACAACGACGACTTTGATCGGCGAGATTTTGAAAAATGCGGGAATCAAAGCGCAAATCGGCGGAAATATCGGAACGGCTTTGATAACTTTGACGGAAAGTTCGACGAGAGAAACCTGGACGGTGTGCGAACTTTCGAGTTTTCAGCTTGAAACAATCAAGGATTTTCGCCCGAATGTCGCGGTTGCGCTAAACGTTACGCCGAATCACCTTGACCGATACAATTTTTTTAGCGATTACGCCGCCGCCAAGCATCGCCTGTTTACGAATCAAACGGCGGAGGACACGGCAATCTTAAATGCCGACGATGAAATTACGGCTAGCTGGGCAAAAGGTTTGAAGGCAAAAGTAGTCTTTTTCAGTGTCCAAAAAGAATTGGACGAAGGTTTGTTTCTACGCGGGCGCGATTTAATTTGCCGGGCAGACGGAGAAGAAAAAGTTTTCACGACAAGGGACGCGATGACCCTGCGCGGTTTGCACAATGTCGAAAATGTTTTGGCAAGTCTGGCGGCAGGACTGGCGTGCGGTGCGTCGCCCGATTCGATGCGCGAAACGATTCGTAATTTCAAAGCGGTCGAGCATCGGCTTGAATACGTGACGGAAATTAAAGGCGTGAAATTTTACAACGACTCGAAAGCGACGAGCGTCGACGCGGCGTTAAAGGCACTCGAAGCCCTTGCGGAAGAAGCGGGGAAAATTGTTTTAATTTTAGGCGGACGCGGAAAAAACGCTCCGTACCAGCCGCTTGCCGGTTTGATAAAAAAAAATGTCCGCAAACTCGTTTTAATCGGAGAGGATGCGGACAACATTGAAAGTCAATTAAAGGGTTTTGCCGAAATCCTTCGCGCCGATTCGATGCCGGACGCGGTTTTGAAAAGTTTTGAAAATGCCGAAAGCGGTGATTCTGTTTTGCTTGCGCCCGCGTGTGCAAGTTTTGATATGTTTCGCTCGTTTGAAGAACGAGGCGTTGTTTTCAAAAACGCCGTCCAAAATCTAAAGTCCAAAGTCGAAGGTCAACCTGCGGAACCGACACGAACTTTAGAGATTGGACTTTAGCCTTTGAACTTTAAATTTTGGACTTGTTTTAAAAGAATGGTTAAAAAGCTAAAAATTGATTGGTTTTTGTTCGCGATTGCCGCGAGCCTTGCGTTGTTTGGAACAGTGATGGTTTACAGCGCATCGGCAATGATTGCTTTGAAGGAAACGCACGGAGAAAGCCAGTTTACGTATTTCTACAAGCAATTTGGATTTACGCTGGCAGGTCTCTTGATTATGTATCTGACGAGCAGAATCGATTATCGCTGGTATCAGAACAAAATAATCGTTTATGGACTTCTTGCTGTCACCGCCGTTCTCCTTCTTGCCGTATTCGGCTTTCCGCCGATCAACGGGGCTCGTCGTTGGATACGTTTTCCTACGTTTTCGTTTCAACCTTCGGAAATCGCCAAAATTGCTTTGCCGGTTTTTTTCGCATACTTTTTAACAAAAAACGAAGATACGGTCGGCGAATTAAAAGAAACTGTTTTACCGTGCGCTTTGGTTTTGGGATTTTTCGGCAGCCTGATTATCCTCGAGCCTGATTTGGGAACGACGATGGTTTTATGCGCCGTATTTATCGCCATGTATTTTGCCGCCGGAGCAAAGATTCTCCATCTCGCGGCAGTCGGTCTCGGATTACTATTTATCGGTACGTGCGCGCTGATTATTGCACCGTGGCGCGTTGAACGCTTAATGGCTTTTGCCGACCCGTTTAAACACGCCGACGATGCCGGGTATCAAGTTGTCCAATCGCTTTATGCCATCGGGTCGGGCGGAGTTGTCGGTGAAGGGTTCGCGCGAGGTCAGCAGAAACTTTTTTATTTGCCGTATCCGCATTCTGATTTTATTTTTGCGGTGGTCGGCGAAGAATTAGGTTTAATCGGAACTTTAGCAGTCGTGCTGGCATTCGGTCTGCTTTTATGGCGCGGCACGCGCGCGGCGCTGCTGGCTCCCGACCGATTTTCGATGCTGCTCGGCATCGGCATCGTGACGGGAATAATCGTGCAGGCGCTTTTTAACATCAGCGTTGTGATTTCGATGCTGCCGGCAAAAGGCATACCGCTTCCGTTTATTTCATACGGCGGTTCATCAATCGTCGTTACGCTCTGCGCCATCGGAATCCTTCTGAATATATCGCAGTATGCGGGAAGTGTTGAGGTCAAGGTTGACGTAAAAAATGACCATTACGAAACCGTTCCGCGTCGCCGAAAGCGCGGGCAGACAGGTTTGAAATAGAAAGTCGGCGGTTAGGCAATGGCAGTTAGCAGTATAAGTGAGAAATTGAATGCTTACTGGTAATGCCTGCTAAGTTATGAATATTTTAATCGCCGCAGGCGGAACAGGCGGACATATCTATCCGGGAATTGCCGTCGCTAAAGAAATCCTGCGGCGGAGTGCCGATTCCAAAGTTTTGTTTGTCGGGACGGCGCGCGGATTAGAGACAAAAATCGTTCCCGAAAATGGCTTCGAGCTGGCTTTAATCAACAGCGCGGGATTAAAAAACGTCGGATTGCTCGGAAAAATAAAAGGCTTATGGGTTTTGCCGCAAAGTTTTTTTGAAGCGCGAAAGCTAATCAGGGAATTCGAGCCTGATGCGGTAGTTGGCGCGGGCGGATATGTTTCCGGTCCGGTTTTGTTGATGGCAAGCCTAATGCGCGTTCCGACGCTCGTGATGGATTCAAATGCGCTGCCCGGATTTACAAACCGCCGGCTTGCGCCATTTGTGACAAAAGCGGCTTTGACATTTGACGAAGCTTTGCCGTATTTCGGCAAAAAAGGAATTGTCACGGGAAATCCCGTGCGCGGAGAGTTTTTTGACATTTTGCCGAAAGCGCGGGGCGCGCAATTGAATATTTTGATTTTCGGCGGTTCGCAAGGTGCGAGGGCGATCAATAACGCGATGACCGAAGCGTTACGGTTTTTGGAAGCGGACAAATATAAATTAAACATCGTTCATCAGACAGGCGAGCTGGATTTTGAAAAAAATGAAGAGTTATACAAACGCGCCGGTTGGGAAACGGCGGATATTCGCAAATATATTTCGGATATGGTTTCCGAATTTGCTGAGAGCGATTTGATAATTTGCCGGGCGGGAGCGACGACTTGCGCGGAGCTGGCAGCGGCGGGAAAAGCCGCGATTATGATCCCGCTGCCGACGGCGGCTGACGACCACCAGCGTAGAAACGCTGAAGCATTAGAGCGATCAGGGGCGGCAAAAATGATTTTGCAAAAAGATTTGAACGGTGAAAAATTAGCCCACGAAATAAAAAGCTTTATTTCTTCGCCTGAAAAAATTACCGCGATGGAAACTTCGGCGAAGAAATTGGCAAAAGCGGACGCGGCAAAAGTTACGGTTAATTTAATTGAAAATTTAGCTAAAGGAAAAGGAAAAAAATGATTTTAGGCTCGAGATTGCAGATTTCACGAAATCCAAAATCCAAAATCTAAAATCCAAAATCGAAATGTTTCGGCACGTTAAAAATATTCATTTCATTGGCATTGGCGGCATCGGTATGAGCGGCATTGCTGAGGTTTTGTGCAATCTCGAATTTCAAGTTACGGGCTCGGATTTGAACAAGTCAAAAAACACCGAACGACTTGAAAAACTTGGGGCGGAAATATACGAAGGACACGCGGCGGAAAATGTGGGCGAAGCGCAGGTGGTCGTTTATTCATCGGCGGTAAAAGAAGATAATCCGGAAATAATTTTTGCACGGGAAAATAAAATCCCCGTAATCCCGCGTGCTGAAATGCTTGCCGAGCTAATGACCTTAAAACCTTATTCGGTCGGAATTGCCGGTTCGCACGGCAAAACAACAACCACTTCGATGGTGGCGACAATTTTGGGACACGCCGGAGTCGAACCGACGACGATTGTCGGCGGCGTGGTTGACACGCTTGGCTCAAACGCCAAACTCGGCACGAGCGATTGGTTTGTCATCGAAGCGGATGAAAGCGACCGTTCTTTTTTGATGCTTAACCCGACGATTTCCGTCGTGACGAATATCGACCGCGAACATATGGAATCCTACAAAGGAATGGACGACGTTACGCAGTGTTTTACGGATTTTGCCAACAAAGTCCCGTTCTACGGCGCGTGTGTTATTTGTCTCGACGACCCGAATGTGCAAGCAATCATTCCGTTTATCAAGCGCCGTCGTGTCACCTACGGTTTTACCGCGCAAGCTGACGTCTCCGCGCACAACATTTTTTATAACGAAACCTTCGGTTCGAATTTTACGGTTTGGAAAGGGAGTGAAGTGTTAGGTGAAATAAATTTGCCGGTGCCGGGCAAACACAACGTTTATAACGCTTTAGCTGCGACAACCGTGTCGCTTGAACTTGAAATTCCGTTCAGCCAAATTGCCGAAGCCTTTAGAAAATTTAAGAATGCCGATCGTCGTTTTCAGTTCAAGGGCGAATCACGCGGAATTACCGTTGTTGACGATTACGGACATCATCCGACCGAGATTTTGGCGACACTTTCGGCGGCAAAAAACGGGTCAGGCGGACAGCGGACAGTGGTTATTTTTCAGCCGCACCGCTTCACGCGCACAAACGAATTGATGGAAGATTTTGCGCGCTCGTTTAATAATGCCGACGCGCTTTATCTGCTTGATATTTATGCCGCCAGCGAACAACCGATCGAAGGCGTAACAGCAGAAATCCTCGCCGAAAAAATCAATGAATTCGGACATAAGAATGTGCAGTATATCGGCGATTTAACGACTGCTGCGCCGCGTGTAATTGAAGATTTACAAAAAGATGATTTAGTGATTACTTTGGGAGCGGGAAGCATCACGAAACTTTCCGATGAAATTTTAGAACTTCTGACAAAAAGCTAGAGGGCGGCTAATTCGCCAATTGCTATTTCAGGGTTAAATTAAAAAAATATGACGACACGAAAAAGAATACCAAAACGCAAAGCTGATCCGGCGACTACAAAACGTCGAAATTCATCGGTGTCCAAAAGAAGTTCGGTGAATTCCGCTAACTTTTTGATTCCGCTCGTTTTTATCATCGGCATCATTTTTTGTCTCGGATTTTTAACGTTTATGGGTTATAGAACGGTAACCGCTTCATCGTTTTTCGATGTCAAAAACGTTGAAATTCGCGG
>MWVV01000448.1_pt1 | contig 15068 bp, 17 predicted proteins | sample 1047281 | NCBI WGS metagenome assembly MWVV01 (sample SAMN06349986, study PRJNA376086) | soil metagenome | isolation source: PT-2 sample Antarctic (ecotone) soil | place: Antarctica | collected 2015-01-13 | reverse complement strand
GACGCGAATAACTTTAAAACGAGGGAAATCGAACGGCGCGAAAATTTGATAAAAACGTCGAAGGCGACAGACGATTTTACAAAACAACTCGCGCTCGCCGCCGACCAATTCGTCGTCTCGCGCGGTGTTGCGGGAAAAACCGTAATCGCCGGTTATCCCTGGTTCTCCGATTGGGGACGCGACACGATGATTGCCTTAAACGGTTTGACTTTGGCGACGAATCGAGCGGAAATTGCGAAAAGTATTTTGCTTGAATTTTCCCTATATATTTCCGAAGGAATGTTGCCGAATCGTTTTCCCGACGCGGGCGAAACTCCCGAATACAACACGGTTGACGCAACACTCTGGTATTTTGAAGCCGTTCGCGCTTACGTCGAAAAAACCGGCGATTATGATTTTGTTCGCAAAAATTTATATGAAAAACTTGTTGAAATTATAATTTGGCACGTTCGCGGAACGCGCTATCGAATCAAAGTTGATACGGACGGACTTCTTCACGCGGGCGAACGTAACGTTCAATTAACCTGGATGGACGCGAAAATCGGTGATTTTGTCGTAACGCCGCGCACGGGAAAGCCGGTCGAAATCCAGGCGCTCTGGTATAACGCTTTGTGCGTGATGGCGGGTTTTGCCGAAAAATTCGGCGATAAGACCGACCGCAAAAACTATCTGGAGATGGCGGAAAAGGCAAAGCACAGTTTCAACGAAATTTTTTGGAACGACGCCGAAGAATGTTTGTTTGACGTTGTTGACGGCGACGAAAAAGATGCTTCTGTCAGACCAAATCAAATTTTTGCAATCAGTTTGCCGCATCAAATCCTAAACGCAGAAAAAGCCGAAAAAGTTGTCGCCAAAGTCGAATCCGAACTTTTGACACCCGTCGGTTTACGTTCGCTCTCGCAGAAGGATAAAAATTATTGTCCGATTTACGTCGGCTCGCCGTTTCAGAGAGATTCGGCTTATCATCAAGGCACGGTTTGGGCGTGGCTTATCGGCGCATTCGTTGACGCTTACCGCAAAGTTCATCACCCAAACGAAGCGACAGAAAAGCGCGTCGAAAAAATTTTGAGCAATTTCAAAACGCATTTATCCGAAGCCGGCGTCGGTCAAATATCAGAAATCTTTGACGGCGACGCGCCGCATCTGCCGCGCGGCTGTCCGGCGCAGGCGTGGAGCGTGGCGGAAGTTTTGCGTGTTACTTCTTCAAAGTAAATTCGCTGCCGGGAATAAATTTAACCGCAGATAAACGCAGATGAACATAGATTTTCAAAGATAGAAAGTAAATATTTTAACTGATTCATCTTTGTTTTATCTGTGTGAATCGGCGTTTATCTGCGGTTAAAACAAATTGTAAATTGCCGCTCAACTCTGCCGATAAAAGCTCGCGCGGAATTTATTCCTTTTCGGACTGCAAGATTCGATACGCTTCCGAGCGCGGCAAGCCAAACTCTTTCGCCGCTTTTTTCAGCGCGAGTTTCCGGTCTAAGCCTTCTTTTTCAAGTTCGGCGACGCGAGAAACAATAATTTTTGGGCTTTGGACTTTGGACTTTCTACTTTCGACTTCTTGTCGGTCAATGACCAAAACGATTTCGCCTCTGACGCTCGTTTCGGAAAATTTTTTGGTCAACTCTTCTAAATTTCCCAAAATAATTTCTTCGTGAAGTTTGGTAATTTCCCTAATAACGGCGGCTTTGCGGTTCTCTAAAATCTCTAAACAATCAATCAAACTCCCGGCGATGCGGTGCGGCGTTTCGTAAAAAACAAGCGTCGCGGGAACGGCTTTAACCACTTCAAGACGCTTGCGTCTTTCGGTTTTCTTCGACGGCAGAAAACCGCCGAAAAAGATGGAATCCGTCGGCAAACCGGAAACAATCAAAGCATTGACAAACGCGACCGCGCCCGGAATTGTCGTAACACGCGCGCCGATTTCGTGCGCTTTTTGCACAATCCGCAAAGCCGGGTCGCAAATCGCGGGCGTTCCGGCGTCCGTTACGACGGCGATTGATTTTCCCAGTATTAAAAGTTCAGCGAATTCTTCCGTTCGCGCCTGTTCGTTATGTTCATGATAGCTAATGAGTTTGTTAGAAATGTCGTAATGATTGAGAAGTTTGCGCGTGTGGCGCGTGTCTTCGCAGGCGATGACATCGACCGTTTTTAAAGTTTGCAAAGCGCGCTCGGAGATGTCGGCGAGATTTCCGATTGGCGTGGCGACCAGATAAAGCGTTCCGAGCATAAATAAAAATCTAAAATAAAAAAGACGGCGTAATTTTAACATACGCCGCCTTTATGTTTTTAAAACTCAAACGGAGTTTTTAACCTTTTTTGTTTTTGCTGCAGCACGCGCCGCCGTTACAACAGCTTTCGCCGGTTGCAACCATTACGTTTTTCAAATCGACGCTCGATGTTTCCGATGTTTTACTTTTCATCGGACAAGAATCGCCGCAACACGAACAGCAGCTTGCCGAAGCATTTTCGCCCTGTGCTTTCATCGGGCAGGAATCGCCTTTGCAGCAGCAGTCGTCTTTATCGCAGCAAGAAGCCTTTGCCTGACCGTCGGCGTTTTGCACGTTCATACCTTTCATCGCGCACGAATACGCCATCGTATTATTTACATTATTCGATTGACTAAGAGCAAAAGCCGCAAAGGTCAATCCTAAGATGAACATCACGGATATTGCTAAAATAATTTTCTTCTTCATTTTTATTTCCTCTATAATTTAAAGATTAAGCCAGAAAGTTTGCCAAACTTCTGATGAGTTTGATGTTAAAAAGGTTCGAGGCTTCTCTTTAAATTCTGAAAACACAGTTTTTCAAATGTGTGTTTTCCCGGTTGATAATAACCGGACGGAAAGTTTTCCGGGCGGGAAATTGACGAGTTGCAACTGAAAACTTGGGCAGCAAAATTGTCGCGCTGGCAGTTGCCAATTCAACTTTCTGAATTTTTTCAATCTTTCTAGCTTTGTCGAAAATCTGCGGCAAAAACCGGCAGCAATCAAACGCCTGCTGTTCCGGCTGAACGGAAGCAAACGGCGAAACGCCGCCGCTCGAAATTTGTTTAGAACAATGATGCGCTTTGGCAAGCGGACAGCTTTCAGCTTGCGCCTCGACTTTAGTCGTCTCACAACAAAACAAAAATAAGATGCCGCTCATCCAAAAGATAAGCGAAGCGGCAACGATTTTTTTCGTATTTTGTCCGAAAAACTTACGCATTGTTTATAAATAAACAATAAAACGTGAAAGAGTCCAAATATTTTAGACGTTGAAACGGAAATTCACGATGTCGCCTTCCTGCATCACGTAATCCTTGCCTTCGAGACGAGTCAAACCTTTTTCGCGCGCCGCCGCGTTTGAACCTGCACTGATAAGGTCATCGTAGCCGACAATCTCGGCGCGAATGAAACCGCGCTCAATGTCCGAGTGAATTTCGCCCGCTGCCTGCGGAGCTTTCGTGCCGACCGGAATCGTCCACGCGCGGACTTCCTTTTCTCCGGCAGTCAAAAATGACATCAAACCGAGCATTTTGTAAGCCGATTTTATCAGTTTATCGACGCCGCTCGATGTTACGCCCAAATCTGCCAAAAATTCCTTGCGTTCTTCCGGTTCGAGCGCGACGAGTTCGGCTTCGAGCTTGGCGCAAATTATCACGACTTCGGCGTTTTCCTGCTCCGCGTGTTGTTTGACAATTTTGACGTGCGCGTTTTCATCGGAATTTAATAAGGTTTCTTCGTCAACATTTGCCGCGTAAATGGTCGGCTTCGTCGTCAAAAGAAAAAATTGTTTGGCGATAGCGCGTTCTTCTTTGGTCAACTCTATGGCGCGCGCCGATCTGCCTTCTTCTAAAACAGGCTGAATTTTATCAAGCACTTCTAGTTCGGCTTTCGCAACTTTGTCGCCCGCGCGTGCGCTGCGTTGCGCTTTGTCGCGCCGCTTTTCGACGCTTGCCAAATCAGCTAAAGCAAGCTCGATTTGAATCGTTTCAATATCCCGAATCGGATTGACCGAGCCTTCGACGTGAACAATGTTTTCGTCTTCAAAACAGCGCACCACTTGAATAACGGCATCGGTTTCGCGGATGTTTGCAAGAAACTGATTGCCCAAACCTTCACCTTTCGACGCGCCGCGCACCAAACCTGCAATATCAACAAATTCAACGGTCGCGGGAATCACCTTTTGCGCCTTGTTCATCTTTTCCAAAACGGGAAGACGTTCATCCGGCACGGCGACGACGCCGACGTTCGGCTCAATCGTGGCAAACGGATAATTGGCGGCGAGCGCATCTTCGGCGGCTGTCAGCGCGTTAAATAGAGTAGATTTTCCGACGTTCGGCAGTCCGACGATTCCGGCTTGTAACATAAAATTTATTTCAAAGTTTAAGGTTCAAAATTCAAAGTAAAAGCAAAACAAGCATTTTAACCTTTAAGTTTGATTTTGAGAAATGCGGAAAATGTGGCTTAATTTTGTAGAGAATTTTAACAGTTGAAAACTCAAATGATACAGGAACAAATTCTAAAGCATTTCCGCGAAACCGATGCGCTTCTTGAAGGACATTTTATTTTATCGAGCGGCTTGCATAGCCCGAAATATCTGCAATGCGCGCTTGCTTTGCAAAACCCGCAGGACGCTGCAAAATTCGGAAATGCAATCGCCGAAAACTTCAACAGCGAACAGTTTGATACTGTCGCCTCGCCCGCAATCGGCGGACTTGTAATCGGTTTCGCCGTTGCGCAAGCCTTAAACATCCGCTTCATCTGGACGGAACGTGAAAACGGCGCTATGAGTTTGCGGCGTGGTTTTTCGGTTAAAGAAAACGAGCGAATTTTAGTCATCGAAGACGTTATCACAACCGGTGGCTCGACGCGCGAATGTATCGAAGCGTTAGAGAGGCACGGCGCGCGAGTTACAAACGCGGCTTCAATAATTGACCGCTCAAACGGACGAGCCGATGTCGGCGTTCCGCGCATCGCACTCACTAGTTTGGACGTTCCGAGTTATGAAACCGTAGATTGTCCGATGTGCGCGAAAGGCGAAGTTGCAATCAAACCTGGAAGTAGAAATGTTAAGAATTAAAACTATGAAAAGATTTCTACTCAAATTACCAAAAATTTTGACGGCTTGTTTCAAGAGGCGGAGCAAAGTTTGTTATTTTCGACCTGATGCCGAACAGTGAGGTTGTGTTATCGACATTTTCTCAAACTCCTATTGCAGAAAAATTTCAAAGCCTTAATTGGGTAGCGTGTTTTGGTAGGTTGGCTGATAGTGGAAAAGTATCTGATACGGGTGAAAATTTTAGGGTCGGCGGCAAAGATATTTCAACTACTCATTATTCAATTATTATCAAAGATTCGGGAGCGGAAATTGAAAGTGCAGATTTCAAAAAATTAGAGCCCAATCCTTTACCGGCTCAAACTCTATCTAAAAATTAATTAGTGAATTATAAACTTTTAATCCAATACGACGGCACGGATTTTCACGGCTGGCAGGTGCAGGAAAATCAGCGCACCGTGCAGGGCGAGTTTGAACGAGTCGTCGGAATGCTTGAAAACGCGGAAGTCCATGTTGTCGGTTCGGGCAGAACGGACGCGGGCGTTCATGCCGAAGGTCAAATTGCCAATGTACGCTTGAACCGCCCTTTCACGCCCGACAGACTGCGCGGCGCAATCAACGGTAATATCGGGCGCGACGTGCGTGTTTTGCAGATTGAAAAATGCGCGGACGATTTTCACTCGCGGTTTTCCGCGAAAATCAAAACTTACGTTTATCGCGTCGTCAACGCTCCCGTAATATCTCCGTTTTGGCTGCGTTACGCGCATCACGAAGCACGCCCTCTGGATGTCGAGCGAATGAACGACGCGGCACGAATATTTTTGGGCGAACACGATTGGACGGCGTTTTCTTCGGCGCGTTCGGACGTGGAAAATCGAGTGCGAACCGTTATGGATTTTTCCGTCGAATCGTTTTGGGACGCGCGCGCAAATGCTCCAATCATTGAATTTCGCATCTCGGCAAATGGATTTCTGCGTTATATGGTGCGCTCGATTGTCGGGACGCTTTTAGAAGTCGGACGCGGTGAGAAAGATTCTGATACAATTCAGATGGCAATTGCCAACGGCAATAGAGATTTAGCCGGAACAACCTCACCGGCGCAGGGCTTGACACTGCTTAAAGTCAATTACGAATGAGAATAGACTTTCAACAAATTATAGCTTCGCCTGTATCGGCGTATCAGGAAGGTTTGCGATTTTTTATGGGCGAAGGAATTTTAAATGAAACGCTCCGGCGCGTGGCGAACGACCTCGACAAAAGAGGAATTGCATACAACGTCATCGGCGCAGTTGCCCTTAATCAACACGGTTATAGGCGTTTTACCGAAGACATCGATTTGCTTTTGACACGCGAAGGTTTGGACAAATTTCGACGAGAGTTGGTCGGTTTGGGCTATCGTCCGGCATTTGAAGGCGCGACGAAAAAATTCAGAACGATTGCTGAAAATGTAACGATTGAAATAATAACAGCAGGCGAATTTCCCGGCGACGGGAAGCCAAAACCCGTTGTTTTTCCAAATCCGCAGGAGAGTGAAACCGAAGTTGAAGGCATAAAAACAGTCAGCTTGGAAAAACTCGTCGAGCTAAAACTCGCTTCGGGAATGACAGCGCCGCATCGGTTAAAAGATTTAGCCGACGTTCAGGAAATTATCAAAATAAAAAATCTAACAGCGGATTTTGCCGAAAAGCTCAATCCTTTTGTGCGTGAGAAGTTTGCCGAACTGCAAAAAGCCGTTGCTGAAGCGACCGAAGAATAAATGATGATTTTCCACATTGTCTTACCCGAAGTCTGGGAAAAGTTTAAGAACGAAAAATTCTATGAAGCCGACAGTTTAAAAACCGAAGGATTCATTCATTGCAGTTTCACCCGCCAAGTCGAAACGGTTTTGCAGCGTTATTATAAAGACGCGCAAAAGGTTTTGATTTTAGAAATCGAGCCGAAAAAATTAATGTCAAAACTCGTTGAAGAACCTTCGACCGGCGGCGAAATTTACCCGCACATTTACGGCAAAATAAACGCAGAAGCAATTGTCAATGTTAAGGAAATAGGTGTTAGAGATTTGGTATCAGGAAAATTAAACAATCGCTAATTCCTAAAATCTAACGTCAATCACCTAAAAGAAAATGCGCGAAAACTTTGCCGAAGTCGTCAAACCGAATTCCGCCGAAGCCGAACTGCTCGAAGCGATTGATTTTGCGCGTCTGCCGCAGCACGTTGCAGTGATTATGGATGGCAATGGACGTTGGGCGCGGCAGCGCGGCGAGCGGCGAATTTTCGGACATCGCGCCGGCGTCGAATCGGTTCGCGCTATTGTCGATACAAGCGCGAGGTTAAATTTGAAAGCTGTTACGCTTTACGCTTTTTCGACCGAAAACTGGAAGCGTCCAAAACTCGAAATCGGCGCGTTAATGCAGATGCTCAAGTATTATTTGCGAACCGAACTCGACGAAATTCACCGGCAAAGCATAAAATTTCAGGCAATCGGAAAAATCGAAGATTTAGACAAATCGGTTCAAAAGCAAATCGCCGCCGCAACCGAAAAAACTGCTAACAATACAGGTACGATTTTGAGCGTTGCGCTTAACTACGGCGGACGCGCTGAGATTGTAGAGGCTTGCAAAAAGGCAATCGAAAATTTGCAGCGAATCGGAAACCCCATCGAAAACCTGACCGAAGCCGACATCGAAGCCAACCTTTACACGCGCGGCTTGCCGGAAGTAGATTTAATGATTCGGACAAGCGGCGAGATGCGAATATCCAATTTTTTGCTCTGGCAATTAGCTTACAGCGAAATTTATGTAACCGAAACGCTTTTTCCCGATTTTCGCCGCCGAGAGATTTTTGAAGCGATTTTGGATTTTCAAAAACGCGAGCGTCGTTTTGGCGGAATTGAGAAAAAGTAGTCAGTTGTCCGTTGTCAGTTTTTAGAATAATCTTACCGACAACCGACTACTGACTACCGACTACTTTTTATGAATAGTAGATTATTGACTGCGCTCTTTGCGCTGCCGGTTTTAATTTTATCAATTGTTTTGCCTGTTTTTTTGCCGCAGTATCCGCAAGCGAATTGGCTTTTTTTAGTGATTGCCGCGCTTGCGCTCAGCGCCGGGCTTTTTGAATTTTACAGCTTGACGAAAAAGCTAGAACTCAAAGCCGACGCTTCGATTGCTTATCTCGGCGCGGCGGCGTTTTTCGTTGCATTTCTTTTCGACGCGCCGACAAAAGCGCCGGATTTATTGCTCTTAACCGTTGCGCTGTTTTTAATCGTTGTTTTAATTACACAGACTTTTCGCTTTCAAAAGGATTTTTCAAAAATGCTGGCGGGCGTCGGCGTAACGATTTTGGGCGTTTTGTACGTCGCATTTCTGGGCGGATTTATCGTTTCACTGCGCGCAGGTTTTGAAAATTTTCCAGGACTTTCGACAAAACTTCTAGCCTTTTTCTTTCTAGTCGTGATGGGTGCAGATACGGGCGCGTATTACATCGGGAAAAACTTCGGCAAACACAAACTCGCGCCGCAAATTTCGCCCGGAAAAACCTGGGAAGGCGTAATCGGCGGTTTGGTTTTAAGTTCAATTTTTGCAGCAGCTTCCAGCCTTTGGTTTTTTCCCGAATTGTCTTACAAAGTTTCGATTCCATTAGCAATCGTAATGAGCGTCGTCGGACTTTTCGGTGATTTGGCGGAAAGCGCAATGAAGCGCGGCGCGGGCGCAAAAGATGCGGCGAGCATTTTGCCCGGACACGGTGGATTATTGGATAGACTCGATAGTTTGCTTTTCAACGCGCCGATTCTTTATTATTTTGCACGCTTTTATTTTTAAGAAAATTAACCACGGGCGAGGGAAATGATGAATGGTAAACGATGAATAATAAATTTAAGACAGTTTTTTTAATTCATCATTCCTCGTTCATCATTCACCATTTATTTAAACGGATTTATCGAATCGAGCCACACGGGAAGCGGGAGCCACGTCAAAGAATTGCCGTAAGTTCTTTTATTTAATTTCTCAATTTGATTTTCTGTTTGTTCCAGCAAAGTTTCGGGCGGCAAATCTTCTCTGTTCTCGTAACAAGCGTGTGAAATACAAGCCGAAGGTTTGGCTTTTTCGTGAACGAGGCAGCCGAGGCTTTTTTCAAAAAGCGGACAGGCAAAAGTTTTTTGAAATGTGTCGCCGTCGGTTTTCAAATCATATTTTTCGACAGTTTCTGCGGCGCGTTGGTGGATTTCGCGTTGTTTTTCTTCCGATAGATTTTCCAGAGTTTTGCAAATGGCGACGGCTTCGAGTCGCGTGATGTGAACGTTGACGAAATGCGCGTCGAGACAGCACGCGCCTTTTGTCGGGCAAGTTTGGCAATTTTGCGCTCGGTGTTCGTAATTTGTTTTTATACAATTTTGAAAACCGGTTTTGAGTTTTTCGAGTTCGCCCAGCGCCTTTGTTTCGGTCAGCATTTTCATATTTTTCCGTTCGCCGTGTTACAATTCTACCAAAATTAAAACTCTGGAGAAAATTATGATTAAAGAAGGCGATGAGGCGCCGGATTTTAGCGTGAAAGACCAGGACGGGCGCGACGTGAAACTTTCGGATTTTCGCGGGCAGAAAGTTGTTTTGTATTTTTATCCGAAAGACGATACAACGGGCTGAACGCTGGAAGCAAGTTCGTTTCGTGATGCAAACGACGTTTACAAAGAGAAAAATATAAAGGTTTTGGGCGTTTCGATGGACGACGAAAAATCGCACCAAAAGTTTATTTCCAAATATAATTTGCCGTTTACACTACTCGCCGACACCGACCACCGGATTGCAGATGCTTACGGCAGTTACGGCGACAAAGAGTATGACGGGAAAATTTACAACGGTGTTTTGCGAAAAACTTTCTTGATTGACGAGAGCGGAAAAATTAAAAAGGTTTTTGACAAAGTGAATATTGAAGAACACGCCGACGAAGTTTTAAAAGCATTTGGAGCTTAGGTTTTACAGTAAAGATTACAAATAAAAAAGGCTGAAAGTTATTTTTACTTTCAGCCTTTTTTATTTGTAATTGAAAGAAACGATTTAAGAGATGTTTTTAATCGTTTATCCGGAGCGAGCGAATCATATTACGAAAAGCGTAATTATAATTTGAAGCCTCGTTTTCGGGAGAAACCGTTACGATGTGAAACAAATTGCCGTTGCGAAGCTGCGTCGTGTAAACAGTCGTCATTTCGTTTCGGTTTGTAATTGGCGAACGTCCCGACAAAACCGTCGCGTAACCTTCCCGCCCGCCGATATTTACGCGCTCGTAATTTGACGTCTGCTGCAAATAGCTGTTGCCCTGCTCCTGCAAAATACCTTCGACGTAATCCTGCGTTGCCTGGTCAAGATTACCCGTTCTGTTCGGGCTGAAACCGACCAAAGCGCCGTGTGTGATACCTTGCGAGCCATATGCGCCGTCGGGCGCAAACCAGATTTCCGTCTGGCTCTGCGGAAATTGCTGCCAGTTGCTCGGCACATTCAACTGAATTCCGCCGCCGTTGAAAATTCTCATTTGCTGTGACGGATATTGGACGCGGCTCGAATATCTGCCGTTTGCCATCGGATTTTGCTGCCCATTTCCTCCTCCGCCTTGACCTTGCGGATATCTCTGAGCATTCTGCGCGATTTCCTGCATTGACGGCGCGCGCTGCATTCCTCTGAGTCGGCTTTGAGTTCTTTCAAACTGTGCGGTGCGTCCAATCGGGTTTGAAACTCTCAGCATCGCGGCTTCGCGTTCGATATTGGCATAGCGGTTTGCCGGACTCGGATGGTCGCTCAAAAATTCCGGCGTGCCGTTGCCGCCTTGTCGTTCGATAGTTTTGAACATATTCGCCAAATCGCGCGGGTCGTAACCGGCTTGTGCCATAATCTGCGCGCCTAAAATATCAGCTTGCGTTTCATACTCGCGGCTAAAGCGCGTGAAATAACCCTGCGCGAAAATTTGTCCGAGCTGCGCACCGGTTTGCCCGCCTACAACCGCGCCGCCTATAACCGCGCCGATGCCTAAAATTTGATTAAGCGGATTATTCATTTTCGTCGCCTGCGCCGTTCCGTGCCGCAGCGCGACGTGCGACAGCTCGTGCGCCATTACGCCAGCCATTTCGCCTTCGTTGCGCGCCGCTTCAATCATTCCGCGATTGACATACATCGGTCCGCCCGGAAGCGCAAAAGCGTTGATGTCGCGTGCGTTGACGACCTTGAAAGTATATTGAAATTCGGGATGCTGAAACTGCGAAGGAATTGCGTTGACCAGACGCCGACCGACTTCCTGAACGTAGCGCGTCGTATCATAATCGTTCAAAATCGGCATTTGCTGCTCGACTTCCGCCGCGGCTTGACGACCTATCTCGACATCCTTTTGAATGCTGTATTTATTTTTCGACATCGAAATGCGCGTTTGTCCAAATGCCAGAAGCGGCATCATCAGCATCGTCAAAACCATTGCGCTCGTCGTCAAATTTTCGCCTAAATTAAATTTTCTCATTTGTTTCTCCCAAAATTTATGTTGTCAATAAAATGAAAACCAAAATCGCCGTTTATGATGAAAACCCGCAAGCGAAAGTTTACCGTTAAATGGCGCGGCGACTATTACGGCTGTGTTACAAATCTGTTACGCAAATCTTTTTGTAAATAGACAGTATCTGCTCGTTCGGATATATTAAAAATCTTTAATTCAAATTGAAAATCAACGGAGATGCCGAAAAACAATGGCTTTTAGCTTACTGCCGAAAGAGAACGAGTATTTTTCTCTCTTTTCGCAAATGACCGTAAAAATTCAAGAGGCTTCAAACATTCTGGTCGAAATGATGCAGGACACGGCTGGAAATTCCGAGTCTTACGTCAAACAAATCAAAGATGTCGAACACAGCTGCGACGAGGTAACGCATAACTTGACCGTCAAGTTGAACAAGTCTTTTATCACGCCTTTCGACCGCGAAGATATTTATACGCTATCGGTCGCGCTCGACGATGTGATTGATTACATTGACGCCGCCGCACGCGCGATTTTGATGTATGACATCAAGGAAATTAACGAACACGCGCGACGGTTTGCCAAAGTTATCCAAGGTCTTGCAATCGAGCTGCATTCAGCCATCTCGATGCTGGAAAAACCCGACGGTATGAACGAGCATATCGTCGAAATTCATCGTCTAGAGAACGAAGCGGACGACATTTATTTTCGCGCCATCGGCGAGCTTTTTCATAACTCGATTGATGCGGTAACGTTGATTAAGTTAAAAGAGCTATACGAAATTTTAGAAAACGCCACCGACCGCTGCGAACACGTCGCCAACATCGTCGAAGGCATCATCTTAAAACACACTTAAAACAGTGGAGAGTTCAGAGTGGAGAGTGAAGAAGATTCATTTAACTCTCCACTCTGAACTCTCCGCTTTCCACTAAAAGAAATGGAAGCTACAACCGCGCTGGTTATATTTATCATTTTTATCGCGCTTGTTTTCGATTACACGAACGGTTTTCACGACGCGGCGAATTCGATTGCCACGATTGTTTCGACGCGCGTTCTCTCGCCGGGCGTCGCGGTCGCAATGGCGGCGTTCTTTAATTTCATTGCCTTTATCGTCTTCGGAACGGCGGTTGCGAAAATGATTGGCGGCGATTTGGTCAATCTCGCAAAAATTCCGCAGGACGACCAGCTTTATGTTTTGCTCGGCGGTTTGGTCGGCGCAATTATCTGGAATTTGCTGACCTGGTATCTCGGTCTTCCGTCGTCGAGTTCGCACGCGCTGTTCGGCGGTTACGCGGGCGCGGCGATTGCTTCGTACGTCGCGCACTTCGGCTTTAACGGTTCTTCGACGGTTTTAATCGCTTCGGGCTGGATAAAAGTAATTTCGTTTATCGTGCTTTCGCCGCTCATCGGCGCGACACTCGGTTTTCTTTTAATGGTCGCCGTCTACTGGCTTTTTCGCCGCACTTCGGTCGCCAAAATCGACAAAGGTTTTCGCATCGGACAGCTTTTCTCAGCCGCCGCTTTTTCGCTCGGACACGGCGGCAACGACGCCCAGAAAACGATGGGAATTATCACGGTCGTTTTGGTTTCTGGCGGATTTTTAGCCAGTAAAGCGGACGGCAAACTGCCCGACATTCCGCTCTGGGTCGTGCTGGCGGCGCACGCAGCAATCGGTTTGGGAACGCTTTCCGGCGGCTGGCGAATCGTCAAAACGATGGGTTCAAAAATTTCAAAACTCCAGCCGGTCGGCGGTTTTTGCGCCGAAACCGCCGGCGCGTTGACGCTTGCCGCCAACACTTTTGTCGGAATTCCCGTCTCGACGACGCACACGATTACCGGCGCAATCGTCGGCGTCGGTTCGGCAAAACGCTTTTCGGCAGTCAAATGGGGCATCGCGGGCAGAATCGTCTGGGCTTGGATTTTGACAATCCCGATGGCTGGTTTAATTGCCGCCTTGTCTTACTTTATCGTTGCCGGAATTCATACACTGGCGACAAGGTAAAACCGAAACATTGAAAATGAAACTGTTTTCAAACCGAAGTGTTTTCCCGTATCGAAATCAACTTGAAGAAATTTCTTCGACCGAATTTTCCTTTGGCGCGAGCCAGCCTGCAAGAATTCCCGTGTTGCCGCTGTGTTCCAAAATGTGTTTGTAGAGAACCGTCAGAAGCGCAACCATCGGGATTGAGATAAAAACTCCGGCAATTCCCGCAATTTGTTCGCCCGCCAGAACCGACAAAATAATCGCCAGCGGGTGCAGATGTAATCCTCCGCGGACGATGCGCGGATAAATCACGTAATCCTGCGCGATACGCAAAACAACCAAAAATACGGCGGCGTAAAGCGCTTGGTAAGGATTATCAGAGACGAGGGCGGTCAAAACCACGATTACGGCAATCGTCAACGGACCAATCAATGGAATAAACTCGAAGATTCCCGCCAGAATGCCAAGCAGAACGGCGTAATTCAAACCAATCAAATAAAAACCGATGGTACAAAGCAGACCGATTAGAAAACACGAAATCAACTGGGCGCGAGCGTAGGCGGCAAGAGTTTGGTTAAAGTCTTCGAGAATCGCTTCGACGCGCGTGCGCCAATCGCCGTGCGGCAGAAGGCGAAGCAGAGAGATGCGAAAAAGGTTTACGTCCTTAAGAAAGAAAAACGACAAAATCGGAATCAAAAGCAGCCACGGCAGATAAGTTACAAGGTCGATTAAAAACGCGCCGACAGTATCGCCGACCAAGCCTGCCACATCAGAAAGTTTCTTGGTTATATTATCCTGCAATTCCTGCGGAAGACGGTATCGATAGCCTTTGCTTGCGCCGCTGAAACGCTCCTGGATTTTTGTCGTGTAATCGGGCAATTTGGCGCTCAATTCCTTTGCCTGTTCGCCGACAAGCGGCGCGACTGCCGCGATTCCCACGCCCAAGACCGAAAAAACAACCAAGTAGGAAACGGCAATTGCAATCGGGCGCGGCATCGTTTTGCCGCCGCTCACACGTTCAAATAAAGCGTTCATCAAGTTGACGAGCGGCTGAATCAGATAAGCGAGCGAAACGGATAAAACCAGCAAAAACAAAAGATGAACCAGCAAAGAAACCGTGCTTTTTAGAAAATCGGCAATGTAAATAAGCAGCAAGGTTACAAGCACCACGCGCACGACAAGCCATGTTGACATCGTAAATTGCGTAAACATAACCGGCATCTCGCCTTTTTTTGTTTCGACGACCGTTTCCGTTTTTATCAATTCTTCTTTCGGAAGCAATTGCCCTACGGCAGGCGCGGTTTCTTCTTTCACTGTATTATTTTCCTCTGCCACAAAGTTTCTCCTTTAGCGATTTAAATTTTCTTGTTTGTCCGCGTCCTTCGGCGCGTTCTGATTTGCCGTTTGCGCGTCTTGATTCTCTGGTTGTGAAAAATTCTCAATCACGAAACGCTTTTGCAGATTGTCTAGATTTTCCGGCTCGAATTTATAGGATGAACCGGCAACGACGGCTTTGTTTTCGTCGGTTAAAATAAAGCGGTTGGTAGCGACTGGC
>MWVV01000447.1_pt1 | contig 15068 bp, 13 predicted proteins | sample 1047281 | NCBI WGS metagenome assembly MWVV01 (sample SAMN06349986, study PRJNA376086) | soil metagenome | isolation source: PT-2 sample Antarctic (ecotone) soil | place: Antarctica | collected 2015-01-13 | reverse complement strand
AATTGTTATGTAGCGGGAAATGCCGAAAAGCTCGGAAGCCTGCGCAATACCGACAAATTCGGAAATGATAACTCCGGTGTTGGCAATCAGAAGCGCCAGCATAACGAGCGCCGTCCAGCGCACGCCGAATTGTTCACGAATTAAATCAGCTAAACCCTGTCCGGTAACGACGCCCATTCGCACGCACATTTCCTGCACGACAATTAAACTCAAAGTCATCGGGATAAAAACCCACAGAAGTGTATAGCCGTAACCTGCACCGACGGTTGAATAGGTTGCGATTCCACTGGCATCGTTGCCGGCGTTGGCGGCGATGATTCCGGGACCTAAAACGGCGAGATAAGCGTAAAATCTATACGAAGACAAATTTCGGCGGACACGCGCGTGCAAGCGGCGCGATCTTTTCACATAATTTTTTATGGAAAGCCCTGATAAATTCATTCTTAACACTGTTGTCTTCGTTCATAAATTAGTGAGCAGTGAGCGGTAAGCTGCCAAAGACATAAACTTAATCCTTGAGCAATTTGCCGCTCACTGCTCACCGCTCACTACTTTCGTGAAAAATCGAAATTTGAATATAACGCGATTATTGAAAACTTGAAAGCGAGCGAGTAGGAATTTTGAATTTTTCAGCAAAAAGCCATAAACTCAAAATTAAAGTTATTTTAATAAAAATTTGAAATCTAAAATCTAAAATCAAATATGTCACACAATCTTTTTAACACGAGACAAACATTTAAGACCGGCGATGGAAACGAAGGTGTTTTCTATTCTCTCCCGCAACTCGAAAAGGAAGGCGTAGCGAAAGTTTCAACGCTGCCGATTTCGATTCGCATCGTTCTTGAATCAGTTCTGCGAAACTACGACGAAAAAAAAGTTCGGGAAAAGGATGTTAGAAATCTCGCCAATTGGGGCGCATGCGACGAAAGAACGAGTGAAATTCCATTTGTCGTAGCGCGGGTTATTTTGCAGGACTTCACGGGTGTTCCGCTTTTAGTTGACCTCGCGGCGATGCGCTCGGCGGTGCAAAGAATGAATAAGGACACGAGTCTGATTGAACCGCTCGTGCCAGTTGATTTAGTGATTGACCACTCGGTACAAGTTGATTATGCCGGTTCGGAAGAAGCGTATCAAAGAAACATGGAAATCGAATTTCGGCGCAATGAGCAGCGTTACCGTTTTTTGAAATGGGGAACGCAGGCATTTCACGGCTTTTCGGTCGTGCCACCGGGAATTGGCATTGTTCATCAGGTCAATCTCGAATATCTGGCTAAAGGCATTTTCGAGCGCGACGGAGTATATTTTCCCGATTCTCTCGTCGGAACTGATTCGCACACGACAATGATTAATGGTCTTGGAATTGTCGCCTGGGGCGTCGGCGGCATCGAAGCTGAAGCCGGAATGTTAGGGCAACCCGTTTATTTCCTCGCGCCCGATGTTGTTGGCGTGAATTTGTCGGGAACGCTTCCGCAAGGGGCGACGGCGACCGATTTGGTTTTGCGCGTCACGGAAATGCTTCGGAAGGCAAAAGTCGTCGGCAAATTTGTCGAATTTTTCGGCGAAGGCACGGCAAGTCTCGGCGCAACCGACCGCGCTACAATTGCGAATATGGCGCCCGAATACGGAGCGACGATGGGATTTTTCGGAACCGACGAAAAAACGCTCGAATATTTTCTTTCGACCGGACGCGATGAAGCGCACATTGAGACAATCCACAATTATTACGAAGCACAAGGAATGTTTGGTATTCCGCAAGGCGACGAAATAAATTACAGCACGGTTTTAGACCTTGATTTGACGAACATCACGCCGTCCGTCGCGGGACCGAAACGCCCGCAAGACCGCATCGAATTATCAAATTTGGACGACCGTTTTATCGAACTTTTCACCAAATCAATTGCAAATGGAGGCTACGGTAAAAATCAGGAAGAACTGGAAAAACGTTTTATGGTCACGATGGGCGCAAAAACCGTCGCACACGCGGTGGGCGGCGGTGAGCAATCGCCGAAATCAATTCCGCTTCCGGTTTACGGAGTGGGTAACGTCAGCGAAAAAAATACCAACGTTTCAACCGAAGTCGAGATGATGAACAACCGTCCGACACCCGACCGCGTTGAGGATTTACACGAAGAAATCCCGACGCAGACAACTTCCATCGGACACGGCGACGTGCTTATCGCGGCGATAACTTCCTGTACGAATACGTCAAATCCGAGCGTAATGCTCGCCGCTGGAATTGTAGCGAAAAAAGCGGTTGAAAAAGGCTTGAAAGTTCCGTCTTATGTAAAAACAAGTCTTGCACCTGGCTCGCGCGTGGTCACAGAGTATCTTGAAAAAACAGAATTGCTTCCATACTTAAATCAAATTGGTTTTAATCTTGTTGGCTATGGCTGCACGACTTGTATCGGCAATTCGGGACCGCTCGATGCTGGAATCGAAGAAGGTGTTGTGGAACACGATTTAATCGCGGCTTCGGTTCTTTCTGGAAATCGTAACTTTGAAGCGCGGATTCATCAAAATATTCGCGCCAATTTTTTGATGTCGCCGCCGCTTGTCGTCGCTTACGCGCTGGCAGGAACGGTTATCAAAGACGTTTATCTTGAACCGCTCGGACAAGACAAGGACGGCAACAACGTTTTCTTAAAAGACATCTGGGCGACGACCGAAGAAGTCGGCGAACTGCTCGAATCTGCCTTCAACCCGGAAACTTTCAAACGTCTTTACAGCGAATTTGCCGAGCAAAATCCTTTATGGAACGAGATTCCCTCGCCGACCGGCTCAGTTTATGAATGGGACAAAGATTCAACTTACATTCAAGAACCGCCGTATTTTGAAAATTTCTCGATGAATCCAGGAAAATTTGCCGATATAAAAGGCGCGCGGGTAATGGCAATCTTTGGCGATTCGGTAACGACCGACCACATCTCGCCCGCGGGTTCGATTAAACCGACTTCGCCCGCCGGACTTTATTTGCAGGAACAAGGCGTCGAGCCGCAAAACTTTAACTCTTACGGCTCACGGCGCGGCAACCACGAAGTAATGTTGCGCGGGACATTTGCCAATGTCCGTACCAAAAACTTAATGGTTGCTCCCGTCGAAGGCGGTTTTACCTGTTATCAACCGATAAAAGAGGAAATGAATATTTATGACGCGGCAATGCGTTACTGTAATGAAAACGTGCCTTTGCTGGTTTTTGCCGGGCAGGAATACGGCACGGGTTCTTCACGCGATTGGGCGGCGAAAGGAACTCGTCTTTTAGGCGTGAAAGCTGTTATCGCCGAATCTTTTGAGCGCATTCACCGTTCAAATCTGGTGGGAATGGGCGTTTTGCCGTTACAATTTAAGGAAGGCGAAAACGCTCAGACTTTAAATCTTGACGGTACGGAAACTTTCGATTTAACCGGACTTGAAAACGGCGAAGTTAAGCCGCGCCAGAATGTAACGTTGCAGATAAAACGCGCCAACGGTGAAACGGAAGAAACTCAATTGACTTTAAGAATTGATACTCCGATTGAAGTTGATTATTACCAGCACGGCGGGATTCTTCCGTATGTTTTGCGCGAATTGATAAATGGGTAAATAATTGTTGAACTGTGAGTTGTGAATTATGAGTGGTAAATTTAGCAAGATGATTGTACCTTGCCACATAGTTCACCACTCATAGTTTATAATTCACCGCTAAATAAGATGGAACGAACCAGAATCGGCTCAATCAATATCTGCAAAGATTTAATTAAAGAAGCATCAAAAAATTTGTTAATGGGTTCTGCCGCGTTTCGGAAATGGCGCGCTACACGCCCGCGAGCAGGCGCTTATTATACGGGAAGCGATGAAGAACTTGAGCGATACGCCTTTTTAGGTTTAAATTTACTCAGAAAATACGTTGGCGATATCAAAGGAATGAGTATCTGCGAAATCGGCGCGGGTGATTTTCTTACATCGGGGTTGGCAATGCTTGCCGCTGGCGCGGAACGTTACGCCGTGATTGATAGATTTCCCGGCGATTACAGAGGCGAAATTGCTAAAAAATGGTATCGCGGAATTGCCGACCAATGGACAAAGTTTTACCCCGAAATTGCTTGGGCAAAAGATATAAAATCCGAAGACTTTCCTGAAAATTATGCCTCGCGCCTCGAACTCATTACGCAACCGATTGAAACTGCGACAACCAATAATAAATTTGACATCGTTTGCTCATTCCAAGTCGGCGAACACATCAGTGACATCAAGGCTTTTGCCGAAATGAACAAACGACTGCTGGTTGACAAAACTGGCGTCGCTTTGCACCGGGTTGATTTTGGACCGCATGACATTTGGCATACCTATGCCGACCCGCTCACATTTCTGCGCTTTTCCGAAAAAGTTTGGAATTTAACCGGCTCAAATCGCGGAACGCCAAACCGCTTTCGGCATCACGAATTTATTGAAGCGTTTGAACACGCCGGATTTAAAACTGAACTCGCCGACGTTGCATATTTCGATGAAAAAACCATAGACTTTTCGCGCCTTCAACCAATGTTTCAGAAAATGCCGCGCGAATCAATGCTCGTCGGCACGGCAATTTACCTTCTGCGCCAAAATCCGACAAAATCTTAATAAGATTATTCGATTCAAAAAAATCATACGAATCTTTTTTATGAACATATTTTAAAAATCGCGCGTAAAAGTCAGAAGCGTTTTGCTTATCAAGTAAAGCCAAATTCAATTTTATGCTCGAAGCCAAAAACCTCTCAAAAACTTACACGAGCGACGGCGCCAGTTACGAAGTTTTAAAAAACGTCTATTTGCAAATTGAACAAGGCAACTGCGTGGCGATTGTCGGAAAATCGGGCAGCGGAAAATCAACTCTGATGCACCTTTTAGCGTGTCTTGATACGCCGACGACGGGAAACATCTTTTTTGAAGGCAATGATTTTTCTTTGCTTTCCGAACGTGAAAGAGACGTGCTGCGAAACGAAAAATTCGGCTTCGTCTTTCAGCAGTTTTTCCTGAACGGACGCGAAACCGTATTTGAAAACGTCGTCTTGCCGATGCGGATTCGCGGCGCGACCCAATATCGGCTGACGAGAGACGCGATGGACGCGCTCGACGCCGTCGGGCTGAAAGACAAAGAGGAAAAACGCGCCAAAGATTTATCGGGCGGCGAGAAACAAAGAGTCTGTATCGCGCGGGCGTTGGTCGGAAAGCCGAAAATCATTTTCGCCGACGAGCCGACGGGCAATCTCGATTCGAATACGAGCGAAACAATCGAAAAAATGCTTTTTGATTTGAATCGGCAGACGGGAATTACATTGGTTATCGTTACGCACGATAAGGAATTAGCCGACAAATGCGAGCGAATAATTGAACTGAAAGACGGGCAAATCGTGAATTAGTGGTAAACGGTAAGTAATAAGCAAATAAACTTACCACTTACCGTTTACCACTCACAACTAAATCATGAAATTTTGGGATTTAGTCAAAATCGCTAACCGTAATTTATTGCGTAATAAACTTCGCACTTTGCTGACCGTTTTGGCAATCTTCGTCGGTTCGTTCACTTTAACTTTGACGAACGGTTTGGGCGACGGCTTGCGCGATTACATCGAAAATCAAGTTAAAAATATCGAAGGCAACAACGTTCTTTCCGTGCGTAAGAAATTCGATTTTGCGGAAGTTCAAACCGACGCGCCAGCCGAGTATAAAGAAAAAACGCAGGATGCGGCGGGAAATGTTGTTGACCCGAACTCCTACACAGTCACGCTCGCGCAGGTGGAAACAGTCGTTCGTGATTTGCCGGAAATAAAATCCGTTACGCCGCGTTTTCAGATCGAAGGCGAATACATCACGCTCGACGGCGCAAAAAAATATCAAGTCAATCTCGGAATTCTCTCCGAAGGCGTAACGCAGAAAACCGAAGCGGGAAAAACGATTGACGGCGCGAATCAGATTTTGCTGCCGTTGTCTCTGGCAAAGGCTTTCGATGAAAACATCAACAATCTAATCGGCAAAAATGCGACCGTCGCTTACAAAATCGGGCGCACGTCGGAAATAAAAACCGTGCAATTAAGAATCGTCGGCGTGGCGACCAAAGGTTTTATGGCGAATTTCAATTCGTTTATTGACGCGCAGACGGGGCGGCAAATCTACGACGACCAATATCGAAATACAGATGACTACAACAAATTTAGTAGTTTTACTTTGCAATTGAAAAGCGGCGAGGAAAAAAGTATCGAAGAGGCGAAACGCAAATTAGACGAAAAAGGGTTTTCCGCCGAAACTTTTGCCGACCAGAAAAAGCGTACTTACGACGCTATCGGAATTTTACAAATCGGCTTAAATCTGTTCGCTTTTATCGCGTTGCTGGCGGCTTCGTTTGGAATAATTAATACTTTGATTGTCGCGGTTCTGGAGCGCACGAAAGAAATCGGTTTGCAAAAGGCTTTGGGAATGAACCGTGCGAAAGTCTTTCTGCTGTTTTCGCTCGAATCAATTTTAATCGGTTTTTGGGGCGCAATTTCGGGCGTCATCGGCGCGATGCTGGTCGGGACGCTCGCCAACATATTTTTGGCGCGGACGTATCTTGAATCGTTTGAAGGCTACAATTTATTCGCCTTTAAACTGCCGTCGGCTTTGTTCGTGATCGGGCTTGTTTGTTTGATTGCGTTCGCGGCGGGAGTTTTGCCGGCGCTCCGGGCGAGCCGTTTGAATCCGATTGAAGCGTTAAGATACGAATAAAAAGGAGAAAAATCAATGATTGTAACAACCGGAAACGAAGTCGAAATGGGAAAAATTATCCAGTATTTAGGCATCGTGCGCGGCATTGTCGTGCGTAGCCCAAGCATCGGGCAGGGAATTGTAGGCGGATTAAAATCCATTGTCGGCGGCAACATCGAAGAATTCGCGCAGGTATGCGAAGCGGCACGGCAAGAGGCTTTCGGGCGAATGGTTATGCACGCGCAGGAAATCGGAGCGGACGCCGTTATCGGAATGCGCTATGACGCAACGGAGTTTAGCAACACAACAACAGAAGTTTTAGCTTATGGAACGGCGGTAAAATTGGCGAATAAATAAGGGATGAAGTTTGAGTGATGATACTTCATTTTAGAAACGAACCTTTACCGCCACGTCCGATTCTCATGTTGGTCAGCCAATCAAGCCATTGATATTTGAGAGCTTTTGGCGCGAGGTATTCGGTAATTCCGACGGCTTTGCGCTCTGTTCCGTCGGGTAAGGTTAAAGTCATTTCGCTCAAAAACCTAAGGTAGAAGAAACTCGAATCAACAATTTTCATCTGCTTGACAGACAGCCGCACGTTGTCCTCGGAGGTAAACTGTAAGCTCTTCGGATATTTTATCCCAAATTTATCGCGTCTGAAATTTTGCGCATCAAATGCAGCATCACGTTCGGACAAATTTCCGTATTGAACGATTAAAAGTTTTGTCGTCGAATAATCTTCACCGTGCTCTTTGTAACGATAGAAAACTGCTGTCACGTCGGAAAAATGCGCTCGTCCCCACTCCCAATCGGAGACCGTTTTGGGAAGCCAGCGATTATCCAAATTATGGTCGTGGTAACCGGTGCCGCGAAAATGAACGGTGTCCAGGATTTTTTCGTTGTCGTCTAAAACGCTGATTCTGCCCGTTACATCCGCGCGTGAAACGGCTAAGTTCCAAATATGCGCGTCGTTAAGATTGACAGATTTATCGGGCAAAAAATCGCTTTCCACCGACAGCCATTCAAAATGAGCTTCCAAATTTCGATTTTTACGGAGTTTGGCGTTGATTGAGAGGACATAACCGGAACCGTATGGTGCGGCTTCGAGCCGGAAAAAATTTCTGCCAATCTGACACGATGGCAATTTTTCGCTCGCTGAAAAGTCTTCAGGCGAAAACTCGTTAATAGCACGATATTTCGCCTTGCCGTCGCGGTAATATGTAAAAGCGATGGCGGGAAAAAGATTAGCGGCTTGCTCTTTGGATTTTCTGAAAATTTTTTTAAGTTTCTGAGAAAACCTTTTTTGCTTTCTGTTGTGCTCATTGTAGCGCGGCGAGAAAATAAAATTGTCAAGAAAAATAATTACGACCGCGTCGCGCCCGTCTTCGCTGAGAGCATCGAAATACCACCATTCAAATGCTTCCGGGTTGGTTTTCTGATGCCAAACGTCTTCTTTTATGCTGGAGGTAAATGAAAATTTTTCAGTCTGAACTTGTTTTGCTGCCGTCGCCATTTTCGGTTTTTCGGTTTTAAAGATAAAGATAAGATAAAAAAACGATTAAAGCATCGCAGAAATTGAGATTTATGGCAAACCTTTTTTCGGCAAATGAATCTCTAAGATTATAAAGACGTCTCTTCCCGAATTTCGAGAAAAAAGGAGAACAAAATGAAAAAGGAAACAAAAGTGATTTTGCTTGGTTTATTTTTGATGATTGGGTTTTTTGTTACGGCGTGTCCACAACGCACGAGTATCGCCAATATCGAATCTAATCCTTCAAAATATTACGATAAAGAAGTAGCAGTCGCGGGAACGGTCGAAAATAGTTACGGTTTGTCAATTCCGATTATCGGGCGAGGCGGCGGAATCTACAAAGTTGACGACGGAACCGGCTCAATCTGGGTTGTTACGCAGAAAAGCGTTCCTTCAAAAGGCGCAAGAGTCGGTGTCAAAGGCAAAATCCAAAACGGTTTGAATTACAACGGAAAAAATTACGGTCTCGGGTTGATTGAAGACGACAGACGCTTTAGATAGTGGAAAGTGAAAAGGTGGAAAATAGAAAATGGGTAGTTGATAATAAATACAGATTATCGGCTATCCATTTTTTCATTATGAAAACTTTTATTGATTCGCTCAACCGGCAATTCTTAAATCTTCATACGCGCTCGTATGAACTCATCCGAAAAGTTCCCGAAGAAAAACTTTACTTGCGGCAGAGCGAAGCAAAAGACTTGTTTCCAGCAAATTCTTGCGGCGAACTTGTCTTGCGAAGCGCGGGAAAAGTCGAACAAACATTTGGCGGAATTACTGCGAAACTTTGGGACGACCCGTTTGAATGGACTTTGCCCGAAACGCTTTCTACAACCGATTTGATTTTGGAGTATCTGGCGGAAGTCGAAGAAACACGACAAAAAGGGTTTAAGCTTTTTCATTCGGACGAAGATTTGCGCCGCGAGCTGCCTGCGCCTGAAACATTAAAAACAATTTTCGCGCTTTTAATCGAAACACTTGCCCGCGCCGAATATTTTCAAGGTCGTGCCTTTGCCGTTTTTCAGATGTTTTCGGAGGCGAAGTTGCCAAAAATTTAATCTGGAGTGCAGTCGAACCATTGCGCTCGACAATAAACGCGCTTTGAGAGTAGAACTTTTCAACGCAATCGCTCGTAGGTTAAAAAGTAATAAAAATCTTTCACAAACTGGAGAAAAAATTATGTTTTGTCCGCGTTGCAGTCAGGAACAAATTTCCGAAGAAACAAAATTTTGCTCGCGCTGCGGTTTTTCGCTCGTTCTTATTTCAGAAATTCTTGCGCACGGCGGTGCGTTGCCGCAATTAGCAAAATTGTATAAAAGCAAGAAATTTTTCGTGCGGCGAAACGGTTTATTTTTTAGCCTTTTCTGGTTTTTAATTTTTGTTTTGGTGTTAACGCCTATATTCGGAATTTTGGGTGTTGATGAACTTGCAGCATTTACCGCGGTTCTCGGCACAATGGGCGGACTAATTTTGCTTATTGCCTCTTTTGCCTTTTTGAAGAATGAGCCTAGAAGTGCAACTTTTGCTAATCAAGAATTGCCGGATATAAATCCAAAAAATCTTTCTCAAGCAAATCAGACGGCTTTGCCGCCGCAGCAAACTCAGCCCGCGCAAAGTTACACACCACCTGCAAATATGTGGAAAGCGCCGAACACGGGCGAATTAATTCAGCCGCGAAGCGTTACGGAAGGAACGACAAAGTTATTAAAACATGATGAATAGTATTTCGAATCGGGAGAAAATTATATGTATTGTCCTCGTTGTGGTCAAGAGCAAACCACAAATGAAACAAAATTTTGTTCGCGTTGCGGATTTTTACTGACAGGTGTTCTAGAGTTAATTTATAACAACGGGTTATTACTTCAATCTCCGGTCATTTCAGAAATAAAAGGAATTTCGCCAAGAAAGAAAGGTCTCAAGCAAGGCGGACAGTTGTTATTTCTCTGCCTGATGATGGTTCCAATTATTGGAATTATTTCAGCTGCGTTAAATTTTAGTCCGGCTTTATTCGTAATAACGGGAATACTGACTTTTTGGGGCGGGATTTTGCGAATGCTTTATGCGCGCATTTTCGAATCAAATGAGCCGAGTGAAGATAATTTGGAAACCGGAATTTTTAGTTCTGCACGGACATTACTAAATAAAAAACAAAGGGCGAATGCTTTATCGCCCAACCAATCAACCGTTGATGATTCATACTTACCGCCGGTTACAAGCAATTGGCGCGATACCAATGATTTAGCTCACCCAAGCGTTACTGATCATACAACTAAATTGCTGGAAAAAGACAGATAATTTGCTACTACTATTACTGCGGCGTTGGCGGCGTTGTTTGAACTCCTTTGACTCCGGCAAAATCGTAAGTTATATAAAGATTTACCGCGTTGTCTTTGATTTCCGAGCGAACGTCTTTAACTTTTGCGGCAAGCGTTCCGCCTGATGCGGCAATCGGTAAATTTAAAGCCAACTGTTGACCGCGTAGAATCGTAATAGGATTGACGCGCTGATTAAGCGAAGATTGCACAAACGGCGTGACGATACCGCCGATAATCGGTGAAACGCCGTCCAGATTTACGGTTTCGACTTCGATTTGTCCGAAAACGGTTTGCTGCGCTTCGTCGAAATTTAGTTTCAGATTTGCCTGTGCCCAACCCGCAAACTGCATACAGTTTCCGATTAGATACTTGCTTCCGCTAAAGGCGAGCGGGGCGTAAAGTTTGCCGTTTTCCAACCTAACGCCGGTCGTGACGCCACTTCCTTCTTGTTTGAGCGTGATTTTACTGTCACATCCATTTTCCGGTTGCTGAAAAGTCGCAAAAGAGGCTTGCCAGTTTTCTTTTTGAGATGAGTTTTGATTTGAACCCAACGGAAATGCGGGCGCGTTCATATCGCGGAAAATTGTTCCGAGAATTGTATCAAAAAATTGTTGATTTAAAACAATCGTCGCCGTTCCCGCCGGAACGCCACTGGCTTCGGGCGCTTTTATCGGCTCGCCGGGAAGTTTTTCGGCACGCGGCGCTCCACCGAAAAAATATAAAATTGAAATACCGCCAATAATCACTCCCAAAATCGCGCCTAATAGAAACATTAAGAATTTGCTCATTTTTTTGTAACCGAAATGTTTAGAGTTCAAGAAAATTTTCTTGAACTCTAAACAGATAATTTATTGAGGTGTCGGCGAAGCCATCATATTTGCCGAAGCCGTCGGAGAAGCTGCAGGCGCGGTCTGCTGTGTCTGCGCGCTTTTCAACATTTGAGTAACAATAGCCGTTGCCGCGCTGAAAAACAGGTCAACTTGCTGGCGAATTTGCTCGGGCGGAACTTTTGCAAAATCCGTCGGTTCGGCAAAAAGACTCGGCTCGGCGGTTGTCCGAATATTATTTATTTCAGTTACGAGGCTTGCGCCCTTAATGCCCTGAACATTTCCTTGTGATTCGGAATTAGTGAACGAACGAAGCGGCAAGCCAGTTTCCTTATCAACTAAAATAAACGATTCGGTTTCGACCTGTCCGGCTTGTGATTTAGTGTCGGTTGTGGCGGCATAACGATATTTAATCGCGTCGCGCCCGTCAATTTTTTCCTCGCCGACGCGCTCGATGCCTTTCAAATTATTCAGTTGTTTGACGATTGTTTCGGGCATCATCAAACTGCGAATTTCAAAGCCGAGCGCTTCTTTGGTTAATTCGGCGTATTGCTTGCGCTGCGGCATAACGATAAGCTGTTTTCCGCCGCGCTCGATGTAAATCAATTTTTCGCCGTTCGGCATCGCAAATTCCATCCGGCGGTCGGCACCGTTGCGGGCAACTTCGGCTTTTATCGGCTGTGTCGCAACCTTTTTATCGCCTGAAGTTTCAAATTTCAACATTACCGTCGCTTGATACTGGTCAGGTTCTTTACTTTCGATAACGGCTGAAGAGTTGGTTGTAGTTGTTGTTGAAATGTTTCCGACAGTGACAGTGTTGCCGTTGGTTGATACATTTACATTTGTATTGGCAATTGTCCCATTGGTGTTTGTAGAGGCGGGACAACCCGCGCCGAAAATTGCCGCAAGAGGCAATATTAACAAAGAAAAATTTCTAAATTTGTTTTTCATTTTTTAATTCTCCCATCAAAACTGTTTTACAAGATTATCATAATTTCGATTTTTTTAAGTTAATTTTTCGGCTAATTTTTAATAACCGATGGCTTCGCCATCGCCGCGTGAATCAATCGCACCGAGCCTAACGCCTGTTTTTTCTTCAATTGCAATGCCAGTAGCCTGGGCGATATTCGCCGGTTTTACAGCAAATTTATGTCCGAAATTTTCGAGCGTTTTGAGCGTGTCCGAACTCATTCCGTAAGGCTCGAAAAGAAGCTCGTCGGGAAACCATTGATGATGAACGCGCGGAGCGTCAATCGCTTGTTGGATGTTCATATCGTGGTCAATCATATTGATTACCGTTTGCAAAACCGCGCTGATAATTCGCGGTCCGCCGCGAGCGCCGAGCGCAAACCAGAGTGAGCCGTCTTTTCGTAAAACAATAGTCGGCGTCATTGAGGAAAGCGGGCGCTTTGCGGGTTGCACGGAATTTCTTTCGCCTTGAATCAAACCGAACAAATTCGGTTTGCCGGGACGCGCCGCAAAATCATCCATTTCGTCATTTAATAGAACGCCGGTGCCTTTCGCCGTTACCGCCGAGCCGTATAAATCATTGATTGTGTATGTGTTTGTAACAACATTTCCTTCCGGGTCAACAACAGTAAAATGCGTCGTTTCGGTTGGTTCTTTGCCGTTCACCTTTCCGGCTTTAATGTCTGAACTTTTTGAGGCTTTTTTCAAATCAATATTTTTGCCGCGTTGCAAAGCATAATTTTTATTAACTAATTCTGCGGTCGGAACATCTGTAAAATCCGGGTCGCCGAGCCATTCGGCGCGGTCGGCAAACGAGCGGCGCATCGCTTCGGTTAAAAGATGATATTTTTCCGAAGAAGCCCAACCCATTTGGCGCAAATCGTATTTTTCCAACATATTCAGCGTTTGCAGCAAAACGATTCCGCCCGAAGATGGCGGCGGCATCGAGATGATTTCATAACCGCGATACGTGCCGCGAATCGGCGTCAGTTCTTGAGCTTTGTAATTCTTTAAATCTTCCAAAGTAATCAAACCATTGTGCGCTTTCATATCGGCAGCGATAAGTTTGGCGGTTTGCCCTTCGTAAAATTCTTTCGCGCCTTGTTTTTGTATTCTGGCAAGCGTAGCTGCTAACTCCGGCTGTTTGAAAAGCTCGCCTTCGGCATAAAGTTTTCCGCCGTTGAGAAAGATTTTTTTGCTGTCATCGTATTTTTCGAGATTTTTCTGGTAAGTTTTGAACAAATTGGCAAGTCGGTACGATAAAACATAACCGTTTTGAGCAAGCCGTCTGGCAGGCTCGACGAGCTGTGCCCAAGTGAGTTTTTTCGAGCCGTAATTTTTAAACGCTAAATCGAGTCCTGCCGGAGTTCCCGGAACGCCCGCCGCTCGATAGCCGACGGTTGAAGAGCCTTCACCTTTGATAAGCTCGCCGTTTTTGTCAACAAAAATATCGCGCTCTGCGCTGCCCGGCGCCATTTCACGATAATTTATGGCGGTTGTTCTACCGTCGTTGAAACGAATCAGCATAAATCCGCCGCCGCCCAAGTTTCCGGCTTCCGGGTAAACAACGGCTAAAGCGAGCGCAACGGCAATCGCCGCATCAACTGCGTTGCCGCCTTTCTTCATAACTTCGGCGCCGATTTCCGAAGCTAATTCGTGCTGTGAAGCAACCATCGCTTGTTTTCCGCGCACCGGTTCGCCCCACGCCGCCTTGACTTTTTCGTTTTGGGGAATAAACGAGAAAAATAATGTTATAACAATAAGTAGGGCGATAAATTTTCTAATTGATTTCATAAATATGTTCATGGTTTTAGCAAATTTTTTGTAATTTTTGCGAAAAATATTTTATTTTCTGAATAATACTTTAAAAATGCCGATATTTTGAAAAATAGATTAAGGTAAATGTTTAATAAAGCCAAGAAAAATTTGGCAAATGAACAAAAAAGTTATACAATTTATTAATCTCTGCACGAAAAATGTTTCAGCATTAAATTTGACAATCCGACATTTCTGATTATTTAAGATTTATTTTACAAGGGGACTTGGTGACGACTATGAAAAAAGGCTTTGTATTACTTGCGTTATTGAATTTGATTTTACTTTTACATCCATCAGTTTCGGCGCAAAAATTAAGCGCGAAAAATGATATTAATTTAGTTGAATCCTCGGTTAAATACGCCGGCACCGAGGCAATTTCCGACGGTCAAGGAGTTTTGATCGAGTGGGAAACCGGATTTGAATCCGAAAATTTAGGTTTTTATATTTATCGGATTAACGGCAATCAAAAAGTTCTCGTAAATTCTTCTCTGATTCCGGGCGCGTATTTACAGATGCGCGAGGAGCAGAACTTCGGAAGAAAATACACATTTTTTGATACCGAAGGTGATTTGAGTTCAACTTATTATATTGAAAGCTTAAATCCGAACGGACAAAAACATATTTCCAATCAATTTTCCTCCAAACTTATCAGTGATTTGTCATCTCCCGCCGGTGAATTGTTCGAAGCCAGTAAAAAAGGTTTTTCGACAGCAAACCCAAATGTTTTGAAAAATGAAACGTCTTTGCCGAAAGCATTACAAGCCGAAGTTGAAGAAAATAAATTGCAGGCAGACTTCGACAAACAACGCTGGGTAGCAGCGCAGCCGGGCGTTAAAATCGGCGTTAAAAAAGAGGGAATTTACCGCGTTACCAAAGCCGAGCTGCAAACAGCAGGTTTTGACGTAACTGCTCCGA
>MWVV01000445.1_pt1 | contig 15094 bp, 15 predicted proteins | sample 1047281 | NCBI WGS metagenome assembly MWVV01 (sample SAMN06349986, study PRJNA376086) | soil metagenome | isolation source: PT-2 sample Antarctic (ecotone) soil | place: Antarctica | collected 2015-01-13 | reverse complement strand
CTCTTGCACCGAGCGGAGTTTTAAATGCAACAGCATCCTGTAATATCCATGCAAAGCGACCGGGTGTATAATCGCCAAAAGCTTTTTCTTCCATGGTAAGGTTGTTCAACGTTTCATCATTTGTATGTAAGAGAGTGCCGGTGCCAATTCTTATAACATCAGTTAATGTAACCTTGCCAATGATATAACCAAAAGGCAGTTGCTTAAAATTGGGGATGTATTTTTTGAAGGGTGCTTCTTGTGCAAAAATCTCTCCTGCCTTTCCTTTTGATGCATGTATCAGCAATGGTCCGCGGTAAGCAGTTGACCATGATCTTGTTTCAATTTGCTTAATACCCATTACCACAAGCGTTGCCCACGGCTGAAGCAGAGACAGAGTTTTCATAATGGTTACTGCACCCTTTTATAAAATCACTAAAATTATCTTTTAGCGGATATCAAATGTATAAAAGTAAAACACAATACTTTTTATAGATCAATGTTAATAAGGAATTTAAATCAGAATAAAAGTACAACGCAGTTCAGGTTAATTGTACTACTTCCCTTACCACAAAACATCTCCTTACATTCAACCTCTTTATCACCTGCTCCATCAAAACATTTCCTATTTTTACACCACAATCAATATCTTCTGTACTTATTATGATAACCACTACTGCTAATGAGGCTTCCCTTTTTTGCCAACTTTTGAAAACAAAAAGCCAAAGTGCCTTTGCTGAATTATACGACAAATACGCTGCGGGTATTTATGGCGTTATATGTAAAAACGTGCAGAACACAAATGTGGCAGAACAAGTGTTGCAGGAAGTATTTATAAAAGCATGGAGAAATATTGACGATTACGATGCATCGAAAAAAACACTGTTTATATGGCTGCTTAATATAACCAGGAATACCTGTACCGTTAATACCGAAACACCACCAAATAGAGAACAACAAATTAATAACAACCAACACAGTATATAGAACGTAGATAAGATATTAAATGGATTATAAAGCAAACATAACACCCGGTATTATTGAGAGTTATTGTCTTGGGCTGCTTGAGCCGGAGGAAAGTGTAATGGTAGAGCAACAGGCCGTTATACATGCTGACGTAAAACAGGAGATTGATGATTTTATGCTATTGCTTGAGAATTATGTAATGTCTAATGCAGTTCATCCGGGAGAGGATGTAAAGATGAAAACATTAGGCCTGCTTGATAACCTGAGGTTAGAGGAGGCAAAAAAAATTCATCACCTTCCCCTAATTAATAAATACACGGATTATAATAACTGGCTTCAAATGGTACAACCTCTGTTACCTGAAAAACTGCAGGGGGAGGTGTTTGTACATGAACTAAGAAATGATTCAAAGGTTTCACAACTACTAATATGGTCTGCGGTTAATGTTCCTGATGAAGTTCATGTCGATGTAAAGGAATCATTTATTGTACTAAAAGGCAGGTGCCGGTGCTATATTGAAGATACAGTTACAGAACTTGGTCCGGGAGGATTTTTAGAAATACCCATGTATAAGCATCATGATGTAAAGATGATTGACGAGCCTGTTCTTGCAATTGTGCAACGAGTAAAAGTTGCATAAAAGGTTTCTTCCCCAATTAGCCACAGTCAACACTTTCTGCTGCTAACCCATACTAACATCTCTTCGTATCGCTAAGGACAGTACAACTTTTGGAGATGGTGAAATGCGAAATGAAGGAACAGTCGCACACCTTGCTTACTTAAAACAGGTGAAAGAATTGCAATACAATTGATCGTTTGTTATACTAAAATAGCGGTAACAATTATTACCGCTATTTTAAAGGTTTTACTAAGAGGATATCTAAACCTTGTCTATTGTTTACAAAAATTGATAAGGTCCTCGTTTAGCTTCTCTTTGTGGGTATAGAACAAGCCGTGTGGCGCTCCTTCGTAAACTTTATATTCAGCGTTAGGTATCATCCTCGCTGTCCGTTCGCTGCTTGATTCGATAGGAACAATTTTATCGTCATCTCCATGTATAATAAGTGTTGGGACCGTTATAGATTTTACATCATTTCTAAAATCAGTTTCAGCAAATGCTAAAGCACATTGTTGTGTAGCCCGTGGCGAAGCAACAGCAGCTAACATCCGATAATAGTCTAATAAAGGTGAGCTAACCGGGTGGCTGATCAGGTTTACACCAAAAAACATTTTACCAAAATCATCAAGAAAAGCAATCCGGTCTTCTTTCATCTTGTCCATCATTTCTTCAAATACAGAAGGGTCGACACCTTCGGGGTTATCATCGCTTTTGCTTAAGTACGGAGGCACTGCACTTACCAAAACAAGTTTAGATACTCTCTCGCTTCCGTATTTACTTAAGTACCGCACTGCTTCGCCGCCACCCATAGAAAAGCCAACCAGTACTGCATCCCTAAGATCGAGCTCTTCCAGAACGGCATGCAGGTCGGCCGTTAAAGTATCATAATCGTAACTGTCCCATGGTTTGGAAGATTTACCAAATCCGCGACGGTCATATTTAACTACACGCAAACCTGAGCCTACAAGATCGTCAATCTGGTACTCCCACATCTCTTTACTTAGTGGCCATCCATGAATTAGAACTACCGGGCGTCCCTGTCCGTAGTCTTTGTAAGAAATTTGTACTTCTTTTCCTGATTTCGAATCAGTTGTTGTTATAAAGTCCATAGTTATAAGTTTTTATCATAACACCTGGTTCAATAAAAAGTTCTTACCCTATAAGTTTATTAATTGCCCCACTTATTTAACGCATCTAAACAAAGGAGAGATTAAGCTAAAGAAGTGAGGGTTGCATCTATAACTGTGAAATATTATTGTTACGCTCGTTTTATCAGCTATCATTATAAATACATTGAAGTGACCCCAGGAAAATGGATAAATAATAAATTTAAACAAGGGATAGCGTGAGTAATTTTAGGATTATATTCTTACAAGAGCTAATTGAATGTCTGGATATTTTTATTTAAGCGGTGGCACAACTTTAGTGTCTGCTATAGAAATTTTAAACAATATAGTATGAGCGAAGAACAAAGCACACCCGAAAAAGCTACAGAAGCAGAACAGGATACAAGTAAAATATCTTTTGGAGATGCCACTTTACAATCATCGGAGGAGCTTGAAAACAATAAGGATAATGATAACTATTATGCAGTAGATGATCCTAAAAAGGGAATCGTTACAACTATTGGAGACGGGGAAATGCGAAACGAAGGGATAGTCGGAGAGGGTAATATTCCTGATGAAAATCCATTCTCCGCTGAAGGAATGGCCGACGATCAGGATGAGGCACTGCAAGACTCCGGGGGTTAAGAACAAAAATATCTTTTGTAAAAAGCATCACTCTGTGGTGCTTTTTTGCGTTGTATAGGCTTTGGCCCTATTTCCCGCAAAGGGACAACGGGGCAAAACTTCTATTCTTCTTTCGTATCTTTCTTTGAGTCTTTTAGAGAAAATTACTGCATCTGCATTGCTCAAAGACCAGCATCCCACGCTCTCATCATAATTTTGATACTGTCGAAATAAACATAATGAAAAAGCCCTTCATGCTCTCCATCTTTCTGTTAGCAGCAATTTTTAATTCCTCCTGCCAAACAAATAGTGTTAAAGGCAAACAATTTACTGAAACACTTATGACCGACAGTTGCACATTTACTACCACCGGCCGAAATCTATATTTTATTCTTGAGCCGGGTTACCAGTTAGTGCTTGAAGGAATGGATGGAAAAGATAAGGGACATTTAGCGATCACTGTTTTGAATGAAACGAAAAAAATTGGTAACGTAGAAACAAGAGTTGTAGAAGAAAATGAATTGGTAAATGGTAAGACGGTTGAAATTTCAAGGAACTTCTTTGCTTTTTGTAAAGAGACAGGCAGCGTTTATTATTTTGGAGAAGAAGTGGATATGTACAAAGATGGAAAGGTCGTAAATCATAAAGGTGCGTGGACAGCCGTTGGAAGTAATAAAGCAGGCGTAGCTATGCCGGGATTAGTTTTATTAGGCGCAAGATATTACCAGGAAATAGCTCCCGGCATTGCAATGGACAGGGCAGAGATAATAAGTATGAATGAAACAAAACAAACACCTGCAGGAAATTTTATTAACTGCCTGAAGATTGAAGAAACAACGCCCCTCGAATTAAAAGATAAAGAGTACAAAATATATGCTCCCGGAGTTGGCCTTATACAGGACGAAAAGTTATTGCTGGTAAAGTATGGCTTTATAAAATAAAGATTAATCGATCAAAAAATCACAGTTCAGGTAACTACCATAACCTGCACCATCATCTCTTAAGGTGTTACAAAATGGCCACACTTTAGAAACTATTTTGATTGGTTGACATGATTATTGTTCATCTATTTATTTCTGTATTGTCGTGGTACTACTCATTAAAAATATTCACATACCCGGTATAAATATAAGTTCTGCCGTATTTAGCTGTTTCTTCTCTTGGCTGCAATATTCCTAATTGTGTAAAGCGATCAATCAGCTTTATTGCGCCTGCTCTTGAAAACCCCATTTTATTTATTACGGTGGCAGAGCTTACAATAGGTGTACTAAACAATTGTTGTAAAAAGCGTACACCACTGGTAGCTTCTCTTTTGCCTAATGCCTGTATCATAAGCATATCTTTTTCTCTAAGCGATGTAATCTTTTTGGATGTATCAATACTTTGTTGTGCAGTTTCGATTACTCCATCTAAAAAAAAGTGTATCCACTCGGGTACTTTATTATGGTGGTATCCGTTTAATCGTTCATAATACAATTGTTGATGTCTTTTAAAATATGAACTAAGAAATAATACAGGCTTCTCCAACACTGCTCTTTCATACAAAAGCAACGTAATCATTAATCTTCCGGTTCTGCCGTTTCCATCTAAAAAAGGGTGAATCGTTTCAAATTGAGCATGTAATAATCCTGCGTGTATGATAGGCATAATACTGTCATCATGAATAAATTTTTCCAAATCTTTCAAAGCTTCAGTCATCTCCGAAACCGGAGGAGGAATATAAGCTGCATTAGAAAGATTGGTACCTCCAATCCAGTTTTGCGACCTTCTGAATTCACCTGGACCTGAAAAATGAGAAGATCGTGCTCCCGTCATTAATTCTTTATGTAGTTCACGAATAAAGCGTAGCGAAAATGGAAAAGTTTTTAAACGTTCAATCCCATAATTTAATGCTTTGATATAATACAGAATATCATCAGCATCAGTTTGATTTATATTAACGCCTGCCTTCATTTCAAGCGCATCCATCATAGTAGCTTTAGTTCCTTCTATCTGTGCTGAAAACGTAGCATCTTTTACCACATACATGTTTAAGAAAAAATCAACGTCGGGTAAAATGTGGGTAATGCCATCTAATTTGCCTACAAGCCTTTCAGCTTTCGCCGCTTTAGTTTGTATGGAATGGTCAAACGTTAATATTTCTTCAGGCGGGAATTTATCGGGAATAAGAGCCGAATATCCTTCAGCCTGTTTAGTGTATTTACCTATGGGCACAATTTAAAGTTAGTTTACATTCAAACATCAAAGGTAAACTAAAAACTATTTTAGTAAACTTGTGTTTGAATAAAGTAAACTAAAATTCATTATAATTTAAGATTGTAAGATTTGACAGTTAAATTGTTCTACGTAATCGCCAGCCTCCCGCACCATCATCAAGAAGCGTATTGCAAAACGACCAGACTTTAGAAACTATTTGATCTTAACCAAGCACACCATTTGGAATTAAAGGCAAAGCGGTAAGGCCTATACCGGTAGCGTCGAGAATAGCATTACGGATGGCAGGTGCCACACCTAATATGGCTGCTTCACCAGCGCCGGCGGATGGAAGGTCTTTGCGGTCTATAGTGACTATTTCAATTTTAGGTACATCTTTAAAACGGGGAACCCTGTATTCAGAAAGACTTGAGTTAAGTATTTTTCCATCTGCAAAATCAATCGCTTCAAACAGAGCTCCACCTAAACCTTGCACGATTGATCCCATCACCTGGTTTTCCAAATGCAAAGGATTGACTATTGCTCCACATTCAAATGCCTGCATAATGCGGATTACTTTTACTTGCTTCTTACTATTTACCTGCACTTCTGCACAGGTTGCAACGTAACCTCCTTTTTCGTACGCACATGCAATTCCATAACCATGTCCATCTGCTTTTTTAGCAGTGCCCCACCCAAAAGATTTTGCGGCAGCTTCCAACGCTGCTGTAAGGCGGGCATCATCCAGGTTTTTAAGACGAAAGTCAAGCTGATCGATCTTAGCAAGACGGGCGAGGTCTGTAATATGAGATTCGCGGGCAAAAACATTCGCGGTTGCTGCAAGCCCACGGTACGAACCTTGTTTTAAAGGGGTTTTTGAAGGATGATAAGCAGTTTCAAGGTTGGGAATCTTATATTGAGTGTTAAGACCAGACGGACCTGAATTGTAGTTATCGAATTTCCATGCGGTAATAGTACCGTCTTTTTTAATGCCACTGTTCACTTCTATTACTCCACCCGGCCTTAAGTAAGCCCACGTAAATTCTTCCTGTCTTGTCCATACCAGCTTTACCGGCTTTTTTGCTGCCATTGATAAACGGGCGGCTTCTATAGCAGCTTCGCCGCTGTGTTTACCTCCATAACCGGAGCCTGTATCGGGCATAATAACCCGAACCTTTTCTTTTGGAAGCTTAAAAACATTTGCAAGGTCTTCCTGAACTCCGAAAGGCCGCTGTGTTCCTGTCCACACCGTAAGCTTACCTTCCGTCCATTGTGCCAACGCTGCCCGCGGTTCCAGTGGTACGTGAGCTATATAATGAATGTTATAAGTTTTCTTATGGGTAAAGTCGGCTGCAGCTAATCCATCCTGCACATTTCCTTTTGTATTGCCGGAATTTCTACCGCCTCCACCCTCTGTTGCATTTTTAACGAGGTAATCAAAAATTTCTGAAGCAGCAGGTTGTTTAGTAGTCTCTTCCCATTTTGCATTAATCGCATCTATAGCTTTCTCTGCAGTTGGTAAGTTAGGAGCAGCTACACCTATAAAGTTTCCATCATGCACTACAACTACTCCAGGCATAGCTTGTGCCTTGCTTAGATCCACTTCACTAAGTTTTGCCTCGTAGGAAGGTGGGCGAAGTATTTTGCCATATAACATCCCCGGCAACTTCATGTCGGAAACATATTTATGTTTACCGGAGATGAAAGTGCGTCCATTTACTTTTAGTACTGTGTTTCCTGCAACTTTCCAATCGGCAGCAGGCGTTACCTGAACTTCATCTGATATTGGAAGCAGTAATTGTTGTCCTTTAGTTAACTCACCAAAGGCAATTTTGTTTTGAGTTTGAGGATTGATGACCATACCCTCTAATGCATGTAAAGTTTTAGCTTCTGCGCTCCAGTTTTTAGCAGCCATTTCAATAAGTGCCTGACGGGCAGTTGCAGCAGCTTTACGCAATTGAGTTCCCATCTGGGGGGTAGTACGGCTTCCAAAAGTACCTGCGTCGTAAGGCACAAGGTCGGTATCGCCCATTATCATTTTTATAGACTTCATTGGTACATGAAGTTCTTCCGAAACAATTTGAGATAGCGACGTTCGGATATTTTGACCAACCTCAACCTTACCTGTATAAACGCTTACTGTACCATCTTCGCCAATATGCAGCCATGCTCCGATTTGGTTTGTTGGAACAAGGGAAGTATCAGGTAACTCTGGCCCACCGGCAAACGAAAACATATCCTGTAACACAAATGCAACTGCCAGCCCGCCACCAAACATTTTAAAAAACTTACGACGGTCCACTTGAAATTTATGTCCTGGTTCGGGAGGCAGTTCATCTTTGGTGGGTTCAAAAGGATGCGGTGTGTTTATAGTATTATCCATATGAATTCTTTTATTGCTTTGCAGCCATTTTAATAGCCTTCACAATATTGAGGTAAGTTCCGCAACGACAGATATTTCCATTCATAGCTGTGAGAATATCTTCATCGGTTGGAGAGAGATTATTATTAAGCAGGGCTACAGAAGACATGATCATACCAGAGGCACAGTAAGAACATTGGAAAGGATCTGTTTGAAGGAAAGCTTCCTGCACGCGATGCAGGTTCCCATTTTTTTCAAGCCCTTCGATGGTGGTAATTTCTTTTCCGGCAACTGCGCTTACAGCAGTAATGCAGGAGCGGGCTGCTTTCCCATTAATCAAGACAGTGCAGGCACCGCAGGCGCCTTCGCCACAGCCGTACTTGCTACCTGTCAAGTCCAGGTCGTTGCGTAAAACAGTTAGTAATCCTGCTTCAGGCTTCACATTAACTTCATGCTGCACGCCGTTTATATTTAAAACCATGATTGAAACTTTGTTAAGTAAGTAAATTTACAAAATCGACCCCGAAAACAGGAAATATTAGCAAGGATAGTCATAGAACACGGATGACACAGATAAGATGGATGAAAAGGATTTTCTAAAAACAAATCTGTAATGATCCCTGTAATCAGTGTTATCCGTGTTCTATTATGATCGGATGCAATAATTCGAAGATTTTAAATTGAAACCTGTACCCATTTAATTGCAGGAAATAGTATAGCAATGCTGTCATCATTAAGCTTCCAAACCTGTCTAAGAAACCACCCTGACCTGGCAGCAAGTTGCTGAAATCTTTAATATTTGCAACCCTTTTAAAATAAGAACCCAACATGTCTCCGGCAAATGAACTTAGACCGGTTATAAAACCAAAAAAAGCCGCTGCAACAATTGTGTATTTTATCCACGATGATGCAAGCATTGCTGAAATAATGCATAGTATCCATCCTCCCGCTAAACCTTCTATTGTTTTGGTTGGACTAATCTTAGGTGCCAGCGCATGTCTGCCTATAAGTTGCCCGGTTACCTGGCAGAATGCATCAAACACAAATACCTGGAAAAAAATGAAAAGCAGGAATGGCTGTTTGAAAGTATCGGTAAACTTCCAAAAACCAAAGGCAATTAAACAGTAAACTAAAATTGAAAGAATTGCAATTTCTGTTTTAGAAATCCATTTTGAAGTGTTAGCCTTAACCATTTCATATAAGCCGGCAACTATAATGATTACAGCTACAACCTCAAAGCTATCTAAGAAAATAGCTGCCAACACTATACCTATAATTGCCACATATGTACAATACTTTAACCATCTTTGCCTCTTCACTTTCTTCTCTGCTTTTTTATTAGCGAGATACATTCCAATAGCTCCAAGTAAAAGATATATGATGATGTAATAAAAGATGGGATGCATTAACTTCTGTTCTTTAATATCCAGTATAATCCTTTAGCATTGCTAATTGGTTTTGATATGATCGATATAATAATGATCTCTTCGATACATGCTATTATGCCAACAACCACTGCCATATAAAATAACAATGAATAAAAATTAAAGACAAACACTATTACAATAAAGGCCCCTTGCACATAACCGGTTATTTTGAATAAATAAGTATGAAGCCCTGCTAATCTTCCAAATTTAACGATCGCAATTATATAAGTTAACAGCCATGCAATAAAGAAAATAAGAAAAGCAAAAGCATGAGGTTTTACCTGTTCCCATTTAAAAAAGTAAATGGCAAGAAAGGCCGAAAGTGTTGTTCCAATATCTGCCCATGAGTCTAACTTAACTCCTATCTGTGTTTGCATATTAAAGGCTCTTGCAATTAACCCATCTAAAATATCTGTAACCATACTAATGGTTATGAAAACAGTAAACAATGGTTCATTCTTAATGTAAACCAGGTACAAAATGAAAGGACAAATTATTATTCTGTATAGAGAAAGAATATTCGGGATGGTCCAAAAACGTTCAGTCAATGAAAATTGCAAAATGTTGAATTAAAAGATGTTGATGCAATATATCAGTAATTTCCGTTTATACTAATGCTTCTAAACATGATAAGCTCACAGCTAAGTGCTGCCATTATTTTTTTATTAGTTTTTTGCTTATTAATTATTGTTGCCCAAAGCCTGTATAAATTTCTGAATCTAAAAGCAGAGGTTTCGAGAAAATTTATGCATGTAAGCGGGGGTGCTGTCAGCTTATTTTTTCCCTATTTTTTTAAAGTCCATTGGTGGGTACTTTTGTTGTGTTGTATTGCATTCCTTGTTTTGCTGATTACCTATATAAAAAAGTCGCTTCCCGGTATTCATAAAACAAACAGGCTTTCTTTTGGAAGTATTTTTTTTCCTGTTCCGGTGTACATCTGTTTTCTTACGGCCAATAAACTTGATAACTATCTTCTATTCTTTCTGCCTATATCTATTCTTACTATTTCGGATACCATTGCAGAATGGGGAGGTAAAAGATGGGGAGGTCTTTCAAGGTCTTTTTTTCAAGGACAAAAAACCCTGGCAGGCTCAATTTGCTTTGCTGTCAGTTGCTTTTTTATTGCGATTATACTCCTTACTGTTATCTTTCGAATACCATTTGGTAAGGCGTTTTTTATTAGCGCATCTTTAGCAATTATTGTTACAGCAGTTGAACTGATAAGCATGAAAGGTTACGATAATCTTACAGTCCCAATCGCTGCATTAGCATTGCTTATTTTATTTCTTGAGTGAGCCATAAAATGAAGGCTTTTTATTTGCCTCGGCGAATTGAGTTTTTCATTTTCACTTATCCTTCCTATCCTTATATTAAATTCAAACAGAAGAGGTAAGGCGTTTTATTGGGGGTGCTTTTGAAAGTACAAGATATTGCAGACGTCGCTGCTTAAAGTCTACCGCTTAATTTTGATCACTTCTGATGCCGCAAGCAAAAACGCACCGGCTCCATATACCTCCCAACTTTCAGAACTAAAATTCTTTTGGGGATCAGCGCCAATTGGCTGAACCCATCCCACCCTGCCTTCAGCGGAAACCAGTGTATTCAATCCTTCCCAGGCCTTTCGTACTACAGGAAGATATTTTTCTTTGTTCAACATACCGTTATTAATACCCCAGGCTAAGGCATAACAAAAAAATCCGGAGCCGCTTCCTTCACCACCAGGATAAGAAGCAGGATCGAGTAAGCTTGCCCGCCATAATCCATCGGCTTGTTGAAGCGATGCAATTTTTTCAGCCATTTCACGATAAATGTTGAGATAATATTCCCTGTTTTGATAATTTTTTGGCAGTTCTTCAAGCACCCGCACGAGGCCTCCCATTACCCAGCCATTTCCTCTCGACCAAAAGACAAGCTTGCCATTCTTTTCGCGTTTACCTTCACCCTGTTGGTTGATAAGGTAGCTAGCGTCACGGGCGAACAGATGCTCATCTTTATTATATAGAAGATTGTAGGTTTGCCTGAAGAGAGTGTCGTTAAAAACAAAATAGGATGGATCTTTTAAAGTAACTCCTAATTTAATAAGGGTTGGCGGCGCCATAAATAATGCATCACACCACCACCAGGTTATTCCATGCAGTCTTACCTCCCGACCTGGAACACTTCGAACTTTTTGTACTGTATCTATCGTAGCCTGTATCATTGCACGGTCTTTTTTTTGCCTGTACATATCAATATACGTTTGACTAATTGCAATATCATCTGCATGGTCATACCGTGCACCTGGTTTCCAACCTGTTCGTTGGCCAAGAGCAAAGAGAGAGTCTCTTATGGTCTTTGATTTGGTAGTTTTGTAAGCGGCTACTACTCCTGCATAAAAAGCTCCATTAGTCCAGTCTGTGGGAAGGTGTTTTGGATTTTTAAGTTGCCAGTTGGTTACCCTAAGCATCGTCTTTTTAATGTAATCGCGTTTGAAAACATCATTAGCCTGACTTTGGGACGAGACCTTTGAATTAATTAACAAGAGCAGAAACAGGCAGACAAAAAAAGGATAAAAATTATTAGAACTAAGAGTAAAATAGCGTGTTATTTGTTTTTTCATACTAATAAGTTCGTTTTGATGGGCGATAAAAAAAGTTGTAGCTTTTAAATTGGAGGAATATTGAAATAGTTAACTGCTTTAAATTTTACCAGGAAAAACTTGTTAAACCTGGTAATTTAATTTAATCGTTACTCTGCATTGAAAGGGCAAAATAGCAAATTCGCTTCACTTAAATTAAATGAAAGCCATCATGTTGCTAAAGAATTTTAGGAAGGTAAACTGTTAGTGTGGGATTTGTTACTTGCAATTCTTATCCTTTCCGGTTACAACTATCTGTCTTTTCTTTCGCATCACCAGAAATTCAATTGGGTAAATTTTTATAAAGTGTAATTTCGGTTTCTGAACAGCTTTTTGTCGCACCTATTATAAGCTATTTTAGGCTTTGCTTATTTTTTAGCTTGTTGCCCATTTGTTTTATTTTGCATCTGCATCATTTTATCCATACAAGGTTTCATATTAGGGTCCATACTCATCATTTTCATCATATCTCTGCCTTGCGTAAAACCCCAATGCTCTACAGCTTTCCCATCTTTTATTCTAACAAGATCGATGCCGGTCATATCCATTTCTGTACCTGCAGGTATTCCCATAGATGCATCATTAGTGGTTCCCCTCATACGAACATAAGCAAAATGATAATCGCCGGATGTAGCTTCAGCTATTGATTCCATTTTTAGATTTTTTACCCGGTTGTGCATTTGACTAAACATTCTTTTAAGCGTATCAATTCCCCTGATATCTCCCATATCTCCATGGTCAACAATATCTTTGTCAATTATACTATCCAGCCTGCTTACATCCCCGGTTTCCATAGCCCTGTAAACTTCTTTGTTATTGGCTATGTTCTTTTCGCTGTTAGAATTAGTGTTGCTTGTTTCTGTAGTGCCGGCATCCTTACAAGAAACAAAAAAACAAAGCATCGCTGTTGCGGTTGAAAAAAGAAACTTTTTCATTTTGATAGATTTTGATAAGATTTGAAATTGAATAAGAACAAGGTAGAGAGTTGTTTTTGGTATTGCAAGTATTTACGCTTTTTATTATTGATAGATGCAACAGAACCTTGGGCATGTCTATGCAACCCTTTTAAACCGGTTAACACGCATGCCAGTCAAGGAATGATCTCCAAACCCTCATGAGCTAACTCTACTACTTCTATAGCAGTTGTATTACCATTAGCATTTAAATCAGTAAAATTAACTTTGCAAGGCCAGGCATTAAAAATTTTCCAGGTTCTTATTTTAAAATTCTTTTTGTCCTTTAAGTGAATAAGCACATGTTGTTTAACAACATGATTATTATTGATAGCATGTATCCAGTTATAAAAGTCGAGATCGCCCTTTTTTATACAATGCTTTAAAATTACATTGGGATATTTATGCCTGCCGGGAATTTTGTGGGCATTTTCTGGGTTTGCTCCATCCCTCAATTCCAACACTTCAATTTCAATAGAAAGTCCTAATACTTCCAGTAGCGGTTTTTGTATATTTCCCCACTCAACTGTTATAAGAGGTTTAGCCGGAAATCTAAATCTTTTCATTTTGCGTGTTTGGTTAAAGAATAAAGAGAAGCGTTAATGGACTGTAAGTTATTTATTGCTTATACATTATCGGTCTTACTAATAAGAAGCGTATCACTACTAAGTATACGCTTAAAGTAGAACCCTGTTTAGAATGAAAAGAACATTGCCGCTTCCAAATCGCAATTATACTTAGTATTATTACCTAAACATCCCTTGAGGTTTTACTTTTAAATAATTAGAAGTTCTACTACAAAAAAAGTATTATTCCAACCCGGAAGAAAGGGTACTTATGCTTACTATTTACTCTGCCTCTACCGTTAACTTTGAAAAAGTATTAGTTACAGTACAGATTATACAATATCCTTAATTAAACCGTTCATCATGATACTTTTTGCTCTTGCTTTTTTCATTTGCGCCTGGGTTGCATTACTCTTTACTCTCTTCTACATCAGCTATAATAATACGATTGCTTTAGAAAAACCTGCAGACACTTTAGAAAACACCGCCCTTTTGAATTTGAATTATAATTAGTAATCGTTATTGAGATGAAGGAGTAACCTTTATATCGAAATAACCTTTGTTGTTTTAGACCAGCTAAAAGCACTGGTGCATTTAATCGTTTAGAGTTGAAACTAAAGGGCTTCGTTTCTACGTAGCCTTTTTCATTTCCTCTTTATTTTTCTTAACCTTCCCTGAGTATAAACAGATTGTTTTGCAGGAATTAGGAAAGTTTCTTTTGCAACAACGGGAGCTGAAAAGCGAGCAATAAATTTTTGTTCGACAAGAACATCCCACAACATTAAACACCGCTAAATTTATAAGCGAAGAAAGCATAAGGAGAAAAAGCCTTGAGTGATCTTAATGGGAGTGTTAAAGACCTTAAAGAAGGTGTGCGTAGCAGGTTGTGGTTCCTTTAAGGACTTAGATAAGGTTGTCAAGGATTTACAAAAAGACAAGGATGTACCTTTTGTTCGAGTAAAAGTTCAGGAACGGCTGACACCGTACTTTTTGGCTAATGCCCGGAATGGAATTCCATCCTCTCAAAACTCTCTTACTGCTTCTTTTTTAATGTCCATTTTTTGGTCGCGTCATCCAATCAAATTAATCATCAAAAAAGGAAAGGTGCGAAACGACGGCACCAGTTTAATTTTTCTGCAGTATTGTTATTCTGCAGATCACAGGGTTTTGCTAAGTACAGGTGTTGCTATTCCACCTAATTTTTGGAACAGAAAATCAGGACGAATTTCTAAAGAATTACCACCTGTTTATGGTAATATAGAATTTCTGGAAAAGCGTCTTACAGATAAATTACGTAAAGCAGAGGATGTGGCAACCCATGCAATTAAGAAAGGCAATGTCTCTCCTATGCAATTTTTAAAAGAAAATTTCAAGCTTTCTGATACATGTTTCTTCATCCAGCATCTTAACAATGCTTTCAATCTGCCCCTTTACTGTAGAGAGCCTTTTCTTCAAATCTCCGGTTAATTTGCTTAGTAACATATAGTAAGATTTATGCAATTAGCGAAAGTAGAATCGTTGGGGGTGTCCACAATCATGTTTTTTTAATCTTTAAGAAAATTTATTTACCGCTTCAATTTCTTGATTTAGCTGCTGTTGTCTCACTTTTTGCAAAGTTAAATTATTTATAACCCTATTTAAGCATTTGCTTAAATATTGATTTCGATTACCTTCGCATCATG